>Ga0041059_1002727_pt1 | contig 12868 bp, 3 predicted proteins | sample AraColnosormetaG_FD_56232 | JGI IMG/M metagenome (GOLD analysis project Ga0041059, IMG submission 56232) | Arabidopsis roots microbial communities from North Carolina, USA - Col MF nosort | ecosystem: Host-associated > Plants > Roots > Unclassified | place: USA: North Carolina | collected 2013-09-02 | reverse complement strand
ACCATATATAGTGTCCCCCCAAAAAAAAAAAAAGGAATAAAAGCCAAGAATCATAATATATATATAAAAAATGAAAAGTAAATTGTATTATTTTGAAGAAAATCATATCCAAATCCATAAGATTCAAAATTGAAATGTAACCCAAGGTAAAAAATAAGGCCATGAATAAAAAAAGAACCACAGATCCAAAAAGTTGTAATGATCTTCTAGAAGTTCTATAAGACTCAATAGCTTGTTAGTGTATAATTGAGTTTGGTTGTTTGTTTATACAATCGTAAAAGTTGTTTTGTTTTATGTTAAGAGTCATGACTGAAGAGTTACTATACAACTCTTATTGTTTGTGTTGTTTCGGCCAAGATCTGTTTCACGTCTATAAAAAGATGTTGTCTTTGTTTTGTAACAGATTTAGATTTTCTAATTAATTGTCAAATACTATTCATGCTCTGTCTTCTTTCTTCCTTCTCTCGTTCAAAATCTCTCTCTTTTGTCAACATAGCTATAGTGGCGGTTCCACAGTCCTGGAGCTAAAAGCTTTTGACGATTTTGTGCTTGTAGTTGTGAGAAGAAGCAATATGAATGGATAAAATTGATTAGGGAAAATGATAGTCAGCTAACAAATAGACGCCATCACAGTCACACATGTAGACTTCATAATGCTTGGTTTACTACATGAAGTATTGCCATCACATGCAAAAATATCACATGTTAAAGTTGAGGACTGGTTCAGGATTGTTAAATGAGAGTAGTGGTGGTACGTACCAGTGTACTAAATGCAGGAGTCAGATTGTTCCAGCATTTGAAATTCAGATGAGCCGATGCTATCATTGTGAAGGATGACGTGAAGAAGAAGCATAAGAAGAAAAGAGTCTAGGCTTTGAGTTTTGTTGAAGAATGAGAATTAGTTTTCACAAATGTTCATCTTTGGTTTTGTTTCAATTATTATTCTTTAGCTAAGGAATTTGTTATGAAGAAGAAGAAGGATTCACCTAAATTTGGTATAAGTGGATCTTTGTGTATTTGGAAAATATATTTGTGAATAGCAACAATAGAAGACAGAAAAATTCATTGACTTTTGAAGAGTAAATCTATCCATGAAGAATCTTCGGTTGGTTCTCATAACTATTATGGATTCTCATAATGATCTCCCGACTTGGAGGATGATGAAATTACTTGTATATGTTGTCGAATCTTCCGACCAAAGTATATAACCGGAAGATGACATATTTAGAGTGTTCTTCACGTCATGTGGTTGTTACAGTCTCAATCTTGTGTTATGTGATATATAACATCTTCTTCTTCTAAAATATCATACCTACAATTCCAGGAAATGTAAAGAAAGAGACAGCTTTTAGAGAATCAATGAATTTGATTGTTGCTCAATCATAAAAAAATATATACTTTTTATGACTTTATAAAAGTATTAATCCAATAACTGAAGATTTTAAATTACTTCTTACAAATCTTAAATTAATACCAAATTTTAATAAACTTTTTTAAATCTTGTTTGAATAACAATAGATTCTACATACATTTTAACTCACTAAAACTCTATTTAAATCATAAAACAATAATACCCTTAAACTTTAATTCAGTATGAACTAGTAATTGAAAAATATGAGAAATCATCTTAGATTCTTTTATTAAAGAAATCATATTAGATTTTTTTTATCAAAGAAATCATCTAACATTTTTTTTTTTTGCCAACCGATTTATTAATCATCTAAGATTCTTTCTAAGAAAATATAAACTTTTTGGAAAAGTTAATGATTAAAATGCTACGGACGGTATTAGAAAATAATAAGAATTAAAAAGATTTTCGATTAATTGTATTTATTGTAAGAGCTTTATAGATTTCATACTAATATTTTTTAATTCATATAAAGTTTTCAAATATAGTTTTACTATGCATTTTCTTTAATCCTTTTAATTTCTTAGATAAAAAGACAAAATGTAAAATAAACATAACAGTTTTATGATGTTAAACTATTTTCATACGTAGATATCCAGGCTTTTCTAAAACTGGTTTATGTAATTTATTTTTTCTTTCTCTTTTTCCTTAAATAGTAGTATTACATTTTATTACGTGAATTTCTTCAAATTATGAGTATTTAGGTTTTTTAATCGAATCAAAACGGATCTAACGGATAATTTACCTATAAACATTTGTTATATTGAGTCAAAACAATATACTATTTCCCTTCTTAATTGCTAGCTTGACCTTCTTAATGGTTTCTCACTATAACATTTTTTACACAATGATAAAAGATCTATGACTATGGTTAGGGATATTATTTAGTTTAATAAAAGAATTTTGAAAGGAGAATTTGTGTATAGGCATTTGGTTGGAGTAGGACCGAAGGAAGGTCGTTGGAGTTGGACATGTATTGGGGCCAACATCAGATGGGTAAGTAGTTAGGTTGTGCCAAAGTGGAACCCCCTCACTGATTGACTTCTATCTTTATTAGTAGATGGTGGCATAAAGTGGAAGACATATTAAATTGATTACAATTGATGGATGTCTACTATTTCTTTGGTTAATAACAATGAATCAGAATATATATTAATTTGTAGTTTTGTATTAATGAACTAGATATTCACCTTGGAAATAACATGCTACGAAAAACGTTTCATCTATATCACAAGAATGATTGAAACTGCAAAATCGTTTAACAATCGTCGAACAAATAAACCAAAGAGTATTTTGCTTGCTCTCTCTATACTATTTTCTAAATTCAGAATCCATTTTGTTGTTATTGGATATAGTTACTCTATTATATTGCATCTGTTATACGTCATTGTCCCTTGGTCTGACACCACACCACCTTCCCCCACACTCATCGGTTAGAATCTAGGATAGCACCAAAATTTTGTGGACCGTTTCAATATAGTTTTGTTCAGACTAGACGGAAGTGCTTTTGTTTTTATTTAGCGGTTTTTGGCAAGAGACATTAAGAGTTTCGTTTGTTTGAGTCGAGTCCATATGACCATAAAAGAAGATCAAGCTCACGAATCAAATCCTTAAACCGATTATACTTTTTTGTAAATGATACAACTAACCGCAACCGGGCTCACAACAATATGATGAAATCGGATCGGACTAGACTTGGACACTAAAAGGTCAGGACCGATCGAATCCGTGTGACCCTATTCCTTGAATTCAATTTTCTCTGGATGTTATTATGAGTTATGACCTTTTCCAGATTAGACAATTAATTTTAGATATTTTGATCCTATAGGATTAGTATACATAGAGTTGATTTGTGGGTTTTGTTTTAGAGTACGAGTAATATCGTTGTTAATTTGGCTTAAAATAACCTTATTATTCGGATAGAGTTTGGTGACCCAGTGGTATTGTTGGTTCAGATTCCATCCATTTCAGCTCGACCTGCATAGTACTTTCCTTGCACCCAAGGCTAAATAATGCATGATTCATAGGACCTACTACAAACATTATCTTTCTCTTTTTGTTTTTATATAAGTATTTCTAGTCTATACATTTCACCTTTTAATTTGTGATATATGCCCATGCGTCCATGCAAAGGTTATGAATTCTGTGACACCAATATTAAATATTTACATGATTGGGTTCACTTTTGAGTCATCAATAATTTTAAACTGGTATCAAGATTTGATGTTTGGTTTGTACATTTATCAGTTCGCGTAAGAGATATTTAGTTCCCACTTTTTTTTACCTTAGATATCATTAACGCTTTTTGGCCAACAAAAAAAAAAGGAAGATATTATTAACGCTTTTGTAATTTTATACTTAACATACGATATATGAAACCTTACGTCAAATATGGAATTCTATGTTCTTTAAGTACAAATTTCTGTTTTTAGTAGAATTTTACTACACAAAATATAATTATTTTATGTTTATCCGTGCTATTACAAGTTGTTTGTATCGCTGAAGGCAAAACAAAACAAACAAAAAAACATTTTTAGCGGTATATTAGTTTACAATTTCAAATGGTCGGCTGTTAAATTTTTGATATTATAATATAGACTTTTAATTATTTTACTTTTGTGGTAATTTGAATATTTTTTCCAAATTATAATCCTTTTGAATAATCGAGCTGTTGGAAGAAAATGAAAACAAAGTATATAAAAATATCTCTACGGAAAATATCAATGACTAATATTGAACAAAATACTTTTTGTTAAAGGTAATACATATCTCACGTTTCCTGAATGTTTGCATTACGCAACATTAATATACAACGACAACTAAAACTACGCTTTTGGAAAAATCAGAATGCAATGACTCGTCGAAGTTTCAGAATGTTTCTTCCTGTAATTATTTAGAATAATGCGGTTTTAGAACTTTAATTAACAATTTTGTCCTGTCTTAGTCCTTAGTAATCATTTTACTCTTTAAATTATTTTGTGCCTTTGGAAATCGAGAAAAGGTTGATCGTTTCGGAGTCTATACGACACGAACACGTGCCCTGTTCTTCTCAAAGCTCCAATTATGTTACAAGTTTTGTCCGTTACTTTTTCTTTTATCACGCAAGCAACGTTACCGTGTCCACTTGTCAAACAGTTATATGTCACTAATCTCTTGCTAAACCTGACAAATTATCTTCCAAGATAGTTTATTTGCGACCATCCTATATTAATAATTTCTTAAGAGAAAATTTGTTTCTAAGTAGTTCTTGTTATTAACGTTAATACATGTTCCAATTCCTAGAGAGATAATTGGTATATTCGGAAGATAGAAGAGATAGTGTAAGGTTTTGTACTGTTTATTTATACGTGGACTGTGGTATGGATGTGAGATATGAGTACAAAGATGACAATTTTCATTAGCGAATATCTATTAGCAAACTTCTATTACTCCATTATTTCTACTAGATGTGATAAAATGGTATTTATAGAAAATATCTTATCCTAATTTGTAGATATACTTGTTGGATAATTGGTTTGGATCGTCCGTAAAACTATAGACGATCCATTATATTACTTTTTAGGCGGATATAATATAAAATTAACAATTTTTGTTCTAGTGAAATAGTCCATGTAACCCGGTATAGTTGTCGAAAAAAGAATGGTTGGCATCGAAATATGTTTTTAAGCGATTATAATTAATGGTTGATCAGCGAAACATAAAGTATCATCCTACATACTTGAGCATGTTTAGTAAAAGGGATGATGGCTCCAGGGCTCCCGGAACTAAAACACCTACAATACTCATGTAAAAAGTGATTAACATCTTTTAAAACTTTTTCGAATACGACATAATACACTGATCTCATAAACCGTTTTTATCAGTTCGATCCAAGAATCTACCGTTTTCCTAACATCAACGAGATATGGCCATAAGTCGGATTCTAACAAATTCATCATCATGGCGCATAAGGCGAAACTATATCTACTTTTAGTAAATAATCTAAATGATTAAAATAAGTTGCTCAAAGAGAATAAAATAAACCTCAACTTCTATATACACAATATACAAAAACTTCCTTGAATCTAACAACTGATTAACAAAAATACACAGTTTAATTTACATAACTATCATTACATTCTCTTAGCAGTCACTACCAGAATTTTCATCACTAACATAATTACCATTACTCTTAACAATATTATTATTATGATTATCACCGTGCCACGACCACACTATCTCCTCCAACGCTGGCCGGACATGTTCTTCATACAACCTATTATACTCCAAAGTATCTCCCGCCGACTTACACAACTCAACGACGGCGACTTCCGGCGCAACCTCGAAAACCTCAGCAGTCACCGCGATCTGTCCTTTCCTCCCTTCCGTTTTCCCAAACAACTTCACCTTAAAGTCTTTAGTCCTCTTCACCTTCATATTCATCTCTTTCCCTATCCCTTCAAGCTTCCCCATTATCTCCGACGCCGACCACCGTGACGTAAACATAGATCTCAGCTTCCTCTTACTCTCGAACAAACTTGATAGATCAAATCCTGATGACATAGAAGAGATGAATTCAAACGCGTTAAAGAACTTCGGCGAGACCGGTGTTGTTGTTGTTGTTGCTGTTGTTGCTGTTGTTGTTGGTGTTTCGTCTTCTACGTTTTGGATCTCGAGCTCATCGATCTTGAACTCGATCGGAGAGTTGATGTTTTTACGAAACCACGGTGTTCGCATAATCGCCGGTATCGAGATCCGTTTGTTAGGATCAACAACTAAAAGCTTTGAAATCAACCTCTTGGACTCCGGTGAAAACCACGGCGGATACTCAAACTCCGATTTGAAGATCTTCCGATACATTTTCATTAGGTTCTCATCTTGAAACGGTAAGAATCCAGCGAGAAGCACGTACAAGATAATACCACACGACCAAATATCACCTTTAGCTCCGTCGTAACCTTTCTTCCTCAAAACCTCCGGTGCAACATACGCCGGAGTTCCACACTGAGTATGAAGCAAACCGTCTTGTAAAATCTGTTCCGGTAAAGCAGAGAGACCAAAATCTGAAACCTTAAGATCTCCGTTCTCGTCAACTAAGAGATTCTCCGGTTTTAGATCTCGGTGAGAAACGCCTCTACTATGACAAAAATCAACGGCTGAGATTAATTGTTGGAAATACTTACGAGCAGAGTCTTCTTTAAGCTTTCCTTTAACGATCTTGGAGAAAAGTTCACCGCCTTTAACGTATTCCATGATAAAGAAGATCTTTGTTTTTGTAGCCATGACTTCTTTTAACTCAACGATGTTTGGATGACGAACAAGTCTCATGATTGAGATCTCTCGTTTGATTTGTTCCATCATACCTTCACGTTTGACTTGATCTTTGTTGATGATTTTGATTGCAACGCTTTCTCCGGTTGTTATCTCTTTGCCGTAATAAACTTTTCCGAATGTTCCTTTGCCTAGTAACCTTCCCATCTCGTATTTCGCGAAGAGAACACGAAGTTGTTGTTGCTCTTCCTCCATTGTAGGGGCCGATTGGTAACGACTGTCTGGGTGAAAAACGGATGAGTGATTTAAGAGAGGGTAAAGTTTAAGTTTGGATCCCATGTGTATATACAGAAGTAGAATGAGTCCATATTCAGTATATGGAATATGAGATAGATTGGTGATGAATGATGAAGAAGAAGGTGGTTTAGTTTTATAAGAAATGAAGCAAAGGACTTGAGAGGGGATGTATGAGGCGGCCACTTGTAAATATATTATGTGGGTTAATTAAGAGATACTTAAGAAGAAAGAGACTCTTATTATCAATGCTGCGGTTTTAGAGATGCAAGTTTTTATACTATGGGTTATTTTTCTCTCTATACAATATGTATTTACATAAGTCTTTTTTAAATAGTAAATATACTTATTATATTAACATATATTTAATGTCCCTCTTTCCGTTACACTTTTCAGCATTGAATTTTTAAGTTTATAGTATTAAATAAAAATTAATGTAAATAACCAAACTATTTTATATAGAAATGTTAATAATAATTGTAACTTACCATTTATTGGTGTAAGGAAATTTGTTACCGTCCAATAATAATGGCAGGCTAATGTGGGTGGGCAAATGATGCAATCCTCTAGAGCCTACCTTAATTTTGATTAATTTTTGATTTAAGAAAATATCATTTTTAATAAGAGTTGTATAGATTTAATGAAACAAATATGTTATTAAGGGTCCAAGTTTTTAATTCATTTGTAATAATAGTCCAAAGATTTTGGTGAAAGAGATTAGTGTTGTTGACTGAAATATCGAATATAAATAAGTGATGATGACGCAATGGTAGTATTTGTTTGTAGCTATCGTTGGAGAAGATATTTCTAGCGGAATTTTTGTCATTAGCTCCAAGTATCAAAAAAGAAAATACTAATGACACAAATAGTGAGTATACTTATACATGCATCTATATATTAAAGTTTTTATGTCGACGAGAAAGGACACGATGTGGAAGTCAATTTCGTCATGTTGTTTTGGATCTTTGTTTTTTGAGGCTAAACTATAGCTAATTAATACTAAACACGATTACTGTATATACACGTAGAAATCCTTAAATGTTGAGCTGGTTTATTTATTTCACTAATATCATTTTGTTAAACGTACAATTTTTATTCCAATCGAGTAAGCTTTTTCCTTTAAGTTGTTTGGAATTTTGTTTGACATGAAATCAGTAAAAAAATAATCAAAGTATTTGGTATTTATACAAAGGCCTAGTAACAATATAAACAACTTACAAAATCAAATCTATTTATAGAACGATCTTAAAATATCAAGATACTAAAACTTTGGGAAAAATACAAAACAATTACAAACTTTAAGCTTAGGAAGGTTGTTAAATAAAAGAATTTGTTAGAGTTTCTAAATAATTTAACTATTTAAGGGTCTATTGGATTAAGGATTTTGATTATTTTGGTGGATTTTAAAATTAGTGGGCTTTTAATAAATATCAAATATATTCTAATGATTATAAAAAGGCTTGAGATTCAGTGGGCTCTTATGATTTTTTTAAAATGCTGCTAAGGAGAATTTTCGTATCAAAAGTTAGATACCTCTAGGCCCATAGTTTTGACGAAGACAACAACTGTGAAAGAAAAGTGTTACCTCCAAAATTGTTCTACTACCTCACAGAACATAATGTGTAAGATTAACGTCAATGATTTTTTTTATTTTTTTGTCATCTACGTCAATAATTTGTTAATAAGAGATTAGAGATCCAACTACTAGGATATAAAATTTTAAATAGTAAATGCAATAATAATAGTAGAAAGATCGAACAAGAGATCAAAGTGAGAATCAGAGCTTAACCGGAGATTAAGAGAGACATGAGAACAACGAATGGTCAAGATGAATAATGGAGACTACCATGAAGAGATCAATACGATAGAATCCGACGATAACGAGGCATGAATGAGGCTTTTTTTTTGTTTTTTTACGTTGATGTTGTATATATGGGAGATTTCATATTTTTAATTTGTTTGAAGTCACTCCAAATTTCATGTTTAACAAAAAATAGTAATAATATATGAAGTTTCATAAAATCCTTTTTCATTAGATTTTTCCCCCAAATTGCTATATTCCTATTAGCATCACATTTTCTATGAATTTTCATATAATTAATCGTATAACGAGATATTTCAAATTATTTTTCAAAAGTTTCAAGTTCACTAATTACACATTTGAGAAGATATTATTGATGATTTGGAAGTCCTTCAAGGCTTTAACAAAAAAAGATGATTAGTGATTTAATTTGGGCTACTGTCACGGATGTGTTACTATCCGAATTCGAACTCGTGTATATTACATGACAAAGAAAAACACATTTAAAAATCATCGATTAAATAACATGAAAACATATATACACTCTTCAATTTTTTTCTAAATTTTAGATTTTGGTGGAAAATTTGTAGAAAAACCTAATAAGTAGATCTAAAATCGAAAGTTCAACACTAACAACATTTATATTGTTGATTGTTCATAATAATTTATAATAAAACTAAATCAAAAATATTTATAGTGATAATATAATATAATATATTTGGAACAAATATAATATCTAAAGCATCAAGTTTCACACTAACCACATTTATATTGTTGATTGTTTATCACACACCGTAGATTTGCTGCCACGAGTCAAATCCACAATCCTTTTCGCAAGCGTTTGACCCAGACTTTTGATACTCGTTTAATTATAAACACACAAATATCAAAATAACATATCACCTTATCTTGAAAATTGTGGCATTATATTCTTTTGTGTGGACAAGAATAATATGCTTAATTAAATAAACTTATAATGAAAGACTTCCATGCCACCACATCCTTGAAGCTTATGTAATTGAAATGTCGTGAAATGATGTATAAATAATTAAATATGAAATCGTCACAATTATTGCTCAAAAAAAGAAGAAATCGTCACAATTATATATCCCACACAACAAAGTCCAAAAAGAAAGAAGTTATCAACAACAAAAAAAGAAAAAAAAAAGTCCCACAAACACAAAGTGTAATATCTAAAAATCCATATCTCCATCTCTCCCCTCTATCTATCGCTCCCTCTCTCTAATTCTTCGGACACAAAGCATAAGACTTGAAGGTAATCCTACAGAAATATCAAATATTACATATTCTCAATTATTATTTTTTAAACACAAAGTGTTCTTTACTTGTTCGAATGTTGCATGTCTCTTGACCGTGAAAAGAAATTTAGGATTCTTCATTACGACAGAGTGATGATTTTTTTTGTTTTGCCAAAAACGACAGAGTGATGATGCTTTGGTGGTTTTATTTTATGGGGTTCTATATTTTTCATCTATTGGTGATTGATTACAAAAACTTTTAAGACTTTAGATAATATATTTTTGTTGAGTCTTTAAAATCCAATTTTCTTGAATCAAACTTAACACATTCATAGCCCTAAAAAATCTTCTAAAATTTCTCGTGGCCCATGTGTTTGGTTTAGTAGTTTTTTTCCTTTTTAAAGTCAAAATTACTGGAACAAACATTTTAACATCAGAATTTATTGTCACACTCATAACTAATGAACACCACACTTTTTTTTTGGGGTTAAATGATCCACTAAGCTTGCTAGTTATAAACTTATAGTATTTCTTTTAGGATTGTAAAATATAAATTGTTGCATTCGTCTTCTTTTCAACCATAAACTAATTTGCTTTGTATAAACTTATCCTTTTGTGTAGGAAGCAAAATGAGTTTGTGGTATATCATTGTTGCATTCGTCTTCTTTTCAACTATAATCATTGTAAGGAACACTAGAAAGACAAAGAAGAATCTACCTCCCGGACCCCCAAGACTTCCTATTATTGGAAACTTGCACCAATTGGGATCTAAACCTCATAGTTCAATGTTCAAATTATCCGAAAAATATGGACCTCTAATGGCTCTAAGGTTTGGAAGTGTGTCTACTGTTGTGGCTTCTACACCAGAGACAGTAAAGGAAGTTTTAAAAACATTTGACGCAGAATGTTGTTCGCGGCCTTATATGACTTATCCTGCAAGACTTACATACAATTTAAAAGATATTGGCTTTTGTCCCTACACCAAATATTGGAGGGAGGTACGAAAGATGACAGTTGTTGAACTCTACACTGCAAAAAGGGTACAATCATTTCAACATACAAGAAAAGAAGAAGTTGCATCACTCGTTGATTTCATCACACAAGCTGCGTCATTGGAGAAACCGGTTAACTTGAACACGAAGTTAATGAAACTATCAGGAAGTGTGATTTGTAGAGTTGTATTTGGTATCAATCTTAAAGGAAGTAAACTTGAGAATCTTTATGAGGAAGTTATTCAAGGAACCATGGAGGTGGTGGGGAGTTTTGCAGCAGCAGATTACTTCCCGATCATTGGTAGAATCATCGATAGGATCACAGGGTTACATAGCAAATGTGAGAAGATTTTCAAGGCAATGGATGCATTTTTTGATCAATCTATAAAGCATCATCTAGAAGATGAGAGTATTAAGGATGATATCATTGACTTGCTCCTCAAGATGGAAAGGGGAGAGATTGAACTTGGGGAGTTTCAACTTACTCGAGACAACACCAAAGGAATTCTTTTCGTAAGTAATATGAACCTCTCACTTTGTAATATACTTTCATTCTTCACATGTTGCATAAATTTTAAAAATATGTACTCTTTGATTATTACAGAATATTCTTAACGCTGGAATAGACACTTCTGCACAAGTTATGACATGGGTGATGACATATTTGATTTCAAACCCAAGAGTTATGAAGAAAGCGCAAGCCGAGGTGAGAGAAGTTATAAAAAACAAAGACGATATCATTGAGGAAGATATAGAACGACTCGAATATCTGAAAATGGTAGTTAAAGAAACGTTTAGGGTATTACCGCTCGTTCCACTTCTAATTCCAAGAGAGGCTTCAAAAGATGTAAAGATTGGAGGTTATGACATTCCAAAGAAAACATGGATCCATGTCAACATATGGGCTATTCATAGGAATCCAAACGTTTGGAAAGATCCAGAAGCTTTCATCCCCGAGAGGTTTATGGATAACCAGATTGATTATAAGGGTTTGAACTTTGAGTTTTTGCCGTTTGGTAGCGGAAGGAGAATGTGCCCTGGTATAGGGATGGGTATGGCTTTGGTACACTTGACTCTTATCAATCTTCTTTACCGATTTGATTGGAAGCTTCCGGAAGGAATGGAGGTAGAAGATGTTGATCTTGAAGAATCATATGGACTTGTCTGTCCTAAGAAAGTTCCACTTCAGCTTATCCCGGTCCTTACCCAATGGAGTTGATTTTATATTTTCATAGTTCTAAATGTAACCCTTAAGAAGTATCCTAAAGTTCTTATCCTTATCACTAGATGAGTATCCACGCTATGTTGCGTTTGTTTTTAATATTCGTTTTTCTAAATTTCATATTTATGGAATTATGTGTAGACATTAGATTATTAAAGACTTATGTTGAGAAAGTTAACTACAATGCTACCATATGAAATGAACATTAAAAAATAGCTGAAAGAAGTAATGTAAAACGGTTTTTTGAAGTGTTATGTGTCTTTACATTTAGCATGATGTACGTATCTTATGTTTTTTTTGGATTGAGGAGAGGCATTATCATAGTTCGATTATGCAATGTAGCATTGGGAGATTTTCAAAACTGCCGATATAGAAGCCACTACTTCATTTTACTGTTTCGTGCAAAAACAAGTACATTCCCAGATGTCGTTTACACTCTAGCTACTGTATGATATCTTGATAATCATCAATTGTCGATTTACAAATGAGCAATATAATATGCACGAGACACAACAATGGTTGATGACTAAACTTCAGAGAACTTTGAATCCACTTGTAGTTGTAGAGTATATTTGCATATTCAGGAACTTATATATATATATATATATATATATATATATATATATATATATATATATAAAA
>Ga0041059_1002726_pt1 | contig 12872 bp, 8 predicted proteins | sample AraColnosormetaG_FD_56232 | JGI IMG/M metagenome (GOLD analysis project Ga0041059, IMG submission 56232) | Arabidopsis roots microbial communities from North Carolina, USA - Col MF nosort | ecosystem: Host-associated > Plants > Roots > Unclassified | place: USA: North Carolina | collected 2013-09-02 | reverse complement strand
TTTTTTTTTTTTTTTTTGCCGGTTCAAGTCGCATAGTCGATATCTCCGGCCACAGCGTTCTCGACGGTTTCTAAATGTTTAGCTGAGTTTCCACCATCTGCCATCCAAAGTATCCCAAGGTTTTTCTTCTGAAGACTTTTAATTACCAAGTGAGGCAAGAGGATCAAATTTTCTTAAAGTGGGTTTCTCAATCTTCGACGAAATCTCTGACGCCTGTTAATTTTACGATCTTGGTTTATTTGGTTAAAGAGAGAACTATGTTTATGTGTAAAATCATCACTCATGTTTTATTTTCTCTTTTTCCGTCGTTTCCCCATGTAGGGGCTTAGTGTTTGGGGGTTTCATTCCTCGCCAGCTTGTGTTCCGGAAGATTATATCTTGCCGGCTTTGTCGTCCCGTAATTCACTCGGACTTATGTATCTGATCATGGTTTGTGATAATAATAAAACTAGCTTTGTGAAGAAAAAGAAAAGCCAAAACATTATGTTGCTAAGTTAGTCAAAGCTACTCATAAACCCACCTGTCTAGCTAAACATCACAAACTAAAATGAAAAGAATTTAAATAAATTAAAAAAAGTACATAACTTAAGCAATCTTTTACTTCCAAACAAGGCATGCCAATCATTATCTGCGTTAAATATCTAGTATGCTGCCTATTCTTAACATATTTATCATGCAAAGTTATATTATTGAGCGAAATATGCGTTTTTGTTGTACTCAATAATAAATATAATTTACATTTATATATCTATTCCCATTAATAACATCTTATCATATACTACAAGATGATTTATCTATAACGAACTTTCGAGAAAAGAAAAAAACGTAATATTTTAAATTTTGCGCTAAAAATTAAATTTTAAAAACATTTTTTAATTTTCATCTAAAAAGTTCCTATGAACATTACAAGATAATTTACACATAACAAGCCCCACAAAATTGAAACTATAATTATCTACATTTTTAGAAATTCTTTACGCGTAGTATTGAGGTTTGTTACACAATCCAAGTAATTAATAAAAGAAACAAAAAACGTCAACGTATCTTTATCTTTAAGGGTAATTTGTTAAAGAATATCCCATGTGTACAAAACAACCAAATATTTCAAAATTTAACTAAAACCGGCTACAGTAAGTAATCCTCCAACTAAAACCGCCACCTGTCCAATCTAATCACATGCCAATAGAATAATATAAAGTATTCTAATTTTCAAAAAGTATCCAATAAGATCAAAGGCGGTACTTGATTCAAATATTCCACCAGTAAGAATACAGAGAGACAGAGCTATAATCCTCTGTGTCACAGTCTATTATAATAATATAATATACACACAGAGAGAATAAAAAAACCAGTATTTGAAATAGAAGAAGAGTAGCTACCACTCCACTCTTTTCGTCTCTCTCTCTTTTTCTCTCTATATACGTCGCCATTGTTGTTGCATTCGAAGCTTTTATAGAAGAAGTAATCTCTCTTTTTCTCTATTTCTCTGTATTACTTTCTCTTTTTTTTTTCGTGATGGAGAAAAACACACCGGTGAGGAAACCACACATGTCGACGGCGGATCTACTCACTTGGCCGGAGAATCAACCGTTTGAGTCTCCCGCCGCCGTATCTTCTCGCTCCGCCGCCAGATCGCACCAGGTAACTTACTAATTCCGTTAATTTCGCGATCTACGAATTCGAATTTAGGGAAACAATCTCAGCCGTTGGATAAAATGTTTATACCAACTTTGTTTTTTGTAAATTTGAAATTTAGGGGAAACAATCTGAGCCGTCAGATTGATTTCTTTAAACTAATTACTACTAGTTTCACTCAATTTGTTAATTTCGCGATCTACGAATTTGAAGGGAAACAATCTTAGCCGTCAGATAAAATATTTAAACTAATTTTTTTGTGTAATTTTATAATTTGATTCGTTGTGATTATTAATTTTTTGTAAATTTGGAATTTAGGGGAAACAATCTGAGCCGTCAGATTGATTTCTTTAAACTAATTTCACTCAATTTGTTAATTGCGAGAATTGATTCGTTTCTGATTTAAATTTGGGGGAAACAATCTCAGCCGTCGGATGGAATAAGCAAAGTCGTATTTGGAGGACAAGTTACAGATGAAGAAGTTGAGAGCTTGAACAAGAGGTGAGTGATAGAGATCTCACGATTTTTTTTTTGTATTCGAAATTTAGAAAATAGTAGTATTAATCAGGAAGAAAACAAAACGGTACGATAATTTAATAAATGCGAAACAACAGTAAGTACGAAGAATCTGTCAATTTGTTAACAGATGATGATGATCCTGTCGTTATTTGGACTGACCCTATAGAATGTTTTTTTTTTAGGTAGGAAAGTGTTTGATTGCCATAATTAGTGTCCTTAATTATGAAGCATTTTTGGTATATCTTCAATTTAATTTCCGTTTTTGATCTTCTTTGTATCGTTCACGCTTCTCTAATTTTGTTTTTTTTTCCTCCTAATTTATTCTTTTTTTGGTAACCAATGATCCGGTCTAATTCTGATTCAAAAACCCAAAATTTTAGTATTTTTACCATTTTTAATAATTGTTGCTTGATTGGTTAGGAAAGTTATATAAATATTTTGGAACCATGGGTTAAGTTTTAACCGCAGTTAGTGCTTTCGTTAGTAAAGTTAACAGACGTTAACTTGAATGTATGATTTTACCAATTTTCTTAAAACGAAGGTTTTAAAAAACACCAAAATTAAATGAGGTATTTTAGTTACAAATTTAATATTACGCTTATTAAACGGCCAAAAATAAATTAGATGGCGGTTTTTTCCCCAATTTTTTGTTGTTAGTGTTTTTGGCAATGAATTTGATCGTAGGAAGCCTTGGTTAATTGATTCAATCTCCAATAAATCTTTGGTTATTTCTGGTTTAGATTGGTTATTGTACTTGGTTTAATATGGGTGTATTTAAGCTCATCTTTGTACACATGTTACATTCAATGAAAACGTTACTATGACATGTTATAGATAGATTCATTGTTAATTTTTTTGGTTGAGTACACAATTTGTAGGAAGCCTTGTTCAAATTACAAGATGAAAGAGATCACAGGGAGTGGAATATTCTCTGTGTATGAAGAAAATGATGATTCTGAGTTAGCAAGTGCTAATTCCGCCACAAACGGCAAATCAAGAACTTTCCAGGTTTGTGTCTGTCTCTTTCTTGAGAGAATTGGATACATTTTGTAGTTTGTTTTGATCACTTTTATGTGTTTGGATTGTTTCAGCAACCACCAGCAGCAATTATGAGTCACATTTCATTTGGAGAAGAAGAGATTGTTACACCGAAAAAGCCAGCGACGGTGCCAGAAGTTGCAAAGCAACGTGAGCTTAGTGGTACATTGGAGTATCAATCTGATGCTAAGCTTAACAAGCAATTCTCAGATGCGAAGTGTAAGGAACTAAGTGGTCATAACATCTTTGCTCCACCACCTGAGATCAAACTTCGTCCTACTGTTCGTGCTTTGGCTTATAAAGACAACTTCGACTTGGGAGAATCCGATACCAAACCCGTAAAAACGCCTCTCTAAACTTCTACTTACTCATATTAGTATGTCTCAGTCACACCAATGCACTAATTCTTGCAGGATGGGGAACTAAAGACGGCCAAGAAGATTGCGGATAGGAAGTTTACAGATTTGTCGGGTAACAACGTGTTCAAAAGCGATGTTTCGTCTCCCTCTTCCGCCACGGCTGAGAGGCTTCTAAGCACGGCGAAGTTGAAGGAGATAAGTGGCAATGACATATTTGCTGATGCGAAGGCTCAGTCTCGTGACTACTTTGGCGGTGTTCGTAAACCACCAGGCGGAGAAAGCAGCATTGCATTGGTCTAAACCCCAATAATAATTATATAGCTCAAGATTAAAATTCTCTACAAAACTTAGAAGGTTCTAACTATTTATCTTCATTAATAGATTATGTACTTTTGGATGTTTTTATTTCTATATTTTCCGGTTTTGTGTGATTGAATGGTTATGAATTGATCTGAGTTTGTTAACCGGAAAGCTAATCTGGTCTCTTAGGAATTTGTGGAGTTTGTTTGTTTTTTGTGAGTTCAGACTTTAACTATGAGTCCATTGTTTGGGTCTGTCTCTGTATTTGTTGGGTACTTGATTGATTTTGTTGATTATTTTGGGGCTAATCTGTTATTTAAGAAAAAGATTGTGGACCGTTTCGACAAAAGCTGTCTTACACGTTTGGTGCAGTGGATAGGACTGAGAGCAGATACATAAGATTGGGAAGTCTGTTTCTTTTTTGGAAAGGAACCTTTGGCCATGGTCTGTCCCAAATGAGAAATCTATGTATATAATATAATATTTTGAAAAATGAGTTGCTTTAATAATTCTGTCTTTGCTTATATGAAAATTACTTTCTTGTATTCTGTATTGAAAGCAAAACTTTTGGAAGTGTGTGTAAATATTTCAAAATTGTAAAATATTGAATTAATAAACTTGTTATCAACATCCATACCTAATACTTAAATATTTAATAGTTCAACTAAAAATAATATTATACCATTCTTCAAATTTCTTAAGAATAAATGAATTAAATTTTGAGAAATTTAAATGGCAAGAATTTAAAATTTAATTAAATTAGAGAGAAAATATATCAAAGAATACCATTGAAACTGTTTGTTAACAGAGATATTTGATATCTGCAAGTTTTGTTGAAGATTTGTGTAAATTTGAATCTTTGAGATTGTTAGTGTTACTTATGCAGCATATAATTGTTTTGATGATATGTGAGCATTACGATGATATTTAGAAAAATGATAATTCAAACTTAACTTATTTGATAGATAACAACATGAGAAATATGAGAGTGGACATGATTTTTCCTAACAAAAACTATCAGCAGATATGATTTGAATCTTTGATAGTGTTACTATATATCAATGATATTGATTTGTTGTTACGTGAGCATTACAATGACGCTTAAGAAAAATGATAATTTAAACTTTACTCGTTTGATAGATAACCACATGAGAAATATGAGTAGAGATAAAAATTTTAGAAAAGTCTATCAACATTGTCGCTCACACTACTTCCATATAAAGAGGAAGTATTGCAAACCAATATATCGAACTAACGTGACTACGATTAGGAAAAGAGATGCTCAATCCATTTCAAATCGATAAATTTGAATTGATGTCAAAGAATGTAGATAATAGTCACAATATATCTGAGTGAGATTTAATATTGTTGAGTTGTGGAGAAAAATCTCAATCTAAGAATGTATAATATGGAGCGTTTGTTCTATTTCAATGAACGTATGGTTGATATTGTTCTATTCTATAAACATATGGTTGATACTGTTTTATCTATGAACATATGGTTGACATTGTTCTATTCTATGAACATATAGTTGATATTGGTCTACTCTACGAATGTCTCAAAACGTTCTAGTGAGAGTATTTTCTGTCCATGTTTGTTTGCCCTAAGCTTTAATTTATAGAGAAATATCATTCCATATGCATAGAAAACTTGTTATTTAGATCCCTTCGAAATTCACTATTACCCTAACACTGTTAACATAACTTTTTACGCATGTACCCCTACGTTATCGTTTTAGTCAGTTGTAGAGTATAGGCGAATTATTGCATGTTGTAGGACTCTAAGATTTTATTGGGATATTGTGTTCGGGAGTTATGTTTTTTTTTTTAATATGTTTTCTTCTCTCCTGCTAACGAACAGTCGTGTGCTTTCATTACTATATGAAGGAGAAAGACTGCGATTGAGGCGGAAGAACATAACCCTTGTCTTAAAAATTTCTTGTGTTATCTGGGTTGATTGTCAATCGATATCATTTCCTTCCGATCCGAGGGTTCTTCATTCGTTTTGGGTAATTGATTTGAGTCTCCTCTCTTTGATTTTGTTTCTTCATTTGTTTTATCTCGCTGTGTCTTACTAGGGTTTTTTACTTTGTGTAGACGATGGCTCCGATTCCACTTCCTCCCCGGTTAATAGCTCTCGGCGAAGAACCTCGTGGTGAAAGGGTTAATGTTTACCAGAAGATGAAAACCCTCTACGGTATATTCAACGCTCTCGATGACGATGAACGGCAATACCTTTCTCGGTCTCCTTTCGCTAGACTGTTGGAGTTCCCCAACAATCATGCTTGGTCTGCTAGTTTTGGGATTTTTATTTTGGGTAGGCAGTTGGAGGTGACTAAGCCTAATGAGATTTGGGTTCTATTCGCCGGTACACCTATTCGGTTTTCTCTGAGGGAGTTCAAGATCGTCACTGGATTGCCCTCTGGTAGGTATCCGAGTTTGAAGATGAAGAAGAAAAAAGGCACTGCGGGAAAGACGATTCCTTTCAACAGTAAGTTGTTTGGCCTTGAGGAGGATGTAACCGTTGATAGGGTTATTACAATGTTGAAGAGGAGGGTTGTTTCAGATCCTGGTATGAGGATCCGATGTGCTTGCTTTGCCATTGTTGATGGGTTTCTTGTCCCTATATCTCACTATCCCAAGATTATTAAATCCCACGCCGAAATGGTTGAAGATGTGGATGCCTTTCTTGCTTATCCTTGGGGCGTTACACGTTTGAGATGATGATTAAGTCGATAAAAGAGAGAGAAATCAAACAATTGGCAAGTACGTGTTTTGTTGTTCAGGGATTGTTGTATGCTTTGCAATTGGTCGTTTTACAAGCTGCTCCAGCCATTCAAGATAGTCCTGTTATCGACAACCCTATTGATTCCGATTCGGAAGGTGCCGAAGACGATGTTGAAGTGGCCACCCGAGAGTCAGTCCCCTTCAAACTTAGGAATGCGAAGGAGTTGGATGAGAAGTGTTCGGTAATGCTTTTATCCGCTAACCTTTTAACTGTTATCTGATTAGAGACAATAAGCTGATCATTATTTTCTAAGTCTTTTTTTAGTCTTATCAGGTCCTATTATATAACTTATCCGTTAATATTGATAAACGTTAACAGAGTATACAAGATAATCAGATCAGTAGTCACTAAGTCTATTATGTTAACATACTCATCGGATGTTGTTTTCTCTTGTTTTGCAGATTCGTGTTGCTTCAATCATTTGTCCTGATTATGTGTTGGATCCGGCGGAAGATTTGTCGTGGTCAGACGATGAGGAGGATGAGAGGGTTGAAAATCTTCTCATGTTGGTTAACAAGGGTTTGATTTTCAAGAACGACATGTTTGACGGTGGATGTTTCCCATCCCAGATCCAATTGGCATCTAAAAAGCAAAAGCGTGGGGCTAAGTCTAATGCTACTCGGAATAGGAAAGGAGCCAAAACATCTAAGAACCATGGTGGGGTTCGGTCCAAACCTCGAAGACACACACCTGAGGAGGTTGGGAGTTCTGAGGCTGTTTCTATGGATGCTATTTCCCGTATGCTGGATGCGAAGCTTGAAGCTCATTCGAAAACAATCATTTCGGCGGTGACTGATTGGTTAACAAAAAACACTATAATTGAAGGTGATCACTTGAAGGATCCTGACAGTGGGGTAAATCACCCGAAAGAGACTGCTCCTGCTGGTAATGTCGGTGCATCAAATACTGGTGATTTGGGGTCTAACGCAACTAATGATGAATTTGGTTTTAATTCTCTCCGAACCAATTCACGTTCTCATTGCCCTGAAAGAACTTCTAATGTTGAGGCAAGTGTGGATGAAATTTTATCTTTCTATAATTATAATGTCTCAAGTGGTGCTGGTTACAAGGAGGCGGAGGTAATATCTCGTTTTCTAAGCTGTTCAGGTTCCTGCTGGTTTATTAATTTTTTCCTTATTTCCTTCTTTTCTGTCGCGGTGTAACATGAAGAAGTTATTCCTATGGATGAAGATATTCGATCTGAGGGCGACGGTGTCCATAATCAGCAGGTGAGCGTGGTGTATATTGATTTACTTGATTAAGCTAACTTATAGTTTAGTAGTTAGTGTTCTTAGATAATACTTGCGTGCTGTGTAACAAACATTCTGATATATTGTTTTGTAGGGAACTAACAATGTTTCAGATGATGTTGACTCTCCTCTACATTCTGACCATGAAGATAATTCTGATGTTAGTGTTAATTAAAACTTCTTAGCAATCAATAAGTTATTGTAATTATGTTTAAGTGTTTTGCTGTCTGAAATGGTTTTGTGTTTCGCTATAGCGCGGGAACAATGCTCCAATTGATGTAGATCTTCCCTCCGAACCCAGTCTGGTCCATGATTCCTAGGTGAGCTATGTCCGAAAGTTACTGCTCATCGTAGTTAACCATCATAGCGTTCTTATTGTTGTAAGTTAGTTGTTAAGGACTACATGATTTTTTTGGGATTATCAAATAATTTTCGATAATTGGTTTGGTAGGGTGATAATAATGTAGCTACCGGTTCTATTCCACCTCCACAAGCTGTTTCCAGAGATAACACTGAGGTTAGCAGATATATGGATTATGGGTTAACAATTATTATACCGCTCGCCGTCTGAATTGGTTTTGGTTTTGCTATAGTGCGGGAACAATACTCCTAATGATGAAGATTTCCCCTCTGAACCCAGTATGGTCCATGATTCCGAGGTGAGATATTTCCGAAAAATACGGCTCAGCGTAGCTAACCATCATAGTATTCTTATTCCTATAAGTTAGATGTTAAGGACTACATGTTTTGTTTCGGGTTAACAAATAATTTGGTAATGGATTTGGTAGGGTGATAACAATGTAGCGTCCGATGCTATTCCACCACCATAGGCTGTTTCCGAAGATAACACCTAGGTTAGCAGATATTTTGATTATGGGTTAACAATTATCATACTGATTCAACATTGTATCTGATTAGTTTAGTTTAAACTCGTATACATGTGTCACTAGTATACCTTTTTTGCATTTTTTTCGTGTTAACAAATAATTTCTGTAATTGGGTTGTTAGGGTGATAACAATTTATCGATTGGTGCTAGTCCATCACCAAAGGTTGTTTCTGAAGTTAACGCACAGGTTAGCAGATAGTTTGATTATGGGTTAATAAATATCATAATGTGTCACATTTTTTCTCCATTTGTCACGATTTTTTGTAATTGCTGTAATTGTCGGTAGGTCTCTAACGGCGACGCCGTCGAGGATGACCTCTCCCCCGGACGGGATGTTAATGTGGAAGCGGATGTTAACGAGGTTAGATTATTAATCAAATATTGGTTTCTATTTTTTTCTCCTCCAGATTTGGTGAGTTTTGTCATCGTTGTGTTAGCGTTGTTTGTAACTTTATTTTTTTATTTTTTATTTAAAGCGGCATGATATTAGCCCTGTAACTGGAGCAGTCACTTCTCCCAAACTTTCGGGCGATAATGTGGAGGTTAGCTGTTATCCATATTATCGAAATCATTATACTTTTATCGTATTAAGTTAGTTGTGTTACCGTTACATGTTTTTAGTATAATTTTAAGTGCCCTTCAAAATGATAATTCCAGGTCCAGTGCTCTCAGCTGACAACAACCAATGTGGATACCTTGACAAATGAAGTAGAGGTTAGCGTGGTATTATATCTATTTTTTCCTAGCCAGATTCTCCATATTGGCAGTTTCAAATAATCTTTTTTCTTTTTTAATTTAAGCGGCCTGAGAATACACCAGCCAATCTAGCAGTTTCATCTCCTAATCATTCGGTTGATAATGAAGAGGTTAGCAGTTATTCGTTAGCGGAATAATTGCCATCTTATTGATATAATTTAGTTATTAACTGTTTCTTGTTCTAGTTTCAGTGTTCCCAGCAGGCAGCACACGATGTTGACCTTTTGGGTAATGAATGCGAAGAAAGCCAGGTATTAGATCCCTTTATATTATCCTAGTCGGGTTGACTAGTTTTCAAATTTTTTTTGTATATTTGACCTCATTCTATTGAATTTTCGTTCTGTAGGGTGTCCCCGTGGTTGGCGTCGATTCGGTTAGCAACGAGATGTCTGCGGAGTTGCCAGATATAGTGGTTAGCAGCTAAATTACCATCAATATTTGATATATTGTCTTTAGAACTTGTTTCCAAATCAACTTCTTCTCTTTCTGTAAGGATAAATGTTTGGCGTGATAACTTATTAGGTCCTAAATTACCATCGGTTTTTTAGTTTGTTTTCAACCTTTTTTTTTGTTCTTTAAAATATTAATCCTAATATCTTTTGAAGATTAAAATAAAATATTGATTATTGATCTCTTCACACTAACCGACCTAAATTAAGTAATAAGTTTATCGTACTAACTGATTGGCCTAAAAAAAAAAAGTTTATCGCACTAATTATACTATTAAAGTCAATCCATTATTACATTGTTTTTATATGACTACCCTTTGTCTCCAATACAATCTTTGTCGTTATCTTTTTGGAGTGAAGTTTAGTTAGTGGTTATTAAGAATGTCCATAATAGTTTTCAAGCGGACCATCTTTTATCCCGGATGTGGTCATCTTGTTTTATACAAAACTCTAATTAGGTCCCTATCCCTGATGTGTCGGCCGATCTACCAGTAACCACTGTCCCGGTTAGTTTGATAACATTATTAGTATCAGATATAACTAATTCATCATTCGTTGTCAATCGATAACTTTCGCTTTTGTTTTGGTTTTAATAGGCTTTTTGCAGGGGTGCCCCTTCTGCTGTTTCATCTCCCCGCCAGGTTATTTATTTTATTTTATTTCCTTGTCTGCTAATCATATTGTTACTGAGTTAAATTTCTCTCATGTAAATTTTCAATTTGTAATCGTTCGTCCATGCGCAGTGGTTGGTTTGCGCAGGATTCAGATGAGGTAATTCGTAGTGGTTGCGCTGTTAATTCTTTGGTGATCGATTAGGTTTTTTATTAATGTATCCCATTTCAGGATTTCACAACTCCACCCCCTTCTAAAGAAGCGATGCCCCCCCTCCAGGCATTTAACTTCTTTTTTTTTTTTTACTTTAGCTCATGGAGCTCTGTTTTTATATTTTACATTTTAACTACTTGGCAAACAGAACTATGGAAATGTTGATAATGTCGAGAGTATGCGTGGGAGAAGAAGTAAAAGGCTCCGAACTCTCTCTAGCAAGTTAGATGGTCGGTTCCAGTACGACAAGAAAACGAAATTGTTAGTTGGCATCCATCCCCTGTTATTAATCAGGTCAACGTCGACCCTGAGGAGCGATTCCAAAACTCAATGAAGAAACTCAAGGCGATAAGGTTTGTTTTATCCTGTTTTTTTAATTGTTTAGTCAATACATGTTTTGTTATTTTTAATTATTTCCAAGGGTAATCTTTCAGCTTGTTTTCTTTACAGTTCTATTAGCATTTGTGGTGGGATTGCTCTATCTAATAAAGACATTTTGGACTTAATTGACCGCAAGAAAAATCTGACTTCCAAGGTATTATGTCTGTCATATATATGCGCATTTAATTTTAAATTGTTTTTTCTCATTTACTTAATTTTTTCGTGTTTTACTTGTGCCCACAGGTAATGGATGCTCTCATCAGATTTAGTCGTCACCTGTTGCGTACTGATGATGTGGACGGCGAAAAACTTCGTCTCAAAGTTCTTGATTTGAAATTTGTTTCATTGCTCTACCGGCAATTCACGAAGTTTTCCCGATGCAACTCAAAAACGGAGTTCCAATTCCCTTTACCTCTAATTGATATTCTCTCCGGCGTTGGCGAATCTGACAGTGTGCAGTTATTCACGGAGGCTGATTACATATATCTACCTTTTAACTTCGACAAAAAACACTGGGTTGCTTTAGCTGTTGATCTAAAATGCCGGAAAATCATTGTCTTGGATTCGAATATCCAAAGCCGCAAGGATTCTGCCATTCATGATGTGCTTATGCCTCTCGCAGTAATGCTGGCATATCTTTTCAAACAAGCAACCTTCAATCCTCTTATGAGTCAATTTCTTCTAGATCCATTTACTATAGAGCCCTTCTGTCATTCCACAGGTAACTTCGCCTCTTGACACAGGCATATTCTCTATATTTCTCATACGCACGCATGCTACCGGGGGTGTACCTGAATGTGTGGATTTTGATGTTGGCGGCCTACAAAGTGAAGTGAAGAAGCTAGTCTCAGCTTTAATCCTAGCTCGCGGTTACTAGATAACCGTTGTGTTAACGAATACTCTTTTATCCGCGTGTGTTTATGTTCTCGCCTCGAATCATGTATCTTAAACTCTTTGTTGAGATTAACTAAGATAATCTCCAAACGCTTTCGCTACATTTGTCTTGTAATTAAGTTTCTGAAATGTTTGTCTGGTTATCAATTTTTTATCTTGCTAACAACCGTAAGTGGATATCAGTTTAGCTGACTATTAGCAAGATTATCACGATTTATTTCATTACCGGTTGCTGAGTCTGATTTTTTTAATATTTTATTAGGAGTGTACGGAAAGAGAGAGTTGTCATGAGTTTTATCTGGTAACGATCGTAGTAGATAAAAGAATATCCTAAAACTAACGGCAGTTGGGCCATGCTTAGGTTAACTATTAATTTAACTCTCAACGTAACAATCTTATCAAATTAATAATATTAGCATATATATCGTTTGTAATGGATAGTCACTGACAAGCCATTTTGCTTTCCCGACTAAACTGGATAACTATTAATTTAGCTGTCAACTTAACAATCTTATCAAATTAACAATATTAGCATATATATCGTTTGTAATGGATAGTCGCTGAGACGCCATTCTGCTCTATTTTATTAGGCGTGTACGGAAAGATGGAGATGGCATGAGTTTTATCTGGTAACGATCGTAGCGGATAAAAGAATATCCTAAAACTAACGGCAGCTGAACCATGCTTAGGGTAACTATTAATTTAGCTGTCAACGTAACAATCTTATCAAATTAACAATATTAGCATATATATCGTTTGTAATGGATCGTCGCTGACAAGCCATTCTGCTTT
>Ga0041059_1002725_pt1 | contig 12873 bp, 7 predicted proteins | sample AraColnosormetaG_FD_56232 | JGI IMG/M metagenome (GOLD analysis project Ga0041059, IMG submission 56232) | Arabidopsis roots microbial communities from North Carolina, USA - Col MF nosort | ecosystem: Host-associated > Plants > Roots > Unclassified | place: USA: North Carolina | collected 2013-09-02 | reverse complement strand
AATTTTTATCAATATATATATATATATATATATATATATATATAATAATGTGTAAATCTGAAAAAGTGGCGCGAACATTAGAAATGTAGTTAGTATTGTATTAGTCCCCCTAACAATTCATATATTTATATTATGACTAAATTTGTTTTTTACAAAGCTATCTTTGTTTGTTATAGGTACTTTTTAAAGCGAGAATATTTGAATTTCCGTTAATAAATACTTATTTTTGAATGTCTAGTTGAATGAAGAATTTTGAGATGCTTTTTAATGTAAATCAAATTTAAATTTGGGTCTACTCACAATTCATTTTGGACACAAACATAATTAAAAAGTAAAAATTAAATTTTAAGAGATAAGTACATTTACGATTTGTTTCCTTGTTGTTAAAGAATTTAAGATTTATATACATAAACTGTTTAAAAACAATTATTATTTGACAAGGAAAAAAAGGTGTCTATGTTGACTACTTGGCTTGGCAGTTAGAAGAAACGAAGTGAAACCAAAATTTAAAGCTTGACAAAGTTGGAACATTAATTACAATTTTGTCTTTTTTAAGAAGAAAAATTTAACGCTTATCTAACATTTAATACTGTTTTATCTCTTTTTTAGACAACCCAATGCATGTTGTAATTTGCTGGCATAAATAGAGTATGAAGACAAAATTGGATGCTTATAAAACTGTAAATTTAATTATAATTTCTATAAAACGGCTAATGCATTAGTCATTAACTGGCATAAACAATGTATGTGCTATTGTCCAGAACTTTTTCTATACAAATTAAAACTTTAAACTGATTATGGATTCTTATATGACACATATGAATAACTAAAATACTAATAACAAAAACATCATATTAAAGTTTTCTTCCTAGTGAGGTTTTATTAGTTAGAAGTGAAAACAAAATTTAAATTTTGATAATATATATTTTTTTAAAAATTTCACTCTAAAAAATAGTTCATTTTTGTTGGTCAACAAATAAAGAACAAAAATTACTAATTCCTATTATAATTTGTTGACTGCAATGGATGTGTAATCAATTTAAATATAGAGACTGGCAATAAAGTTTCTTTATTGGTTAAGAAAATAAATAGCTAAATTTGAATTTGTAGGTTTATGATATTAGATGTACAACTTAATTATATAAAGAGACTCTTAAGAAAAGATGTCATGTTTTATACTATGTTAACAAAATACTTTATATATTCAAAAATTAAATTTAAATAGTCAAATATGAAACCCAAAACTCCAAACCGTAAGTATTTAACTCTCACCTCAAATCTTAAACAAATACCAAGAAAAAATAAGAATTTAATTTAAAGCATAAAATTTATACCCGATATAACAAAATGATTTATTTCCTCAATTTCAGAAGAATTGGCCTTTTCTACAATTTATACCTTTTTGTATTTTTTTTTGTTTATCGTTCTTCATATAAATACATTCTATACGATATAGATAACAACTAAAACAAATCTTCTTTTTCTCTGTCAAAGGATATATTGAAGAGTTCTCATCGTTTCATAAAGGGCAGTCGCAGTGCTCGGAAAAAAAATTGAGATGACGTATTAGTCTAGAGCAAAAAAATACTCTATAAGTTTGTGACGCCTCTTGAAAAAGAATATTGCATTACCGTCGCTAAGGAGGTAGTTTCCGATATTTTGTTTGAAAGGAAACACAGCCCATGTCATCAGATGAAACCCAGGGTAACATCGATGTCATACTCTAAAGGTACGTAGTTTAAATTGTTGATTTTTTTATCGTTATCTGGGTTATTTTAAATCGGTGTGTGAACAATTGTAAGCTTTTTAATTAGATAAATCGATCAAGCTAAGAAATTTTCAATTAATTTAATTTTTTAAATATTTCATATTTAATACTTTGGAAAACAATTGCGCCAAAATAGTCGCCAGGAAATTGATGCAACTTATCAATCAATTTAAAATTTTATTCTATTTCTTGTCCTTTTATAATAGTGTATTGTAGGTTTGACAAAATAGTTTTTTTTTTCCTTCAATCAGAAAGGTGGAGTCTTAAATTTTACATATCAAAAGAAAGTGTTATTCTTATTTTCTTCCAATAGCCAATACTTTTCAATTAGTGTATATAAGCTTTAAAAATATTTTAAGATTGCACTTGAAGTGGATATCTACGATTTATATGGTATTGGTGATCAATTCCATACAAATATTGACTTTTTCAGATCTGTATCCACTATGCCATTTACTGGATATTTGATGTCCGCATATCTGCTAAAATTCGGATATTTGTTTAGATTTTTGATNCACATATATATATATATATATATATATATATATTTATTTAAAATATATAGAAAAACGCAAACTTTTTCCATGATAGTTATAATATTTCATAAAATATATTTGATTGAAGCTTGATTATGCTCAAATTAGACTAGGTTTTACCAAAGCTAAAAAAATACATAGTGGCTCGTAAGTCGTGATGCGTTATTTTGCTCAAAATTAGATTGTGTCTCAAATTAGACTATGTTTATGAAACTCTTTCCTCTTGAGATTATTTCAATCTCACATGTTGACCTCTGGTTTAAAATATTGTAAATAACTTTGTTTGCACTCATTGAGTATTGTAGACCACCATGAAGTGCATTAATCATGCGACTTCAAGAAGAAACTTTTCTTTGTGATTATAAATAACATTGTTTGCTAACATTCTTAGTTTGTTTAAGTAACCAATCTTGTCTCCATGATTAGAATTTTGGCTAAGAGAAACTTCTTCCAATTTAATAAACAACGGCATCTTCAAATTCGTTGAAGGTCCACTAGTGTTTTCATCAACATTCAAGAATTTCTTAATGTTTTTCCCAGCTAGGATATACTCCAGATACTCGTGGAGAATAACATAAAAATGTTAATAAACATCTCTTATGTTTTCTTGGTATAATATCCAAGCGAGTGTAAAACATGTTATGTCATCTTGATACAAGCAACAATCTTAGGAAAGATCGTCATCTTGCTCCTTGGACTAGTTCCTCTGTTAAAGATAACTAGTGAAGGAACATTTTAGAGAATGTCCTTACAATTATTTTATACTTCTGTAACATTGGAATCAAATACCATGTTGGGGAATTGCTTGCCCTCAAGAAAAAAAAACCCACCTTGTAATCCATAGCTTTAAAACCTCTAATTGCTGAGTATAAAGTCAAGCAACATGATGTCATTTTTCCATTTAAAGTTATGACTTTCTTTTCATCAAACTATTTTTCCAATAGTTAAACATTCATTTTGGAAGCACAAATACATGTTTGCTATTCGAGTGCTTTTCAAGGTAACCATAGATGAAGTTGATCATCAAATACGTCTTTTCAGATACACGAGCTTGAGCTAGAATGCATCCATTGCGGTTTTCAACAACTAAGTTGTTGCATAGAAAGTTGTATACCTCGATGTGATGAGGCTTTCTATAATTTTTATGCAAATGAGAAGAAAAAATGCTAGTTACTCATTGTTAGAGACTCAACTTTATAAAATTGCGAGTTTCTTAAAAATGAGTTTTCAGCAATTGGCATTTTATCATCCTTTGCGTAACAGTTATACGGTTATATGAAAATCATTACATCGAGACTTAGCTCTGCAGACAAATGAGCAAGAACAACAAGAGCAGTCTTAGTACTACTTGAAAGATGAATAACAATTGGAAACATAGCTACATAGAGATCATGGAAGCCTGATGCAAACACAAAGTAGCTGAGCCACAAGACAAGGAAAGCAACATGCTCAAGCTCATCTTCAGTGTTCATGAATGTATTCATCCATGCCACTTGTGTTACAAAACGGACTTTACGTTTCTATTTAATCGTCTGCCATTCTATCTTTAGCTTCTCCTGATAATCTCTCATGAGCTATCTAAAATAGCAAAACAGGTGAACCCAAAACAGATAAATCTAAAAGCAACATAACATCTTCAAGTGTTATGGTTGTGTCACCTCAAGGTAAAACGAAGGTTTTAGTATCTGGACACCATTTCTCAGCAATACCCAGAACATATATGTGTTTTAATGGATTTTGTATGTGGATGTCATGACTACTTCGAAAATCCCAGCTTTTCTAAATGGATTAGTGCAAAGCTGCCATTTTATAGTCCAAAACTTAAATTTCGTGTTTGCAAGTCTCCACCCATCGAAGGAAACACTAGAAGAGATATAATTTATTTGAGGGGAGAAATATTTGACACGGAAGCATAGCTCCATATCCTTCAATGGAGGTGTGGTCCTTCAACAAAAATACCCCCCTCTTGAAACTCTGTTTCACCACACCTCCATTGAAGGACCTGAAGCTATGCTTCCTTGTCATATTCCTTACCATCAAATAAATGCTCTGTTTTCCTGTGTTTCCTTTGATGCGTGGAGACTTTTAAAAACGAAATTTAAGTTTGGGCTAAAATAAACGGCAGTTTTGCATGAACCTACTTGGAGAAAAGCTAGGATTTTTGAAGCAGTCATGACATCTACATACAAATTAGAATAACACAGATCTCGTTCTAGGTATTGCCTCGAATTGGTTTCCTGATACTAAAACCTTCGTTTTCCTTTGGGGTGGAACAACTATAACCCTTAAAGACGTAATGTTGCTTTTCCGTTTATCTGTTTTGGATTCATCGGTTTTTGCTACACTGAATAGCTCATTCGAGATTATCAGGATAAGCTAGAGACAAAATGACGAACGATTAAACCTAAAGGTAAAGCAGTTTTGTAACACAAGTGGCATGGATGGATAGATTCATGAACTGAAGATGAGCTTGAGTATGTGGCTTTCCTTGTCTTGTGGGTTAGCAAATTTGTGTATCCATCACGCTTTCTTTATCTCTATGTTTCCAATTGCTATTCATCTTTCAAGTGGTACTAGGATTGCTCTTGCTCCTGATGTTCTTGCTCATTTGTATACAGAGCTAAGTCTCTTGAAAAACCATAGTATCAATGTCAGAGGAGATGAGAATGGTCATAATTTGGCTCCCTTAGGACTTGGTAAGAACGACCATCACGACAGTTCTATGCGCCGGTGGCCGTATTTCCGGTTTTGTGTTAAGCATTATCGTTTTATTAAAGTTCTGCCATTGTCACCAAATGGCCAATAATATACATATACATAAACACTGTAACATTTTAAAGATGAAACAAACAGAAAAAGGCTTCACGAGTCTTCCTTTTGAAGCAGAAGAGACGAAATATCATTACCACCACCATTATTCGGCGTCGGAGTGTGTTCATTCCGACGCCGGCGCTTCCCGTAACCACTGTTAACTGCCACCTCTTGCCATCCCCCAAACGTCAAACTATTAGCGAATGTATCTTTCACACTCTCCATCACTTCTCTCTCCGCTGGAGATAATCTCTCTAGTGCAATCCCTGAAGCAGCTTCCTCAAATTCCCTCATACAAGCAATCTACACCAAACCAAAGTAAACTTATTTTGCCGGTTTCAAATATAAGATGTTTTAAAAACAGAAATGATAGAGATTAAACTTATTTTACCATATTCATGACTTGGGACTCGAGAAACGCTTCTCGGTATAGTTTGGTGATACTGATCCTAGCATACCATTCCATGTAAGCTCCATCATCCACCACATTGCCACCTCCAGGACTGTCCACGATGTGATCCCCACGTTCAGCCCATTCCTCACACGCTAGACTCATTGACGTGTCCAAGTCATCAAGCCGACGGTTCTTTCTGTCGCGGCGTTTTACTTTCAGAGGTATCGGCTGGCGTTTCCCAAACTGCCTCAGACACCTATCTGGAAAATGTAACTCTATTTTCTCAAAGCATACAAGAGTCGTTTTCGATCTTCCTAGAATCAGCTTGGCTTTAATGTGTGGTGGAATCAAGTTCTCAAATCTTTCATATGGACACCAAGTGATCTGCATTTTCACAACCATCAATTATTAACATTTAGAGCAATACAAAATTCATAAGGATGAACTGAAGGGTTTACCTTGCTAGGATCAAGATCGTCCAGTTCTCTGCGGTACTCAGATAGGTCGGTTTTGGATCTGCTTCCTTTACCTTTCCACAAAAGAGCAAGCGGGAAACACGCTTCGGATTTCTCGGGTCTACCGATATCCAGATGAAAATAACTCCAACACTATATACATGAGACAATCATATGTTACATTTCCTAAAGATATTGAAATCTCAACTGGACAGAAAACCAAAACTAACATAGAAGCCAACCTGTAGCAAAGTCAAACAACCGCAAATGTTGCTCTGAGATTTAAGCGACGCATTACCGAGCGCTCGGTAAAGACAAGCCAACGCAGCAGCTCCCCAAGCATATCTCCCAGCTTGATCAAAATCCTCAAACAAAGGCAAATACTTAACAGAGACTTTATCACCATCAGTAGTAGCAAAAATGGTACTACCAATAAGATACAAAAGATAAGCTCGAGTATGACATTTAACAACATCGAAAGAAGCATCTTCAGGACACTCAGAGAAAGTTCTTTTAAGCCAATTAAGCTTAACCCTAGAACAATTAACTTCTTTATTAGCAGCAGATGGTAACTTCCCTAAAAGTCTACCACACATATCCATAGCAACCTCATCACCAACTTTAGAACCAACAATGGGATCTCCATCAATCTCAAGTCCAAGTACTAAAGCAACTTCGTCTAAGGTTATAGTCATTTCTCCTAAAGGAAGATGAAAAGTATTGGTTTCTCTTCTCCATCGCTCAACAAGTGCAGAGATCAGTGAATTGTTTAAACTCATTGGACCGATTTTGCGAAAGTAACCGAAACCAGCTTTGTCCACGAGGTTAATTTGTTCATCAGTGAGTTTCCATTGATGTAGCAATGAAGTGTGTTCTTGACAACGAAGTAGACCTCGTTCCTAAGGTAAGTAAGGGGAAATAAGATTAACCCTAAATTCAAAATCTGAAATTTAGCAAGGGAATTAAGAAAAAAACCTGTCCTTCCCAAACAGCAGAAGAAACATGGAGGTCTTGCTCGTATAGGACAGATGGATCAACTGGTCCGACATCAATATCCATGTCGATAACTTACTCAAAATCAGCGAAAACTAAGATTACATAAACAAATTTTTGTCAAATTCTCAAAACACGAAACTTTTGATTCTTCAATTTGGGACTAAACACAGATGAAGAAGAAGAAGAAGTTGGGATTGGAAGCTAACCGTAACCTAATTTGGACTCGGTTCATAATTTTTCTTCTTGGCTTTTTATAGCTGTACCGGTTATTTTGGTTTGGTTCTCTTAAACCGACTCTGTTTTTCGTGGTTTTACTCTGTTTCCGGGTTTCTCTGTTTCTTTTATGTCTGTAATGGCATCACATTCTTCTCTAATGGAAGTTAATACAAACAACTGAACAAGATAACATTGGAAGATACATAAACTGTCGAAGCAGCGTCAATCTACCATACTTACACCGAGCTATAACAAAACTCTTTCAACATAAGATAAAATGGGGGTGACCCTTTTTGGATACTTAGATTTGATGTAATTATATACACACACATTAAAATTGACATCTATGCCTCCTAATCAAGATCAAACAAATCTTTACCTTTTTACTAGGAATGAGCAACAAAATAGAACAAAACAGAAATATACATGTTCTAGAGAACTTTCATGTTCTTGAATGCTCTATCAATCTCCCGGAAATAGCAGTCGCAAGAGCTGCAGTGAACTTAGGATCTTTGGTCAACGAAGAAGCCATTTGTTGCACCAAAACCTCTTGAATCGTCCCTCTCTCTTTCTTTTCCTCAACTGGTTCAAGCCCACCTTGAACTAGATCAAGTTTCACTGTCCTGGACACACTTGCATGTGGTCCGGTGTGGTTATGTGTCCCTTCGTAAGTGGCTACCAAGAAAGATGGATCTTCTGCACTTCGTTGCACCTAAACAAGCGCACACACAACTAGGGAATTTAATCAGACAGCAAGATGATATCGAAGAACTCTTTAACAAAGTTTAAACCAAAGTACCTTCTTCTTGACTAGACAAGACGGTGAAAACGAGCATCTGAAGTAAGCTCTAGGAGATGGATTATCTCTCGTAATCTTTTGCCCGTATTTCCTCCATTGATATCCATCTTTCACAGTCTACAAGTAACGTATATCCACAAAACATTCGTTAACAAATCAATACACTCAAAGAACGATACTTGTAGTAGAAATCTCCTTACCAAGCTTGTGTCAGACTTCTCAGCAGCAAAGTAAGCGGTTGAAACCGTCGCTTTATCGTTGGTGATGTTCTCGATTGGTCCGAGACTGAGTCCAATTGGGGAGCTAACAAACTCATCAAGTTCTTGTTTTCGTTTCCCCGTTAGCTGTTTGTTCTGAAAGTTAACACTTTCAGGACTCTTTCGACTCTGCAACTCCTCCATAAGATTATTAAGAGCATAGTACTTCTCACAGACTCTTGCTAACATTTCGGTTAGCTTCTTGTTCTCCGAATTAACCCGGTTTATTTCATCTTGTAGCATATTTCTCTTCTGTGTAAAATGAAAATCACCATTACCAAACTAAGCTGTAAGACAAAGCTTTGATTTGTTCAACTTTTGAGCATCACCGATCTAAACAAACTATTCAATGTCTAAATCAGATATGAGAACTTGATCAACCTAATCCATTCACTCATAGTCAAAAATTTTGAGGTCAAAGTATTGCACACCAAAGTGTTCGATGAAAGAACTAACCTCATCTTTCACTAACCATTTCTTCTCTACAACTTTAGAAGCTGAAGCCGAGACTTCTCTTTTCTAAATCAGGCAATAAAATATATATGAACACCACGAATAATCACCACAACCTCGAAAATTGAAGTGAAATTTTCGAAGAAATTGAAAAACTCACCGGAAGTTTACCGGAGAAATGAAGGTCGAACGGATTGGTGTTGGGATCATAGTCCATAAATTTAGGTTCACAGGAGCCAATTTAATGTAACGTGAGATTATAGCGAAGACCAAATTCATAATTGCTAAGAGATTTGGTCTCCTTTGGTTTTATAGTAACTAGTAAGTGGAGAGAGTGTAATAACTTGTCAATTATGAGAAGGTTGACGATTTGGGTGGAAAATGAGGGTCTCCTTTCTAATTCTAAAAAAATTATTATAAATCTTTTACAATTCTTGTAAATTCTCATAAACTTTCTTTAAAACCTTTAAAAGTTTTTAAAACTCTTTGTAAAATCGTTTTAAAACTTTTATTAAATCTTTTAAAAACTTTTGTAAAATTTTTATAAAATCTTTTGTAAATCATTTTAAAAACATTTATAAAATCCTTGTGTGTAATTCTAATTGTGCCAAAATTATAATGTGTATTATGCATATGATAGTGATTGAACATAGAAACAAAAATATTGGAAAAAAACAATACTAATGAAATGTGTAAACAAAAATTGCAAGAAAACTATTTAATTTAATACGTATTGACAAAAAGCAAGTTGTGTTTAATACGTTGGATTAAATTTGTTGGCTTGCATCGTAAATACTAAATGCGTGTCCTAAAAAATTAAAAAGGTTAGGTGTTAAATCGTAGTCGAATTGTTATGTTTTGTTGTAATCGGAGAAAACAAGTGTAAAGATGGATCAAAAATCAACAATTTCGGCGGATGTCCCATGTCGAAGAAAAATGAGTACTTTACATTAAGTTGCATTGTAAGATCCAGACCAACTTTCGCTTGACTTGACCCATTGACTATGCCCTGGAGGTTGGCATGTTTAATTTTGTCTCATATTTTTGTTTACTTAATCCTACCTACATTTAGTTGCATTAGTTAATTATGTCAGCTAGGCAAAATAAGATTTCGTTTCCCTTTTTTTTATGTTCATTAAGTTTGAAAGAAAATCATTATTTTTTGTTTTGTCATCTTTTTTATTAATATTATAAAATAAAAATATATTTTCCGATCTTACAAAACCGGCAGAAAACAAAGATATCTTCGAAAACATAGTTTAAAAGAGATAATCAAAGCTCCAAAAGAAAGAGAAAACACGTATTAAGATATAAACTATGGAAACAGAGGCTTAAGAAGAAAAGCTCATAAACACTAAACTGTATAAAATCAAGAACTCATTAAACAAAGAAAAAATGTTGTAAATAAACTAGTTGCAGGATTAGAATTTTCATACTATAAGCCAACAATCTCAAAACTTGAGTTGATAAATTTAGACACAACCATTATTCGAATTGTCAAGTTGGTTAGGGATGTGAGGAAAGGAACAGAAATTTGAATCCTATTCTTGAAACAGCAGCAAACCAATTTCGGGCTCTATAATAAAGTCATACTATGAATATTACAAGAACTTGCTATTTTTGGAAATATAGAGAGCTTTGGGTCCATACTCGATTTCCCAGAATTTGACACAAAATTTCAAAATATAAATAAAAATACAAGTTGGGGTGTCAAAACTTCTAACTCGGATTAACGAGTCTTGTGTGGTTTAGAGACTTTCTTCTTTCGCTTCTTGACAGATTTGGGTGTCTTCGTCTTCCTAGACTCTCGTTTCTCCTCTTTCACTTTCTTCTTGTGCTCTTTCCTTGCAGCTTTCTTGTCTTCATGACCCAATTCTTCTTCACTCTCTTCTTCCTCACTTCCTTCTTCACTTTCTCCGTCTTCTTCTTCCTCTCCTTCCTCTTCTTTCTCTTCATCATTCACCTCTATTTTCTGCTCTTCTATTTTAGGAAGAGCATCCTTAAGCCCCGTTATCGTTTGGTATAGCATGTCTCCTGTGTCCTGCCCGCTTGTTATCTTAGCCACGTCAGCCTCAGGGTTGTTCACAGCATCCAGAGATTTCGGTATGTATGACTGAACATCAATAACAAACCAGTAAGATTAAGATTATTCTACAGACAACTTCACATATCAGTTCACACAACTGGATACACTCTTAACTAACCTTCATGAATACTGAATCCGCGATTTCATCCTCTACGGATATCTCTCCTCGCTCTATAACTTTTCGTTGGACCTGCCCATTGTTACATAATTCATTAATTTAAAGCTGCCCACTGATTCAATGGACAATCCATATAAAAAGTCATACATTACCTCTTCCAAATAGCTATCAACATTTTCGTCTGTAATTGCCGGGTCAACTATGAAGTCAAATAGCTCCCGTATTGTCATGACAGCCACACCATGTTTTTTGAAAAAATCCTGCGTGTGATTGTCAAAATATTCCACACATCAGACACCTTATACCAGTCAAATTAAGCATTGTTAAAACAGGACACTTACCGAGACATGGTCACAATCTTCCCGTAGAAAGTTGAGTGCAAGAGGATGGTCCAGATCCACAGATTGAGAAACATCAATTATGTAAAGGTGCCCCTGACAAAGTCAAGACAATATCATTATATCTGTCTTCTCTTGTTTGTTCAAGTGACCCTTGTAAAACCGAAGAGATCCCTAAAGAAAAAGAATCAAAACTCACCTCAAAATAAAGTATGTTATACTCACTGAGATCTCCATGCACCAATTTGCACTTCTGATATAATACTCGCATTTGAATTATCAACTGAAATGCAGAAAAAAGGATGTCAGTAAAGAGACCATAAAGAGATGAATCCTGACTGTAATGCCATAATACACTCAGGACCCTCTAAATGAGAAAATAAGACATACCTCTAGGTAGCACTCGCGCAACTTGTCTAGAGATAATGCAGCATCCTTGAGACGCGGTGCAGCCCAACCATCCCTCCCTGCAATTATATAAATAAAACATTCTTAGTAAATTGGATTAGGTAACTGAAAACCCTTTAATTCATCATTTCTCTGTTTCAGTCAAATATACAGATGAATTAGAGTGAATGGAGAAGAGATGCCTGGAATCAGTGATTAAAACAGCAGATAATGCATTAGAGCGAACCTATAAACTCCATGACTAGCACATGAAGGCGAAGAAGTATAACAGCTGGACACCTAATTCCAGCTGCATGAAGCCTGCCAGTGAAAAATGTATATAACCAACTAAGAAATCACCAAAATTACTGTTATATATATTTGAAAAAAGTGAATACATCTCTGGCTTCTGTTTGAAAAATAAGGTAAATCAAACTACACTAACTAGATTTCATATGGATTAGTAAGCAGAGAGGGACTTCCAAGATTTCTTATTCTAATTCACTTAAGTACAATACAATTATCCAGCACACACCCACAAAGAATTATAGGCTACCTCTTAAGATTTCTCTGTTCTTTTTCAGCCCATGTCTTCACCATCTTCCGGGGATTGTGACGACAGTAGCCATATCTAAAACGGTAATCTCCTTGTACATATCGATCTCGATCCCTGAAATCATCAAAGTTGAAAACTGGGATTAAGTTAAGAGTTTTAGAAGAACTGATAAACAACATTATTCATGTAAATAGCTTACTTAAAAACCAGAACAGATGTCTTGTACACTTTTATTGCAAGTTCCGAACCGTCAGATTTTGTGGCATGATAAACATTAGCCTGAAAAACAATAAAAGAGAGTACTTTCAACAAAGGAATCCAAACAGATCATCTTCTTGACTAAATAGCTAAACCATCAAATATGAGAGTAGTGAATGTGACATACTTCTTTGCCTGTCGAAATACATCCATTAACATCGTTAAACACACCCCGGTTAAGCATTCTAAACAAAACCATACGAGTCCTTGGATCAAGAGCCTGTAGCAAAGAACAAAACAACATCAACACATTGCAGAAAACACTTGATAAATGATCAGACCCGAATCTTCGTCGAATCTTTGTGTAACAGTTAGACCTCACCTGTTCAACTGTTGCCCGGTCAGCTTTATCAGTATTCCTACTTCTCCCAATTTCTGTATCTCTAAGACTTCCACGAATCGCAGTTGTCACAGAATTCGACATCCCAACTTTAACTCTTCCTTC
>Ga0041059_1002724_pt1 | contig 12881 bp, 8 predicted proteins | sample AraColnosormetaG_FD_56232 | JGI IMG/M metagenome (GOLD analysis project Ga0041059, IMG submission 56232) | Arabidopsis roots microbial communities from North Carolina, USA - Col MF nosort | ecosystem: Host-associated > Plants > Roots > Unclassified | place: USA: North Carolina | collected 2013-09-02 | reverse complement strand
TTTTTTTTTTTTTTTTTTTTTTTTTCAAATTTAAGGGATATATGTATATCTACTGTTTGTTGTATGGATTACAAAGTACTTATTTATTTTTATTTTTTTCTTCTTTATCAAAAACTACATATTTATATATCACTCAACATAACATTATTCCTCAAGATCGCTAGAGAGACTACTTTGGGCTGTTGTAGAGATAGGACTTGGCAAAATAGACAGTAAAAATAAAGGCGAGGGAGCTGAGACAAGCAAGTAGCCAGTAGAAGTAATCAAGATGTGCCTGGTTCAGGTTATTAGAGAACCAGCTCACTTGACCGGACTGGCTTGTGGCTTCCTCGATGACTGATACCATGAAGCTACTCAAGAAGTTTCCTATGCCGATTATGCTTAGATATAGAGCCAGTCCCATGCTCCTAAGCTGTGGCGGGACTTCTCCGTAGAAAAACTCTTGCAAACCAACCATAGTGAAAACGTCAGAGACTCCAAAGAGAATGTATTGTGGAATCAGCCAGCAAACGCTCATCGGGACCGTGGCTTTAGGCGAATCAACTAATCCATGATCTCGAGCAGTCTTGAGTCTTTTCATCTCGACCAAAGCAGCTATTACCATTGAAATAATTGAGAGGAAAATGCCGGTGGAAATTCTCTGAAGGGTTGTAATTCCTGCTGGTTTACGAGTGATTGATCGTGCGATTGGGACGAATAAACGGTCGTAGATTGGGATGAAGACGAGGATTGCTAGGCTTATGAAGCATTGGAGTGTAGCTGCAGGGACTTGGAGTGTTGATGAGATTGATCTATCCATTGTAGATCCTTGCTTTGTAAAGAAAGTAGGAGATTGCGCAAACACAATGCCAAACACCAAACTACACAACCAAATTGGAATGAGACTCAACACAGCTTTTGCTTCCTCAACTTCATATGAATCGCATGAAATCACCGCTCTGTCCAAGAATCTGTCGTTACCAAAAATTACATGCATACTTAATTTTATATCTAACAAAAGCATGCATGTAAATTATCGAAGCTAACACATGCTTTAAATTCTATAGATTATAAGTCGTTCCAACCTTTTTTTAGTTAGATGATTCAAGAATTTTGTATTTTCATTTATGTATTTACAACTTTTTAACTATTGGAGGACTATTAAAAAATATATGTAAAATTACTAATTACCTAAGTTCAGATAAGAAACTTGACTAAAAAATGATTTTGTTTGTAAACAAAAACACAGTGTAAAGACAAAAGAAAACAAAAGACCAAACAAACAAAACATATAATACCTGAATTTCTTGGTGCTTTCGTTAGGCAGAAGAAGACAAGTATCAGAAGGAGTTTGTCGCCGGTTTCTAGCTGCAGCCACAAAAACACGGCCAATTCTAACAAAAGGGTTATCATGTTTTTTGCCCTGTCTTCCTTCTCCTCCGGTGCTGAAGCGGTAAGTTTTGATTCCAAGTAAGAACAAGAATAGAGCAAGCATCATAGAAAGACATGGAATCGCATATCCTAAAGCCCAGCTCAGATTCTCTTGGACATAATTTGTGACCAGACGAGTGGTCAATATGCCGATTGATATAGCAAAATACAACCAGTTAAAGTAAGAACTCTTGGCTTTGGACTCATTTGGGTCTTGTTCATCAAACTGATCTGCTCCAAAGGCTCGAAGACATACCTTGAAGCCTCCTTCTCCCAAAGCAATTAGGTAGAGAGCACAAAAGAAGATTATTACTTTGACCTGAGAGACGCACGACTCACGTGTTTCTTGATCATTACAAAGAGAAGGAATCGTTGCTGAAAACGTAAGCAGCCCAAGTCCCTAAAATTCAGGATCACATCACATAAATTATATTAAAGGTTTTTCCAAAACTATCCCGCGTTTTTTATTAGGTCAAAGATTTTCAAGATCTTGATTCACATTTGATTTTTGTAGTAGAAACAAAAAAGTATCCAAATTAAAACCTATATAATAATATGAATAGTTTGGTATGCACGTATGGTTTCTGTTTCAATTTGGATTGGGGGTTTAGTCGCATATATCATTAAATTTTTAATCAATTTTTTTTTTTTTGATTCAAATTCTTATCTTGTTTCTAGGGTATAGGAAAATGGATGTGTAGCCTAAGATCCAACTCATGCCTAATTGGTAATGATCGCACTAGAAAAATCAAGAAGGTTACACAAGGTAACAAAAGATGAAAGCTTTGAGCTGAATTATTACCATGATATAGAAAGAAGAGGTTAAGAGGATTGTACGGAAACGGCCAAGAAAAGAGTCGGCGATAGAACCCCATATGAGAGGCAAGAAAGCTGCCGTCCCAAGCCAGAGGTTAACGTTTGACGCTGCAACAGCCGTCGACTCTCCTAACGCCTCGGTGAAGTAGGTTATCAGATTCGAGGCGATACCGAAGTAGGCGAATTTCTCGGCAACTTCCGCACCTGCCGGAATATTCACTTTTTTGAGAATTTGGTGGTAAATTGAGGAAATGGAAAAAAAAGAGTCAAGACTTACACATGGTGAAGCCAGAAGATTTCCATGCACCGGAAGAGGATCTGATAGATGGATTGCCTCGGAAATCGACGGAAAACTCGACATTCTCGTTTGAAACTATAGCTCCAGTCTCATTATCGCCGATGGATGTCGACATTGCTTCTTGTTATTTCGTTTCAGATGTATTTATCTATAGGTTATATATGTGTATATATATAGTTGGTATTTCATGCACAATGACCAAAATCTAATATAAATTCATATTATAATATGACAGATTTTAACACGTGAGTCACGACGAGAAGTGAGAACGCTATTGAGTAATCGATTGATAAATGCGACGCGATAAAAGTCTTCGTTGTCAGGAATGACACCGTATCTTAGTGGTTGGCAACAAGGAGAAATTGTCACAATCGGTTGGTTAAGATAATTAATAAAAATAAATGAAAGATTAGATTTCGATTATGTGGATGATACGGCCGATCTCCCATCCATGCATGGCTGGCCTAAAGGACTTATTCAAGATTCATCTTAGACGTTACATGATTGTCATCTTCGCATGTTATCATTTAAGTAGAAATTTTGATTTGTTTTGCTTTGTTTTTTTTTGTTTTCATTGTAGACGTATTGAACCTTTTTGTTTGATTAATTATTTCTTGTTAATTAAACCCGTTTTCCAAAAAAAATTTAAAATATAAATAATAATAATACCCTGGAAAAGTTATCAAATTTGATAGATATGTCGATTTCAAACCTTTTAAAAAGTAAAAAATTGTCATTTTTTTATATTTAAATTGTTACTATAAAGTAATATGAACTTTTCACCAAGGTTAATAGATCAATCTAATAACCTTTATAAAATAAGGTTTTATCGTAGAGTAATATCTAAGCTTTTTAATAAAACGGAAATTAATATCACTCAGACAACGGTGATGGTCAGGTAGCATGCCTTGTGTGGTTACTTAAATATGTAACCAACTTTGAAAGTTACAGAGAGTAAGCTGCTACGTAGTTAATTTCGGGTCCAGCTGGCAGAGAACGTGCATGGTGTTGTTCTGTGTGAGACAATCAATTTTTGGGCAAGCTGTGTATATATCCGAAAGACCTACTCATATTTTTTTAAATTTTTTTTGGGGGGCAACTAGAGAACCTACTCATCTTTAAAGTTTCCGTTTATTACTAAACTTTATTTAAATATATGTGTTTTCTAGCTAGCTTATGCCATTTTGTATAACATGCTAGCCTGGTTTACCCCTATAGTGTGGGGTTGTTCTTTTCTAGTAGTTCAACCAAACGACAGCGACTAGGAAACTGAAAGGCCCAAATGCTTTCCTACACCAACAGTCATAAGTAAAGCTGTTTCAAAATTCTACTTCAAAAATAAAGGCGCAGCAACCAAAAATTGAGCTGCCATATTCGCTGAAAAAATTCAGCGCTAAATGTTAATCAACAGTGCTTGCTGTCGCGTTAGTCTCAGTGTATCGCTCGAGTTGTTATTTAACATTGCCCTGGTCACATTAACCTGTCCATTTTGGCTCCTTGCTTTGTGAAGAAAGTATGAGATTGTGCACATACAATAGCATAGACTAAGCAAGTCAGCCACATGGGACAAGCTTAAGCACCGCTTTTGCTTCTTCAATTTCAGCAAAACTACAAGAAATCGCTGCCTTGTTGAGGAATCTGCAACAATACATAAGGACACGAACCAAGATGGTATAGAACAATTGTGGCTTGAAAGATTTTCAAGATAAGTAATTATGTTACCTGAACTGCTTGGAACTCTGATGAGTGAGAAGGGTCTCGTTGGGGTTAGCTATATATGAATCTGGTTGTGTTCTATTCTTTAAAGCCGCCATGAAAACATGACTGATTCTAGCAAAAGGATTTTTCTTCCCTTCTCTTGCAGTGCTAAAACGGTAAGTCTTAGTGCCGAGAAGGAAGAGAAACAGAGCAAGTAGCATGAAAACACTTGGAATACCAAATCCTAAGGACCAACTTAGGTCCTCTTGTATGTAGCTAGAGACCAAACGAAAGGTCAATATGCTAACACAACTTCCAAACATCAACCAATTAAAGTAAGAACTCTTGTCTTTTGCATCTTTTATATCATTTCCATCAAATTGATCTGCTCCAAATACCTTAATACATGGTTTGTAACCGCCTTGTCCTATTGCTATAAGATACAGAGAGCAGAAGAAGAGAATCACTTGGAGTTGATTTGGATCTTTAGAGTTAGAAGAAGTCATGGCTGAAAAAGACAGCAACCCAAGTCCCTGCTTGTTTCATTAAATCATTTCAAGAAACAACAATAACATGTTTTAGTAGAGATGTTTTTAAGAGGAGATTGTTATATACCATGATATAAAGAGAATACGCGATCACGATTGTACGAAAACGTCCAAGAAACGAGTCAGCGATAAAGCCCCCGAGAAGGGGAAGAAACGACACCCCACTCCATGCGTTGACATTGGCTGCAGCTGCAGCTGTTGACTCCCCTAATGGTCCGGTCAGATATGTTATCAAGTTCAAGGAAATCCCATAAAGAGATTCCAGTTCAATATTTTGCTTTGAAAAATTAGTGATTCAACAATAAGTTAAAAGAGTGTGTCACAAGCAAGTTGGCTCTGAATAGAGATCATAAAATATTCTTGTCGAATTTTATCTTTTTCCTTAGAAATTTCAAATTTCTTTAACAGAAATCTTATAAGCTTTTGATATACTCACGAAATTTCTTTCGCCTGAGGAAATTCTTATTTCCTTGGTTGTGAAATCCCAGCCCAATTTAATTGGCAGAACAGAGGAGAGACAATTTAAAAGGTGTTTGATCTGCTGTAGACATATGACTTGGCGAACCATAAGTAGAAGGCGAAACCAATGAAGCCGAGACAAGCCAGTAGCCAGTAGAAGTAATCTAGATGAGCTTGGTCCAAGTCATTATCGAACCAGCTCCTTTGACCATACTGGTTCGTGATTTTATCAATGACTGATATCATAAAGCTGCTTAGGTAGTTTCCCGCCCCGTATATGCTTAGGTTCAAAGCCATACCAACGCTCCTAAGCTCACTAGGGACTTGGCCGTAGAAGAACTCTTGTAAACCCACCATTGTGAACATATCTGAGACTCCAAAGATAACATACTGTGGAATCAGCCACCACACGCTCATCGGTATGGAGAGTTCATCCCGGGCGGCTTGGAGCCTTTTTGTCTCGACCAATGCGGCTAATACCATAGCAAGAATGGAGAGGAAAATCCCTGTACCAATCCTTTGTAGCGTTGTGATACCTGATGAGTTTTGAGTGAAGGACCTTGCGAATGGGACGAGTAAGCGGTCGTAGATTGGGATGAAAACGACTACTGAGAGGTTTATGAAACTTTGAAGTGTAGCTGCAGGAACTAAGAGTCCTGGTGAGATTGACCTGTCCATTGTGGCTCCTTGCTTTGTAAAAAAAGTAGGGGATTGTGCATGTACAATGGTGTAGACTACAGAAGTTATCCATATGGGAATAAGCCTAAGAACCGCCTTTGCTTCTTCAATTTCAGCCAATTCACAAGAAATAGCTGCCCTGTCTAGGAATCTGCATAGTATACAAGAAAAGAAACTATAAACTTCGTTTTCTTATAATAATTTTTCTAAATATCAGTTGGTATATATAAAAACCTAGATGGAACAATATACATTTCTTCTCTAATATATCGACGTGGATTCACTAATAGAAACCAAGATGGTATGAACAAGAAGATTCTCAAAAGAACATCGCTGTTAATTATGTTACCTGAACTGTTTGGAACTCTGGTGAGCCAGGAGAAGGAGAGTCTCGTTGGCGTTCGCGTTAGCAATATCTAAATCGGGTTGTCTTCTGTTCTTTAAAGCCTCCATGAATACACGACTGATTCTGGCAAAAGGGTTTTTCTTTCCTACTCTCTCAGTACTAAAACGGTAAGAGGTAGTTCCAAGGAGGAAGAGAAACAGAGAAAGCAACATGGAAACACTAGGAATACCAAACCCTAGTGACCAGCTTAGGTTCTCTTGAATGTAGGTAGAGACCAAACGAGTCGTCAATATGCTAATACAGTTTCCAAACATCAACCAGTTGAAGAATGAACTCTTGTCTCTTGCCTCTTTATGATCATTTCCATCGAATTGATCCGCTCCAAATACCTTAATACACGGGTTGTAACCGCCTTGTCCTATTGCTACAAGATAAAGAGAGAAGAAGAAGATAGTCTCTTGCAGCTGATTCGAATCTTTGGACTGATGAGAAGGAATCATGGTTGAAAAAGACAGCAACCCAAGTCCCTGTTTGTTTTGTTTTCGTTAATCATCAAAATCTGTAACGAAACTCTGATTATAGAAACGTTAGAGAGGAAATTTTTTTATCTACCAAGATATAGAGAGAAGATGAGATGATTATAGTACGGAAACGACCGAGATACGAGTCAGCGAGAAAGCCCCCGAGAAGCGGCAGAAACGCCACCGTTCCAGTCCAAGCATTGACATTCGCTGCCGCTGCAGCTGTTGACTCACCTAACGGTCCCGTCAAGTACATTATTAGGTTTGACGCTATACCAAAGTAAGCGAATCGCTCCGCCATTTGTACAACTACAAAATTTTTAGAAACAAAAACAAAGAGAAATTAGCAAAATTCCCGGGAGAAATAATAATGAAGTAAGGAACTAAATCAATTTTTTTGTTGCTAAAAAAGTAAATATCATGTTTATTTACCGATGATGAGCCTCGCTGATTTCCATCCACCGGAGGTATTTTCTCGGATTTCCAGAAAACCCTCAGTGGTGTTTCCGAGCTCGTCGGCGGAGGAGTAGGTGATAGCCATTAATGTGTATGATTGATTGGTCTTGATAAAATAATATACAAACAAAATGTTTATTATATTGTTTCTGTAGTATATATAGGTGAAGATTATATGATGAAGGTGTGGACGCAAGTGGCTTAGCTGACAAGGCAAGTTATATTAAATGATGACCACGATAACAATTAACTTAACTCGTGATTCGTATGGACTTTGTTTTATTAGCAGAAGTTCCCGAAAGGGCCATATATATATATATATATGTTTTGTATATTTCGAAAGTTGTTGGAACATGCTCAACTAGTTAAGATTCCTTGTGTTCTTGAGCTTACATATATGCACTGTCGGCCTGAAATTTCGAGGGTCTAAAATTTTTAAAAGATTTTATTTGTAAGTTTTTAAAATTGGAGGTGTTTTTGTAAAGAAAAAATCTCTAGAATTTTGGAGACCACAATCAATTGTTTATTGTCGCTGTGCTCACGCACGACACATATGTGATTAAGAATATTGAAGATAAAGAACCGGGGAATGGACCACAAAATTTGTTGTTAGTTATATTTTATAATGGTTTAAACGAATGGAAAACGAAGAAAACCTATAAACATGTATAAATCAATTTTATTTATTTTTTAAATACCTTGTCCACTTACGTCTTATTTTTTTAATTTTGTTTTTATGTATTAAACTCTTGCATGGGGATTAAAATTCAACAAGTTTCAACGATCTTTATAGCACTGGCCGTACATTCATACATAAATATTTGCATAATGTTATTTTTACGTTAGAATCGTGGAATCACAATTTAATATCAAATTTGCATACTTGAAATATAGTTACAAATTCACATAAGAATCATGATATTTATGGTCTGTTTTGTCATTTGTGGGAGTTTTACGTTAGAATCGTAACGTCCATAAAAATCAAAAATCACAAAAAGAAACTCTCCATTTCCTCCTCCATGCGTAAACTACACTACGTCCACCCGGCGATATATATAGGACTTGGAGATGAACAAGAACGTAAAGAACCCAACGGCACTAACAACCGCAAGTAACCAATAGAAGTAATCTAGATGGGCTCTGTTCAGATTACTGTTGAACCAGCTGTTTCCGGCGTCTCCTCCAGTGGCCAAATCGATCAGATAGATGAGTAAGCTGCTTAATAAGCTTCCAACGCCCATTGCACTTAAGTAAATCGCGAGACCGAGGCTTCTCAGCTCAGTGGGGACTTGGCTGTAGAAGAACTCTTGCATTCCTACTAAAGTGTGTACGTCAGCCAATCCCAGTAACATATACTGAGGGAATAACCACCATATCGACATTGGAAGAGTTGTTTTCGGTTGGTCTATAAGTCCGTATTCTTTTGCAGTCTCGAGCCGCTTTGACTCAACCAAAGCAGCCACCACCATAGTGAGAGTTGCTAGTACCATTCCGGTTCCAATTCTTTTGAGAGTTGTGATGCCACAAGGATCTTTAGTTATTGACCTTCCGATTGGGACCAAAACACGGTCATAGATGGGGACAAAGAGAACAATTGATATGCTGATAAGAACCTGAAGAGAAGCAGGTGGGATCTCTACACCTGGAAATATTGTTCTTTCCATTGTGACACCTTGCTTTGTAAAGAAAGTCATGTACTGCGCGAAAGGTATCGCGTAAGCCAAAGTTGTAAGCCATACTGGAATAAGCCTGACAAGAGCTGTAGCATCTTCGACATCTCTAGACTTGCATGCCACTTCTCCTTCATCAGAATCATTTGGGACAAGCAATGCTTTGTTGAGAAAACTGTCACAAGAAAGTAGAATCTTATAATCATACAACAAGACTTTGAAGTTCGAACCACAACCTATATGTTAAACATACCTCAGCTCCTCTGGAGATTCTTGAGATCGATTTGCCTCTATTAGCTCAACTTTGCACAAGTCTGATGAATTCAATCTCTGGTTCTTGAATGCTACAAAGAAGACTCTACCTATTCTCGTAAACGGGTTTGTTTCCTCTTCTTGTCTTGTTTTACTAAACCTATAACTCTTTCTCCCTAAAACGAAAAGAACAAGAGAGATCACCATGAACACACATGGGATTCCAAACCCAAGTGCCCAGCTTACATTTTCTTGGATGTACACAACCACTAAAATCGCTAGGCCGATTCCTGCACACATACTAAGGTACCACCAGTTGAAGAAAGAGCTTCTATCACTATTCTCTTGCGGGTTCTTCTCATCAAACTGATCTGCACCAAAAGCCTGAACACAAGGCTTGTGTCCACTTTGTCCAATAGCCACCAAATAAAGAGAGAAGAAGAAGAGTGCATTGAGAAAAGAAGAAGGTGACGAGGTCACTTCAGTATTGTTGGGAATCAGAAACGCAGATAAAGTCAGAAACGCCAGTCCCTGACATCAAATTCAAATATTCTCAACTCAATTTCTACTTCTTCTATATCAGAGAAACCGAATCCAAATCAAACCGAAAAGGAATAAAACCGATCTAAAACCGAAGTTTCTTTGAAAATTAAAAATTTTATTTGACTTAATCAAAACCGAAACCGTACCAAACCATCACATTGCGGTTGAAACGAATCAATTTCTACAATTCCTTCACTAATTGTAAAATTCAGATCGAAAGAGAAGAGACAGAAGGAGACGAACCAGGACATAGATAAAAGAAGCGATGATAATTGTTATGTAGCGACCAAGAAAAGCGTCGGCGACAAAAGCTCCAAGAAGAGGAAGAATAGTGGAAATTCCAGACCAAGCGTTGACATTAGCGGCGGCGACCGCCGTAGATTGACCAAGTGGTCCAGTCAAGTAGCTTATCAGGTTTGATCCGATCCCGTAGTTCGCGAACCTCTCCGCCACCTCCACACCTGCAAAAATGTCCTCAGGGATTCAAAGAAGAGGAAATTGAAAAACAGAGCAGCTAGTGATTGAAGGTTACCGATAATGAACCATGCAGCTCTCCATCTACCGGTAATAGACCTTCTGGCGGAAAAGCCACGGTGGTCAACGGCGTCGATGACGTATTCTTCTTGAAGAGAAGTTTTGGAAGTCGTCGTCATTTTCTCTGTCTCTAACGAAAGAGACAATAAACAACATATAGAAACTTGTTTGAGTTTGTTTGACCTTCAAAAGGTATTTCTTGTCTTTTTATGATTAAAAAACTTATTTTGTGTAAAGTTACAGTATACAAACTACAGAGACCATCAAGAAGTAACTTAATGTTAAAGAAGCATTTTTTTTTCATTTGGAAACTACACTCGATCCACTCGACGATAGATGTACGACTTGGAAATGAACAAGAACGTAAAGAACCCAACGGCGCTAACAATCGCTAGTAACCAATAGAAGTAATCAAGATGAGCTCTGTTCAGATTACTGTTAAACCAGCTGTTTCCTGCGTCTCCTCCAGTGGCCAAGTCTATCAGAGAGATGAGTAAGCTGCTTAATAAGCTTCCCACGCCCAACGCGCTTAAGTAAAGCGCGAGACCGATGCTTCTCAGCTCAGTAGGGACTTGGCTGTAGAAGAACTCTTGCATTCCCACTAAAGTATATACGTCAGCCAATCCCAGCAACAAGTACTGAGGGATTAACCACCATATCGACATTGGAAGAGTTGCTTCCGGTTGGTCTATAAGCCCGTGTTCTTTCGCAGTCTCGAGCCGCTTGAACTCAACCAGAGCTGCAATTACCATAGTGATAGTCGACAGTACAATTCCAGTTCCAATTCTTTTGAGGGTTGTGATGCCACAAGGTTCTTTGGTTATTAACCTGGCGATGGGGACGAAAACTCGGTCGTAGATGGGGACAAAGAGGACTATTGATATGCCGATAAAGACCTGAAGAGAAGCAGGTGGGATCTTAACACCAGGAAGAATTGTTCTATCCATTGTGACGCCTTGCTTAGTGAAAAATGTCATGTATTGCGCGTAGGGTATCGCGTAAGCCAGAGTCGTAAACCATACTGGAATTAGCCTGATAAGAGCTGTGGCATCTTCAACATCACTAGACTTGGATGCGTTTTCTCCTTGAGAAGAATCATTGGGTACAAGCAATGCTTTGTTGAAAAAACTCTGTTTCTCTGGGGATGTATTTGCCTCTAGCTCAACTTTGCACAAGTCTGATGAACTCAATCTTTGGTTCTTGAGTGCTACAAAGAAGACTCTACCTATCCTCGTAAAAGGGTTTATTTCCTCTTCATGTCTTCTTTTACTGTACCTATAAATCCTTCTCCCTGACACGAAAAGAACAAGAGAGATCACCATGAACACACATGGGATTCCAAACCCAAAAGCCCAGCTGAACTCTTCCTGGATGTATACAACAACTAAAATCGCAAAGCAGATTCCTGCAGACAGACTAAGGTACCACCAGTTGAAGAAGGAGCTTCTGTCAGATTTCTCTTGAGAGTCTTTTTCATCAAACTGGTCAGCACCAAAAGCTTGAACACAAGGCTTGTGTCCACTTTGTCCAATAGCCACCAAATACAGAGAGAAGAAGAAGAGTACATTGAGAAAAGAAGAAGTTGAAGATGTCACTTCAGTAGTATTGGGAATCAGAAACGCAGATAAAGTCAGAAACGCCAATCCCTAACACATCAAATTCAAATTCTTCTTTAAGTTACTTCTCAATCATGAAGAACAAGTAAACCAAAAGAAAAAAAGACTAAAGAGAAGAGAACGAACCAGGACGTAGATAAGAGAAGAGATGATAATTGTTCGGTAACGACCGAGAAATGCGTCGGCGACAAAAGCTCCAAGAACAGGAAGAAGAGTGGCAATTCCTGACCACGCGTTGACATTAGCGGCGGCTACAGCCGTGGATTCACCAAGTGGTCCAGTCAAGTAGCTTATTAAGTTTGATCCGATTCCATAGTAAGCGAACCTCTCAGCCACCTCCACACCTGCAAATATATTCTCAGAGAGATTCAAAGAGGAAGAAATTGAGAAACAGAGCAGTTTGTGATTGGAGCTTACCGATTATGAACAAGGCGGCTCTCCATCTACCGGTATTGGATCTTCTGGCGGCAAGTCCACGGTGGTCAACGGCGTCGGTGACGTATTCTTCTTGAAGAGAAATTTCTGAAGTAGTCGTCATTTTTTCCTCTGTCTCTCCAACGAAAGAGACAAGAAACGTGAAACTCGTTTTGTGTTGTTTAAACCTTAAAAAGCTATTTCTTTGTGTGTGTTTTTTTATGATCAAATAATTGATGTGGAAAGTAAAGTAAAAAAGAGTTTTACAGAGCCCAATACCACTAGACTATGAACCCTCTTCTAAGCCCAATGTTGGGATTTGACCCAGAGCATTGAGGGGGATCCAGAATCTAGGTGAATATTAAACCTAATGTCACTCTTTGATAGACTAATGTCTTTCTTTTGAAACAATGAGAATTAATAACTAGTACTCTAGTAGTACCCTTCACCAACAACAAGCACGGACGTATGGCCTTCCTTTTCATTTATTATACACTGAAGAGTTCTTGCCACAGAAATAGAAATGTTAAGTTCAATTTCGAAATACGTGGATACTTTTCTGACACACCTTTTTTTTTTTTTNTCATCCTCTTTCACTAGGAGTATTATCTCTTGAAATTTT
>Ga0041059_1002723_pt1 | contig 12887 bp, 6 predicted proteins | sample AraColnosormetaG_FD_56232 | JGI IMG/M metagenome (GOLD analysis project Ga0041059, IMG submission 56232) | Arabidopsis roots microbial communities from North Carolina, USA - Col MF nosort | ecosystem: Host-associated > Plants > Roots > Unclassified | place: USA: North Carolina | collected 2013-09-02 | reverse complement strand
TTTTTTTTTTTTTTTTCTGCCTATAAGACTTCATTTGGTACATCATTAATAGCAATCTACTAACGATACAGAAGTTTGCGGTTCTATCTTGATTAACAAAAAAGTATGTAATCTAAAAATTAATCTTGTAGATGTTTTTGGAAAAAAAAAACAATCCAGAAATATGAAAAGAAGAATTTACCTAAATTAACTAACAAAACCCCAAAACGAAAATAAAATTTATTTTTATTCACGTGTAGTTGTGTCTACTTGGCTAAATTAAACCCTTTCCATCTGTCTTATAAATAGAACTAAAAAGAATGATCCAGAAAATTAAAAGATATCCAAAAATCAGATAGAATAAAATTCAACAAGAAAAGTTCTTTTAGAGCCAACAAAAAGAAAAGCTTGAAGATTATTGCGAATGGAGTATTCCATTCGATATCTAGAGCATTCTTCTTTTGTATCGAATGGAATATTCTTTTGTCCTGCTCATATTATCTTAAACCCATTTCTTTAATATAAATCTTTGTTCGCAAGAAACTAAACCATGGCTCTTGAAACTATGACATTGTCTTTATCTAGTTCTGCCATGTTATCATCAGGTAATAATATCAAATGGCTCCATGCAAAAACTTCTGTTTTTTTTTGTTAATATATTATTGGTTATGATTGGTTTTGTGTTGATTTTAAAGGTGTTGTTGAAGATGATAAGAAGCAAGAGGCTATTGTTTTCCCTAAATTTGTTTTGATGGGTCATAGAGGATTTGGGATGAACATGCTTCAATCTCCGGACGAGAAAATGAAATTTATCAAAGAAAATTCTCTTCTTTCTTTTAATGTTGCTGCAGATTTTCCTATTGACTTCATTGAGTTTGATGTCCAGGTTTGCTTTTCCCCCCTAGAATCTTGATCATTTTTTTTTTGTTTCTATCAAGAAATGAAAAACACAAATTAGATTAATGATCTGGCCTCAACTATTTGTTGGGATTATGTGTAAGATAGCCAAATGTTTGGCTAAAATTAGGGGAAAAAACACGTGGTGTCAAAAAAGAATATATGTTTTTAGCGTCTAATGTCATATCATGTACAAATAGCATGTTGTAGTAATTTAACAACAACATGATATGTGTTAAAACCCTCATGTAATTATTTAAAAGAAAACACACGATTATGATTTGGCCTCAGTTATTTGTTTGCATTTGCTTTTGTAGGAGAATCCAAAGCTTGTAGGATTCAAGCTCTTAGAAACCATAGAAAATGAGACTGAAATGAAATAGCTTATTAAAGCTTTATTTAGTGCCAGACTTAGTAAATGAAATGAACTTTAGATTATCACCAAGATCAAAATGATTTTAGTTTTGATATTTCATTAAGGAAAAAATGAGGCAACTCTCAAAGTTAGAGTAAAATAATGCAAAATAATGATTTTGAAACAATAGCACCGTAAATAAAGAATGTAACTATTTTGTAGGTAACTAGAGATGGTTGCCCTGTAATTTTCCATGATATCTTCATGTTCACGCAAGAACAGGTTAGGATTTAATTTTTTAACACAAACAATTGTATTACTGATAGATAAGTCTAAGTTTTCATTAGCAAAGGGAAATGTCTTTTCAGGGAGTGATTATTGAGAAAAGAGTAACGGAAATGGATTTACATGAATTTCTCTCATATGGACCACAAAGGGATGGTACAAATGTGAAGCCTATGTGGAGGAAGACAAAAGATGGTAGAATTTTCGAGTGGAAAGTCGAAAAGGATGATCCTTTGTGTACCCTTGAAGATGCTTTCCTAAATGTTAAACACTCACTCGGATTCAATATCGAGCTCAAATTCGATGATAATACCGTATATGGAGAAGGAGAGTTACGTCAAACTCTTGACAACATCTTGACGGTAAAAGACATATTTTCACCCGTCTGATCTTCTTATGTTGATCAGTAATCTCAATCTTTTAGATGAACAGGTTGTAAATGAACATTCCAAGAACCGGCCTATTATATTCTCGAGCTTTCATCCTGACGCGGCTCGACTCATCAGGAATATGCAAAGGTGTTATCCTGTAAGATTTCTTCTTTGGTGAAAAGTTTCTCCATGGTCGACAATTAAGGCTTAATTTTTGTACATGGAAATGCTCATATACGTTTTCAGGTATTCTTCTTAACAAATGGAGGATGTGAAATCTATAAGGATGTGAGAAGGAACTCATTAGACGAGGCCATCAAGCTTTGCAAAGAAAGCGGTTTGCAAGGGCTTGTCTCTGAGGTTAAGGCCATATTAAGAACCCCAAACGCAATCACACGAGTCAAAGATTCAAAACTTTCACTTCTATCTTATGGCCAGCTTAAGTAAAATCCTCCCGAGTTTAATATTGTTGTCATTTCTCTCTCGCCTCAACTTTTTTTCCTCTGAAACAATCCTTTTTGATTACTTTCAGCAATGTGGTAGAGGTGATTTACTTGCAATATCTGATGGGTGTGGAGGGAGTGATTGTTGATATGGTCAAGGACATCTCCGAAGCCATTGCGAATATCGAAGTTACAAACGAGGATGATTGTGAAGGTGAGGATGAAAGAAAGTGTCTGATTAGGTTTGGAGAGGAGAGGAAAAAAGTGGAAATTACTAAGGATATGATCACTTTGTTAAATAAGTTCGTACCAAAACTGCTTTAACAATGAAGATTTCGCTTCATTTACACACTTTCGCTTACTTGTAAATAAGACTACTTACTAACTTAGGCCGTTTAAATAGTTTTTATATGTATATTTTTGTGGTCGATTACTAATCAGCTGCACATGAGACTAGTCTCCGCGGAGTTTGTGCGAAAAGACAAAGTGATGTATTACTCAGAATTAGTAATGATCTAACGACCGATTTGAAACGGAAAATCCTAAATCTGTAAGAAAAAAAAAAAGACATTCAAAACATGACAACCGGAATTTTAGTTTGTTGTAATATCACATGGTCCTTTAAAAAATAAATATATTCTCATAAAAAATGATGATGAAATTAATTTAATCAAAATACATAACTATATTAGATTTTGTAGATTTTGTTTGTATCTAATGAAAGAAAGCTAGATGTTTAATGCAATTGTTTAAATAAGAAAACTGAAGTTGCATCACCAAATGTTTTTCTTAATTTGTAATAATTTCGGGTTATTAAGTCTATTTCATTACATTAACTACTTTGTCAAAAAACAAATATCTATGTCCAATGCATACATACATAACGTTTGGACTATTAAAAATGATATACAGTATAAATTTAATACGAAAATATAATTTTAACTTGATTTTTTTTCTCTAACCACATGTTAATTAGAAAACTTCTCCTTAAATAGGTGTCCAATCACGAGGGTAAGTACTAAATAGTTACAAGAAAAAAGATCCAAAAAAAAAGAATTTGGAAACACTTGGCTAAACAGTTGGCTTTTAAAGTCGAGTAATACGAAAGAGTTAGAAATTATAGAAATACGTACGGAGCAAACCAATCTCATCTAACTCTGCATAATCTGTTTCAAACACCTGACGGTCTATCCTTCTTGTAAGGATGTTATTCATACCTCATATTAATGTTTCCATCTCCAAGTGAAGAGGCAAAGAACTCTGTCGGTGACATATTGATCCTAGTAGCATTATTTGTGCATCGCTTTGCTGACAAATCCAACTTAAACGCACAAGTAGAATCATAAAACTTCCATGAACCATCAATTTGACATCTTAATGTCGAGATATTACTTCCTTAGATGATTTCCTGTTCAATTGTTTTGTCTGAACTCAATTAGACCTTCTTCCATGACAATTTTTCACTTCTAATGTGATTATAAATGTCAAGGGGTTTCTATAGATTTCTTGAAAGACTTTTAATTTGGTTCTTAATTTTCAAAATAATCATAAATTTCATGGATGACAATTATAGTTTTCATGTTCGTCAGAACTACTAGGTTCTCTCCAATATAAATAATCGAGATTGGTGAAAATCAAACTTGATGAAAAACTTCATGGAATCATCAACATATATGTTAATTATTTAATTAGTGAAACTTATAAAATTTGAAAATCTTTTCTTCATCAACAATTCATTTTTTTCAAAATTTCATGTGTAATCTAAAGATAGCATGGTCTTTAATCATGTTATTTTATCTGACAACAAGAAATTTAAGAAAATAACATACCTATACGTTAATACAAAAGACATTTTAATTATTATTTTTTGTTTGGTGATTCATTTTTTTAAAAAAATTATTAGAGTTTGGGTATTTACTTTAACAATGGAAATAGTAAAATTATTACTCCATATCCTTAAAAACCCTTCTTGAATGGATCAAAAAATTCTGATACTCTCTACATATATATACCGTTAACATTAACTATAAATGCAAACTGCAAATTTAAAAAAAAAAACAAAAACTAAACGGTTGACTTTGTTAAATGATTTGAGCAGAAACTTCCATTACAACCAATTCCTCAATCAAATCACACAGACAACAACAACACTAAAGCCCACTAAGTCAACCCAAACCTTTTTTTGTCCACCAGCTAGTCACATTATACTTTTGTCTTTACGTAGCAAGTCAAAGCGACATAGCAACAAAAGGAAACTTGATTTTATCAATATCATGGGCCTATTCCCTATATCAATGGCAGAGTTTCGTTCATTTAGCCTGTGTAATATGACCGATAAGATTTTCTGCCAAATCATGTGCCAAAGACTCAAGGGAATATTGCTAAATATCGCTTTTCGATAACATATTACGTATTACATTATAGTAGTTCAGGAAACTTTCTACGTCATGAGATATCATCAATTTTTTTTTAAATGATAATTCTTAACATGTGATTTTCGGAAATACGGGTTTATAGCAGATCCATGTTTCATTATTAGGTAGAAAGAAGACATTTTCCCTAGACCACGAAAAAAAAATGTCAGTTTACCGCAAATGTTTTTACAAAATAACATGGTTCTCATCCGCAAAACAATTTGGTCAAAATTTGGCAAAGAAAGTAAAACGATATTTCAATAAATTTCTGTTATTGGTTATTTACGTATATATTTACAACTGTAAAGTTATTTAGCTAATTTACCCTATAAATTTAAAACCCTTCTTGAATGACTGAGACAACAAGATAGTACGTACGTTAACGTTAACTATGACTGAGACAACAAAATATTAAAACACTAAACGGTTGACTTTGTTAAATGATACCAAAAATAAAATAAAAAAATCTATTTCAAGCGTGGTGGTTAAGATCCAAAACCAATTCCTCAATGACTAAAAGACAACAAAACCTAAACCCACTAAGTCAACCCAAACGGTTTTTTGTCCACCAGCTGGTCACACTATATTTTTGTCTTTATGTTCGAAAGTCAAAGCCACATAGCAACCAAAAATAACTCGATATTATCAATGTTATGGGGCCTAAGATATAAGCTTCAAAGTTATCCACGACGGTTGATTCATGAAATATATGGACATTACTAGAAACCTATCTAAAGACAAAAAAAAAGCAATAATGATAAGATGACCCTAAATTTAATGGTAATGTTATAGGCTGTCGCAAGTTCAGTGCATACGAAATATGCATTATTGCCTTACATTTCTAAGAAAAACTATGTATAACCCACACATGTATAATAGTGCTTTGTGTTAGTATTATCGATGTATATCAGAAAAATTCAGTCCAATTTGGAGAATTTATCTCATTTTGTTGTGATCATGATAGTTAGCCGATCATAATGCATCTTGACGTAAGGTATAAGCATAAACCAACTTATCAAATCCCAGACATTCTCCTCGTGTCTATGGAAAAGAACGACCATAATTTGTTTGATATTCTTATCATGTGGACGATGTGGTCTTGAAGAGTAGAACATACATCATGCTCCTAGTTTTCAATCACGGAATCCTAGCTGTGACTCACTCTCTGAAGTTAGAAAACTTTATTTTGCCGCGTCCAAAATTTCGATGCCAAATCTAATGAGGTAAATTTTTTAATTAGGTATAAATAATAGTTCTGGATATAATAAGTTTTTTTAAAGCAACAAGTTAGAAGCTCAAAAAAAAAAATCATTTATACATATATACATTTCATATCTAAACTATTTGGATTCCTCCAAAACTATCTCTAAACTAGTGTAAATCGATACGTGTGAAAAGATGGTGGACATTCCAAAAAGTAAAAATCAATGATAATAGTGTTTTTATGTTTATTAACGATTATAATAATGTTGTGCAAAACAAAACTTAGAGATAAAAGATAAATTGATATAAATTCAACACATTAATTAATGTAGATAATTTATTAAAAACAATAATATGGCATATAACTCAAGTATAACAAAACTGAATCCACATGACTAATTTTGGTATTATATATAACTCGTGTAGATCCCCTCCTCAAAAAAAGAAAAGTAAATAGAAATTCAACACACGTTACTCTTAAAAGTTAAAAGAATAAAGAATCCCTCTCTCCCTCTCCCCCTCTCCCCCTCACCACCAGCTCGCATAAGTTTTCTTGTCCCCATACTCATATGGAAGAAGAAGGTTATCAGTGGGCAAGAAGGTGTGGAAACAACGCCGTTGAAGATCCTTTTGTTTATGAGCCACCTCTTTTCTTTCTGCCTCAAGACCAACATCATATGCATGGGCTCATGCCAAATGAAGATTTCATTGCCAACAAGTTCGTCACATCAACACTTTACTCCGGTCCACGAATCCAAGATATTGCAAACGCTCTGGCCTTGGTCGAACCCCTGACCCACCCAGTCCGAGAAATCTCTAAATCAACGTAAGTAATTGATATTTATTTTTTTAATTACAAGAATACATCTCTTTGCCTTATGTTTAGTATAGCCCTTTAATAATAAGTACTCATGAGTTCCTTTATATTTATGTATAGAGTTCCTCTTTTGGAAAGAAGTACTTTGAGCAAGGTGGATAGGTACACTTTAAAGGTGAAGAACAATAGTAATGGAATGTGTGATGATGGATACAAATGGAGAAAATATGGCCAAAAATCAATCAAAAATAGCCCTAACCCAAGGTACATATATGCATTCTCCGTTTTAGAATTGTATATGCATATCGAACTTCTTTGGTTCGGCCAAAATGATACGTATTAAAATCAACATATGGAAGTTTTATTTAGTATACTTAGTTTTCGGTCACAAGCCTAATGTTACTATATTTGTGATATATGTCTAGGAGTTATTACAAGTGCACAAACCCAATATGCAATGCAAAGAAGCAAGTGGAGAGATCAATTGATGAGTCTAACACATATATCATTACCTACGAAGGTTTCCACTTCCACTATACTTACCCTTTCTTCCTACCCGATAAGACACGTCAATGGCCCAATAAAAAAACGAAAATACATAAACATAATGCTCAAGATATGAACAAAAAATCTCAAACCCAAGAAGAGAGCAAAGAAGCACAATTAGGTGAGCTCACCAACCAAAATCATCCAGTCAATAAAGCCCAAGAAAACACACCGGCAAATCTCGAAGAGGGATTGTTTTTTCCGGTTGATCAGTGTCGGCCGCAACAAGGGCTTCTAGAAGATGTGGTAGCTCCGGCAATGAAAAATATTCCTACCAGGGACAGTGTTTTGACAGCTTCTTGATAAATAAAAAATTATTTGAAAATATTAAAAAAATATAAAATTAAACTTCTTTATCATAACCGGAGAAAGTTTTATTTTTCTTCTAAACTTTTTACGTTTAAATAAATTTATTTTGCTCATCTACACAATAAATACATCTAAAGAGTTTCAAGAAATATTTAATATGTTTGATATTGCCACTTCCGTTAAGTTGATAGCGATCCCGGAACAAAATTCTACAAATTTTGAAAAATGTTTTTAGTTTTAAACTTATAAAAATATTGAAAAAACTTAATACCAAATCTTATAAATTAATCAGTTTACATCTTAAAATATTTTGTTTATATAACTTTAAAAAATATATGGTCTCTATAGATAACAAGTCGAAGGTGTTTGTTCAAAAAAAGAAAAACAAATAAGGGGATTTATGGAATTTTTGGTTAAGAAATCATTTACGCAATTAAAAAAAAAAAAGATATACATATGTACAAAGAGTTTGGATAGATTCGAGGCATGTATGAAATAAAATGATTTGGTCATCTATAAGATCATAAATATAAATAAGGAATCAAAAAGTAATTTATGTTTTGTTAGAAAAGCAAGATAGGCATCTTGAGTTGGTATATATAATATAAATTATTAATCATTTCTAATCAATTTATATATTATATATATTTATTAGTTCCTTGACTTATATATTTATTTTAAATAAAATGTTTGCCTCAATAGTAATTTTAAATTTTAAAGTTTAAAACCGCTAATTGTATGTACTTATTAGATGTATGTTATCAGTTATACCAATAAATAACACATTTTAATAACTACTATTAATTGAATTTGAATTTTATGAATATGTATAGAATAAATCCATGTGTAGGGTGGGTTGAAAACCTCATGATGTAACAAAACAATTATAGTTTAAAAACAAAAACAAACATACATAGGTTACTTAACTTTCGTTTATAACAAAATAAAACGTTTATTTGAAAATTAACTCTTTGTATAACATATGTATCTATAGAGCCTATAAATATGACTGTATATTGTTTTAATAACTCCAGCACAAAACAAAAGAAAAAAGAATTCAAAACGATTCACAAATTTTTTTTGTAATTTTTTTTTTGTGGTATTGGTTAATTTCTATGAAGAAATGAAGTTGATTTTTATATTTTTAACTCTATTAATTTTTGTTTCTTCATGTAAGTCTAAATTTATTTAATTAGGATAATATATCAGTATTATAATCAACAACAAAAAATTGTTTAAGAATTTGATATATCTTTTCAAAATTTGATAGGTACATCAATACTTATAAAGGAATCTAGTGAAGAAGAGAGAATATATCCTTTCAATCCAGTAGCAAGTCCTTTCGATCCACGTTCACTGAACCAAATACTTAAAATAGGCAAAATTGGTTATTGTTTTGATTGCGCAAGAGCTTGTATGAGAAGAGATAGGTATATTCGCACATGTAGTTTTGAAAGAAAACTTTGTCGTTGCAGTTATAGTCATATTCATCATACTCATGGTTAAGGCATTGTAATTTTGTTAAACATTAATAAAAAGAAAAAAAAATTATATTACTGTCTAATGTTCATTCTTTTTATAATGAACATGCATGTATAATAATCTAAAAGTTTTGTATTGCACTCAATATAATAATCTAAAAATTCGATCTGAGATAGCAATAAAACTGGTTAAAATCCTATAAGTAAATCACATGACATGCAAAAGCTTCTGAAAATACCTATTTCTTCCAGAGAAGGCACTTCTGACTTCAGCTACTTCATCCTCTTTGAGCGGTATAAAAGGTTCACGAGAAACCATCTAACAAATCAATAAAACAATTTTTAATAACGAAACAAAGATGAGTAAAGTTCCTACAAATGTGCTTCATCAACATAAAGCTAAACAAGAATAAGCTCATAACCTGAAAAAACTCTGACCGTGTGGCTACTAATCCTGATTGCGGCTAATGGACGAGCCTAAGAAGCACTCTATCAACTCTTTAAAATGTGCAAACCATATTACAGTATTTTCAATCACTCTTTAAAAAACTGCAAATTTTTTAAAGCGGGAGGCAAATATAAAGAAAGAAAAGAAAAAGAAGGTAAAGGATTAAAAACTTTAGGGTTAGCTTCTTCTACTTCAGCCGGTTGAGCCATTTTCTAATTTCATAGTATATTTTCATGTCTATTGAGTGAAACTAAGCAATTATTTTATCCGAAGTTTCACCTGCTCGAAAGAAAATTTTGTGTGTGACTGCTTTCGAAGTTGAAGATTTCGATCAGTTTCTTATGCCCTCCATGTTTACGATTGATTCGATATGATTTGAGACGTTTTTTGCTTTGTTTAAATTGATTAAGACCATTTTATGGTTTCCACCGTACTTGTTTAATGTTTTTAGATACCAGAATGGATGAGTTCACAACAGGTTTGTAATCTGTTCACCGGAGATGTCACATCTCACTGTTGGTATATGCAGTTGTGTCTGACAATAAGGTAATGGATATGATTCTGATTACATGCATCGACACGGCAAAGATTTCCATGGTAACGGATCCAATGGAAAACAAAAAGTATTAGAAAATCAGATTATAAGATACTTGGAAATCTTCCGGTCGATGCTCATATCCTTAAATACTCTGATTTCTAGATACACTGTGAAATGAATGGAGAGAAGAGACAGAAACTAATAAACATTGAGGTATAGCATTTACCAATATGCATTGTGCAGAGTATTAATCATATTCTCATGTGTAGAAGACCATTTTATCTATAGCCCTAATCCGTAATTAGGGAACTATCAATAACTAAACTTATTTGAAGTAATATCTTATTACTTTAGTTACCAGAAGAGCTTTGAAAGATAAAGAAGCAACAGAGAGACTGTATCAAAGTTTAGCAAACCGAGGTTTTCTTTTCATCATCTGAGCAGAAACAGCTTCGTTGAGATCATCTGATATAAGCATAGCCGAGTTCCAAGTTGCTACATAGTCAAGTCCTTGTTCTACACTCACCTCTCTGCTTCTTAATAACACTGCCTTTGTCCCTGTCACAGCTAAAGGAGACTTGCCTCCTATTCCTGAAAACATCCATAAACTCCAATTCTCATTCCCTCACAAATCAACCATCTCGGAATCAAAACTGAGACAAACCAAGCATAGAATCAACAGGACTTAACCAACCGATTAAACGAAAAGTCGAAAAATGAAACGAATTCCGAGAAAATTCGTTCGAAAAACGTGATTCGAACCCTAAATCATCCCAGAATCTAACTCGAAACAAAAATCGATCATAGAGTCAGCAGAGTTAAGCAAAAATGTGATTCTCATACTCTCAATCATCTCAGAAATCAAAATTGAAACAAATCAACCATAGATTCAACAGATTTAAGCAAAACTAGATTGATTACCTTCGGCGATTGTAGTGACGCCATTATCAAGCTCCGATTTAGATCCGAAAACTTTAGAAACCAAACCAAGATCCTTTGCTTCACTTCCAGAGAATCTCCGAGCAGTTAAAGCCAATTCCATGGCGTTAGCATACCCAACGATACTCGGTAATCGCTGAAGTGTACCAAGATCCGCAACAATCGCTAGATCAACCTCTTTAATCGAGAAAAACGCATCCTCAGAGCAATACCTAATATCACAAGCGGTAATCAGATCAACACCGCCACCGATACACGCGCCGTGAATAGCGGCGATTACAGGTTTCCGGCATTGTTCAATCGCTGTAATCGCCGCTTGCATCGACTTGATCTTACGGCGTAGCTGCTCGCTAGATCGTCCTCTGTCGTTACCGGAGGAGGATTGTGTCGAGATTGAAGAGAGGGAATTGAGATCGATACCGGAGCAGAAGTGTTTTCCGGCGCCGGAGAGGATGATGACGGAGACATCTGGATTTTGGTCGAGAGATGAGAGAGCTTTGGGGAATTCGATGAAGAAATCGAGAGATAAGGCGTTGAGATGTGATGGTCTGTTGATGATGAGATGAAATACGGAGGAATCAGTGTTCTTGCGAATGATTTCTAGGGTTTTGTATGACTCCATTGTCATAGTTTGAAATACAGTGATGATGATGATAAGGTTAAAGGAATATGATCATATGAGCTAATAATACAAGTTTGAAATGAAATGAAACTTTGAATCACAAAGGGGCACAGATGTAATTTGTTGGGAAGTATCTGTTTGTGATCCTACTAATATTATTTAACAAGTAGAAATAGATGATTAGTAATTTGGCGTACCGTTTTCCGGTTTGGTTTTAGTTATTTTTCCGGTTTTAAGGTTTATCGTTTTTGCAAAAATCAAAACCAGTTAGAAACCGTATCTAATTCGGTTTAGTTACGGTTTATTTTTCGATTTTTACGGTTTTTCGGTTTTATAAAAAACAAAACCATGTAAAATTATATATAATGGTTCGGTTTGGTTTTGATTATTTATGGTTTATGACTTTATTCTATAATTTTGGTTGACCTTACCTTGAATTGAGTGATGGTTGCTAGAATTATACATGCAATTTCTACGTTTTATGGCGACTAGTTGTCTTTTAGGATCAACATTATGGTTTTGATTTTAGGATTCCTCCCTTCTAAACATAGATTGTTCTAGTGATTTTTTTTTTGTCTAACGTAATTGTGCATCAACATCAAAGAATATTGTTTTATTCAATTGAAGCACTCGTGGTCGACTAATGTTAAGGTGATAAATTTGTTTTCGATACCATTTTTTGACGCTCTAATCAGATACAAACCATCATATAAAACAAAAATATGGTCGAACGAACTTTATCTGAAAAGATTTAAAACGAATAGAATACAAGTTAAATTGCGATTCCAAAATCTAGTGTGCCCTAAACGGCTAGACAAATAACAAGTTAACTAGATTAAAACCCGCGGTATACCGCGGGACGATTTATTTTGTAAAAGTAATATATATTAAAACTTGCAAATTTTATTTTTAAAAAATATTTATATTTTACAGTTTATAATTGTTGTTAGGTAACGCTATACCCCGAATCAATGAGACAATTGTTAAAAAACTAAAGTTTTAACCCCTATTAAAACAGCATATTAATAATATTTTAAATTTTTTTAAATAATGATTCAAATACATCCACCATATAACCCAATTCCAAAGTAAAATCCGTTCTGTAATTTCTTTACCCGTCCCGTAATTTTTTTTAAAGAAGTAATTTTAAAATTTTAAGAATTATTTTTTATATATAAAAGTTTTGCAAATTGTATCATTCTCTAATACATTTATATTTTATAGTTTAATTTTATATATA
>Ga0041059_1002722_pt1 | contig 12890 bp, 7 predicted proteins | sample AraColnosormetaG_FD_56232 | JGI IMG/M metagenome (GOLD analysis project Ga0041059, IMG submission 56232) | Arabidopsis roots microbial communities from North Carolina, USA - Col MF nosort | ecosystem: Host-associated > Plants > Roots > Unclassified | place: USA: North Carolina | collected 2013-09-02 | reverse complement strand
ATTTAACCTGTTTTTTGNAAAAAAAAAAAAAAAATCACGTAATTTGATGGACAAATCCACAAAGAATCGCGATCACAAAATTAAAATCAGAACTAATATGCCTCTTAGATGATTACATGTGGACACTATCAAATCTACACTATTTATGTTAAATGCTATGTATCATCAAAACATAATAATTTACGTATAGATTCATTAAACAATAATAGTATATGATATCATAAATTGCTATTGTTTTATATAGTGTTTCTCAATTAATCATAATAAATAATATAGGTATGAAATCTAAACATTTTAATACCAAAATCATTTGTATGTATTGACCTCATAAAAGAGGATAAAAACTATCCTAATATATTAAACCCAATTTAGAACACAAATTACCATCATAACTCACAAATCACAACAAACAAAATACAAAAAGAAAAAAGAAAGAAAAAATATAGAGATGAACTCAAAGAAAACAGGCTTCTTTTAATCTTGTTCCTTGTATCACCCTTCTGTGAGTTCTTCACTCATACAAATATATTATAATTCATTTACTCATATATCAGTGTGTTAATATGTATAACAATGAAACACACACATATATAATTTATATTTATGTTCTAATGACTATAACATATAGGTGATACCCTGATTTTTAATGGATTTTTAAAAGTAAAAGAACGAATACTATTTAATGTTGATTCAATATCAAGTGCTATTTGCTGTGGTGTAAAATATGAAAATTTTAGATTCATTTTTTTCAAATGAATTAATTTATCTAGGAATTTTCAATTTGTTAGTTTCTTTATTGTGAGCTTAAAGATTTCTTAAAAACAGTAATCAAGTAATCAACACAAACAAAAATTGCGGTTTTAGTTTCAGATCAGAATCAATTGAATTGGCAAAGCAGCCATATTTTTTTATTGGATTATAAATCGATTTTTGGTTTTTAGGATATATAAAACTAATGTTAACAAAAAAATTGTACGGTTTTTCATATCAGTTTGTTATGCTTAACTAGGCGGTTCAAATACATTTGGTTTATCCAAATTGAACACTTACAACTTTTTAAAAATTATTATCTAGTATTGTTTTCTTTTGGATAATCTATTTGAAGGTATGACGATGACAGAAAGCAAAAGATGTCACAAAGACTCAGATTGCAAAAACAAAGTACCATGTGCAATTCCTGTTGCCTGTCTATATGGCGGTTGCGTTTGTACATTAAAGCAGTCTTTCTCTGCTTGTAAACTTATGTGTGCACAGCAGGGAAAAAACACTATAAACCGTTTTGATTCTGATCATTGTGTTTGCGGCGTTAAGTAAGAAAACAAACATGTTGTAATATAACAAGAGAATTTGCAAAACTTGAATAAAAAGTATAATTTAAATTTGTTTACTTTTCTTTTATAATAACAATTCTTTCTATTCAGAATCAAACAAAAGCTACAAAGAATAATTGTAAAGCAGCGCATTACAAAAGTCTTTACACTAGAGGATGAAAATAAGTAGTATTGTTTACTACCCAAGAAAAGATGAACATTGTATTGTATAGTAACAATCTAATTAAGGTTGCTATGGAAACTTTATATATCTGTATCTTTATGTTTGTACTGTATATCTTCCTTTTGTATACATGCAGATTTTTGCTTTAAATAAGTTATACCGTGTTGGCAATGGTCTATTTAGTTCATCTACAATCTCGAAAACTACATTCTTTAGCCCAATTGTAATGTGGTTTTCACCAATGGATAAATGAATAACATAGAGCTCACCAAAGACACAATTTCCAAAGTCGCTTATCGCTCATGATGAAAAGAAGAGTAACCTTAAAACTTATAACACCATGGTTCACAAGATATTGCATGAACCAATAAGAAAAGATGAATACCATACGTACCAAGAAAAAAAAATATAGTAATCAAATAAGATAACGACTGTGCTAATCCTAAATACTTGCCATAAGCTTCAGATCCTTGGACGTCTAAATTTGCATGGAAGACGATATGATAAAGAGCAGTTCAGTGAAATATCGACTGCGGAATGTGGAATCCCATAGCTTTGATACGCAACGAAATCTCGCTATAGACTTTGCCGACAATTTCAAGAGTATCTCCAATACGAGATCGTATGGGATCTGTTCCAAGTTTACTCCTTCATTCATCGGATTCGAACAAGCTCGTGTCTTCATCATGGTAGAGACGCTTCTCTTAAACACTAAAGTCTCTTTTGTTTTCCATTTGCTAAATTGAAACAGAGATCTAAGTGTTTCTTTAAATATAATGAATATATAGGGGTTAATGTGAACTGTCCTAATAGTATGAGGGCCTAAATGCAAATAATAAAATTCTGATAAATTTTTTAATGAAAGGAATTTGGTGGAACAAGTTAAAAATTATTTACAATGGGATAATATGCATCCATCTAAAATCTCAATGGATGTTGAATACTACTAATATTGGTAACAACAACATACTCAGAACACAACATGTCAATAAACCTGTAAACACTCTCTCTAACTTGGCAATAGTCTCACAAAGTAACGTACAACATAACATGCTCACGGATAGCCATCGAGCACGCCTTTGAGTAGGTTTAACCCTTCCGCAGATATGCTCCGCCTCACCCGTGACTGCATTCGGATCTCTATCCTCTGTGGAGGATCCGGAGAGAAGCACACAACAATCACTGTCAAATTGTCACATGTATTCCGTTTAAGGGCCTCCCTCACAAGCTCTCTAGAGCATCTCTCTGGATCATTATGAATCATCAGTTCCTTCCTAGCTATTGTCACAGCGCACTGGCTGCTCATCACATCCCACAGACCATCACATCCCATTATCAAGAACTCGTCGTCTTCACTCAGGTCTGTCTCTTGCAACTCTGGCTCTGGGCTTAGCGGACAAGCAGAGCCTTTGGGACCTTTCATGTGCCAGTCTCCAATGGCACGTGCAACTGATAGTTGCCCGTTGAGGTAACCGTCATACACAACTCCACCTAACTTTTCTATTCTTACTTTCTCGGCTGTGCAGTTTGGTTTGTGATCTTTGGACAACTCAATTGCCCTACCTCTTCTCCCCAGTACTGCTCGGCAATCACCAGCATTTGCAATTATCAACCTCCTGTAAAGAAAGAAAGTAGCAATTCTATTCAAAATCACATCAAAACTACAAAGAAACATGGTAAAACAGCCCGTTACATAAGTCTTTACACTAAGCCTTATTCTCTATCTTATACACACAGGCAACCTGATAAGTATTGATGATTATACAGGTGATAACATATATAGCTTCCCAAGTTCATAAATACGAATTTAAATGCTCTTACCGTCCAAAAATAAAAGCTGTAAGCGCAGTGGTCCCAGAAGAGATGTCAAGAGAAGAATCATCTGCAAATTCATAATCAGCTTTTAAGAAAGCACTCTTAATTGCTTTCTTTACGCATAGTGGGAAGGAGGAGTCCTCTACAATGAATCTCAGAATGTTCTTTCTAACAAAGTGTGCTGCATCTGTGCCACCGTGGCCATCAAATACCTGCCAAAGGACACACAATCAACAAATGTTAGAAGAGTTTTTGAAGTAATACCTCTTATATCGTACTAGTACAAAAGAGGAGAAGAAAGAAGAATCAGGCTAGTGAATTGCTTTTATGCTTCTTTGGGTAAGATTGGAAGATAAACTCACCCCATAGAAGGCTCCAAGAGAAGAGCATTGAATAGCTGCACCAAGATGATTAACAAGATCATCGATGCAAATGTGTTCATCTTCCATGAACTGTTTTGCCCCTTGCTCAGCACAACTTCCTGATCGGTATACAGGTAGAAACTCTGATTTGTCATCAAGTGACTTCATAACCAAGTTACAAACATCCACATCCTGCGCACAAACAGAAACCAGTTACATCATTCGAATCCCATTGTAACAAAGAAAAGGAAAAAGAAAAAGCAGGGTCAAGTATATTACCGCATTGGCTGCAAGCTGCAGCCTAGTAGCACTGCTTGTGAGGTGCCTCGGAGGTTTTCCTTTACTTATCTGCCTAGTGTCATCTAAGTTCTCTAAAGTATCAATTTCTGTTGCAGAAGAAGTATTATCCTTGTTGAAATCTCCCTCAAGAACCGTTAACAAAGGTGAAAAATCCATACTCATCGGTGAGTTCTTCTCTGAATCATATAAATCTATCAGCAATCCAGACAGTCTCTTCAGGAAGCAATTCCTCTTGTGATAGCGTTTTCAAGTCTGCTGCTTTCCAAGGACTTCCTTTATTCACACTAGATCTAAGATCAATAGAGACCAACTTCAAGGATCAAACTTTGTGAGAAACAAACTTCACCAAAGACCTTGACAACTACAGCAACCTTACTTCCACAAGATCAATTTCAGATTTTGATCAAATACCCAAAATCAACAGATCCTTGATCTTGTAGCAGACTCAACAAATGAAGAAAGTGAAGAAATCCAATGGTCTTGTAGCAAGCTCCCAAACACAACTTTGTAATAGAACCAGCTCTACTCAAAGGTTTCTACTTTTTCTCAGGTCAGATCAAGTAATCGATTATCCACAAATATAACCAAAACTCAGAAGCCTATTTCAACAAAAACCCAGCTCGCAAATTTCAGAAACCTCAAAGAATTCAGCTTTGAAACTAAACCCCAAAGATCGATGAATAAAAATGAAATCTTGAAGCAGGTAGAGAATTCAGAAAGATAACAAAACTACAGAAAAAAAAGCTCTGAGATTCCCCACAGATGACAATGATGATGAATCTTCTTATTCCCTCTTAATTTTCCTTTTCTCTTACCGTAAGATCCTTTCGAAGAAATTCTCGAAAAACCCAGAAAAAGTTATGAGTTTAATGAAGAAGAAGAACAGAATTTGACGAAAGACAATTTCCAAAAGCTTTCTTTGAGAGAGAAAGATAGATAGAGAAAGAGAGAGAGAAGCTTGTCTCGTTCGGTATTTGGTTGGCCACCGGCGTTTCCAGGTAATCTCTCGTATCGTCTATCTGTCAAACCGGAGCTAAATTACCGACACGTGTCAAATATCGACGGCTACGCATTACTTTGACCGGGTGGTACCGCCATAAATTCCTAACCATTAGATCTCTAAGATAGAACATCGACGGTCAAGATCGCTACCATGCAAATCTCCTTTTGTCTTTCCCAATGGCGAGGGGTTACCTCCGATTAAAAAATTAAAGTTGCGGCGTCTGATTCCCGCCATACACGTGTCGTAATTATATTGGTTTCAGCTAATGTTGCGGCTGTGTTCACATTACCGAGAAATTTATTTCCGGTTTAGGTTGATCAAAGCCGGTAGAAATCAAATTGGTAGCTAGTTGTTGCCTGTTGGGCATCATAATTAATTCATACCGATGGAAGAAGCATATTAATTTTGTAACTATCAATTACTGACTTTAATTAGAGATTTAGTGGACTAAATATTACATTTCCGTTTGATGAAACATGTTTGAAAAGAGAGAGTAAAGTTTTCAATGTGAATTCTTGAAACTTCTATTCAAACATGTTTGTTAATTGCTAGTAGTTGTTAAGGATTTGACTTTTAAGGTTCATTTTATTTCTTTTCTAATATGCTATCGATCAGACAATCAGTAGGTCACCACAACTTGTGCTACAATATATGTCATGAAATGACACGTACGAGAGTTTTCTTGACCAAATATTTTTACAAATTTGGCGTATAATTCTTCGCAAAATTCTGTTTTTCAAGGTGAGAATATACATAACGTGGGTTGTTAATGTTGCAAGATGGCCAAAATCCCTTCGACTTGACATCTATTTATTGATCTTAGATTGGATCATATCAATGGAGAAAAGGAGAAAAAACAAAAACATGTCAATTATCACAATGCGTCAAATGAATCACATTGGAGAGTAACTAAAACAGAATCAAGAGAAACATTTTGTGAGTGGTTCACTTCTTAGCTTTTTGGTTAGCGGAATCTATGGCGGAGGGAGCAGCATCACCGGAGGGGGTCGGTGCGTCGGTTGTGCCGCCGCCGTGGCCAGGCTTAACGTCCTGGTGACCGGAAGTTCCATAAGCATTCTTCTTGTAATCCTCTATATCCTCGTACTTTGTATACGGACTTGTTTCTAGTGGCAACTCTTGTTTCTCTTCACTCTTCGACATATTTCCTGACATATTTCTTGAATTTAAGTTTAGCTTCTTTTTTTTTTTCTTCCTTGTGTGTGAAGACAATATATTTGGAGACGTAAATAATTATTGTCCAAAGAAATTGCACAAAATTGGCCATCGAACTAGGGAGTGTATTTGACTAGGTTATTTCCACATTTAGCTAAATCTCAATTTCTCTTTATTTCAAAGTTCTAAAATCTAAAGCATGCATGCATTGTCTAATTTGCAATGAATGGAAACAAAACATTCAGTAATTTAACACTATATGGCATATGGTTATAAAAAGTGAATAATCATTTGGTTAACAAAAGAATTACTATTTGTGATACATTTTCACACCTAAAGTTACACTCACACACCTAAAATTAAAACCTACAATATAAAAAATTTCAACAAAAAATTTATATTATGAAAGAAGTAGATAATTGTGTTCCTTCTTCTTCTTCGACAAAAGACGAATCCAACACAGTTACGAATCCTTCTTCTATCATCTGTCTACTAACCAAACAAACCAAATCCTTCGTCTCTTCAATCATCGGATGCATTGTATCTCCCACAACAAAAACATGGTACTGATTCTTCAGCTCGATCCAACTGCAACCCACTTCTTTGCTCACCCCGTTTGCTCTCATGTGTTTCCAAACCCGTTCCACATCTCTCATCCGCCCTAAAGCCGTGTAAATGCCTGACAATTGCACATAAGTTGATGATTCTCTCGATCCAAGGGCCATGAGCTTCTCTCCTGCGTAAACTCCTAGCTCACATTTCCCATGGTTCTTACATGCGCTTAATAGTATCCGCCAAAGGCATAAACCGTGATCAATATTAGCTGATTCGATGAACTCTTTTGCCTCTTTGAGCTGTCCTGCACGGCTCAGCAGATCAACCATACAAGCATAGTGGTCAACTTTTGGATCAAGCCCGATCTGATCTGACATCATATTGAAATAAAACCAGCCTCTCTCTACAAAACCTTTGTGGCTACACGCTGATATAATGTTCACGAAAGTGACATCATCTGGTTCCATTCCTTCTGCTAACATCTCCTCAAACAGTTCCAAAGCCTCATCTCCTTGTCCATTATGGGACAAGCCTGAGATCATAGCGTTCCAAGACACAACATCTTTATTGGGAGTTCTTCTAAAGACGAGGTTCCCATCTTCTAAACTCCCACACTTTGAGTACATTGTAGAAAGTGCGCTTCCTATTGGAACTTCAAGCCCAAACCCATGCTTGATTGTGTGGCCGTGTACTTGCTTTCCGAGCTCCAAGGTAGCTAGAGAAGAGCAAGCTTTTAGAACACTTGCCATGGTTGGGTCGTTTGGGATAATACCTGCTGTTTTCATTCTGCGGTACAGAATCAAAGCCTCTTCGTTATCTGAGTTTTGAACATACCCGCTAATAAGCGATGTCCAAAGCGCCACATCACGTTCTTGTAGGCAGTCAAAACCTTTTCTGGCATCTGCTAGACAACCGGCTTTTGCATACATGTCAACCAAAGCAGTAGTTGCAAATAAATGTCTTTCAAATCCCAACTTTAACAAGAAAGAATGAAGTTGCTTCCCTTCTTCTAGATAGCAAATGTCACTGCATGCATTAAGAACCCCAACAATCGTGTATTCACTGGGCTTGATTCCAGCAGAAAACATTCTAGAGAAAAGCTTTACTGCTTCAAGTGATTCCCCATTCTGAGAATAACCAGTGACCATTGCTGACCATGTAATCGAATTTCTGTCACCAGACGAGTCAAACATCTTGCATGCCTCATTCAAGCTCTCACACTTTGAATACATTGTAACAAGCGCATTACTCAAAGCTACAAACCCAAGCAACCCATTTTTAATTGTGATGCAATGGATTTGCCTGCCTAGTCCTACGTATATGGTTGCAGCCAGCGAGCTGAGAACCGCGGTGAAGACATAGTCACTATCACTTCCTTCCTCCTTCTCTCTAAGAAACAAATTGAAGACTTTAATTGCCTCTTCAACGCGTCCTCTTGTAGCATAACCAGAAACCATAGTAGACCATGTATAAGTATTTCTTTCAGGCATATAGGCGAACACTTTAAGTCCATCCTCGACCAAGCCCGCTTTACAGTACATGCCCACCAACGAAGTATCAACATATATATCCCCAAAACTTGACATTTTGACCACTAGCGCGTGAGCCTGCCTCCCAACTGTAGAACTTTGAAGACTCGACTCGGCCTTAAAAATCCCAGCAAGGGTATAAGCATTTGGCAGTATATCTTGCGCTCTCATCTCACGAAACAGCTGCATAACAGTGTAGGAGCTGGAGATACCGCCGTTCTGAGAATAGCCAGTGATGAGACTGTTCCAGGACACAACATCCTTGCAGATTATGGCGTTAAAGATGGAGTGGGCTTTGGCCAATTTTCCACATTTTGCATAAAAGTTGACAAGGACATTGGCATGTTGGATGCAGGTTGATGCTCCCGTTCTGATGATCTGTCCATGAACTGCACGTCCAGCCACGAGGTTCCTTTGCTGTGAATGATGAGTCAGTTTTTTTAATAACGTGGAAGTATGCGGGTTGAGTTCTGTTTGAAAGGTACTTGGATGCATTGGTATAGAACATTGTTTGTCCCTGCACAGAACACGCTGATGATAGTAAGGAATGAAATATTCATATTATTAGACACTAAATAATAGTTGAATACTATCTAAGAGCAAAAGTGTCAAAGTAGATCATCTAATGGAAAGGAAAAGTACTCACTGAGTCGTTGTTCTCGATTTATCTAGAACAGAGTGTTCTTCCAACCCAGGTTTCTGTCTAATCGCTAAACTCTGATCATTTTGACTTAAAATCACTCTAAATGATACTAAAAGATAATCAAATACCATAAAACATGCAGACATATAGGTATTTCTGTACCTCTCTGTCTAAATCAGTGAAAAGGCCAATACTTCCAACTCCGTAAATATCTTTCTCAAGTTTCTTCTTTATTGCTGTCAATTACACAAGGAGAAACTTTCAAAAACCAAATTACTAACATAGTGCATGAAAAACAACCCACATTAAGCCTAACGCTAAAGTTTACATCCCCATGAATCCCATAGTCTACTTTGAAATTCTTCCTTCTTCATTTTGCGAGAGTTCAATAATTTAGGAATAACAAAGATAATGAATAGTGATACAAATTCTTAGAAATGATTGCTTAAACTATGCTATTTTCATTCCTAGATCCGCATATGGTTCAGCTTACGGAAATCATATCCTAAGTTACGAAATTGCCATTGCGAGCACCGCTCTGATAATCCTTAAAAAGTTTGTGCCTTTACAGTAAGTTCTATAAGCTTCTAAAGGATATATAGCTCGAAATCATTCCCAATGAAAATGCATGACAAATTTTTATAGAAGTAAACAAAATTTACCCTTCATGGCAGGAGCCTTTATCATGGAATTCAACACCTTTTGAGGCAGCCTGAACATAAGAATTCCAACATTAGTGGCGCTAGTTCAATTGAATTCCAAATACTTAACACTATTATCTCTGATTAATACTTCAAACTACTCAACAATGTGCTTATATATCAAATCAATTTGATACTTAAAATACTTCAAAAACTATTAGGCATTATGAGTAAGCAACCATACCAGAGAAAGATAGGTACTTTACTTTATACTCAAGAACAACCAAAAATTTTCAGTCTAAGCCTCTTCATTTCTCCGGCCTAACTGTCTCCCATGAATTTAATAGACGCGAATATGGAATTACTGCAATAACCACAAACATTCAGAAAAAAAAATGAGTGAGAAGACGCGTCCTATATATCACATGTATCTCTTAGGCATTTGATCGAACACGTTGTGTGCAGAAATGTGTTTTTAGAAAACAGAGCAATATCAACCTCCTTCAGTTTAGCTCAAGTTAAGGCGGGGACTTGTGAGAGAATAAAGTAGCAACGGAGGTGACGGCTGCCAAATGGTGACGACGGCGAAAAACTCAAGACGGACGATTCGAGATTAGGGCGTTATTTTTAAAATTTAAGGTTTTATAAACTGACTCGAGGCAATTGAACAAAACCTGAGTTAACCGAAATAAGTTAAACCAAACATTTGGTCAGTTAGTTTGGTATTGTCCCATTTACCAAACCTGACCCTATAGGCTCATGTTTTTGTAGTAAGTCTATTTTGATAAGCTGGTACAGAATTGAACTAATTGTGATACACATACAACAAACAGTTACATGAATAAATGATTAAAACCTATAATTTGAAAAGAAAATTTGTGTAGAGAGACTTAGAGTAAGCCGGTTAAGTGAAAGTAATGTCTTGACCCGTTTGGTTTTTTAGGGACCGCTTAAGAGGTCTCTAGATTGAGATTGATCACTTTCTTTAACATCAACACTAGCCGTGATATTGGCCGGAGAAGCAGACTCAATATCGCCGCCGGTTTTAGGTCGGAGATTAGGCAATGGAGGCTGCGTTTGACCAGGAGTTTCGCTCTTTTTCTTTGCATTTTTATGCCAATTCTTTAATGCCTTTGACGTTTGATCATCAAACACCGATCGCTTCATCGTTGATCCCATCTGGAAAAAAAACATGTAAAATCTTTAGAGTGTTTACAATGGCGGCTTTTTACTCTTATTGGAAGAGAAAGAATGAAGTATAAATCTTTTGACATGCCTGAGTCACGAGAGCGTAAAGAGGAAGTGTGATGTAACTGCAGAGAAATTGTACTCCCACCCTGCATTTAGAACTCAAGATAAGATTCTTGTGGCTCAAGAAAACCAAATATCACAAAAGAAGATTCTTGTAGCTGAAGAAAACCAAATTTCACAAAAGAAGTACTCACCCAAGAGCAACCCTTATGATTATTAGCGCGAAATGGTGATGAAAACAGGACCGTAACCCGAACTCATACTGCAACAATGGAAGGAGAGTGAGAGAAGTAGAGAGAGATCATGGGAAAAGAGAGTTGTGAGTTGTATTTGTTTACCCATATCCAGAAGAAGTAGGTGATCTCAAAAGCATTCTGAACATTTAAGTAAGCTCGTTAGAAGATAGACGAACCAAGAAAACATACTTTTCTATTGTTTTATATTTGTAAGCGGCGATTAGTTGTACCTGGAAGAGAATGAAGTGGATGATATGGAGGACTAAGGCGGGACGACTAAACCAGAAATGTCGATCAGAGACATTGACAAGTGGCATCCCTTGTATCACGGCGTGTCTCTCCTGAATTTCCAACGCCATGTCTGAGATGATGGCTTGAAGCTTGGTTCCTATCGCTAATGTCAACTTCAAACCAAACACAATTAGTCGGTTCTTTCTTTATATTGCTATTTCCGTGGAAGCTAGCACACGCTACAAAGGTAGATTCAGTTACTTACAAGTGGAGGAATCATGGTGATCACAGCAGTAACATACCACCCTATACCGCGAACAATTAGCTTCTAAGCTTTGTATGTTGAAGAATATTACAACACAAGATTATAAAAAGACTAACCGTGAACATCAAAGAGCAAAAAGAGCATTACAAAGGCCCATAGCTCGGGACTGCATTACCAGAATGATTGTGAAATTGCATCCGAAAATGATGAATATAGGATCGTTGGTGTAAGAAGAAGAAGTATTAAGATGTACCTTATTCCCACGACTACCTTGAAGTCGTCTTCCAATGATCTTTTGATGTATTTTTGGAAATTAAACTTCATACCCGGTGCCAAATGGACCTAAGTAACCGAGGATTTTGGAAACATATCTCAAACAATGTTTTGGGGAGAAATTAATTAAAGAATGGTTTTGCATAATCTCAAGGAACTTACACTTATGAAACCATGACGCATTGTCAAATAATCAGATTTTCTGACAGATCTCAGCATTTGACGAAAGAAACACATCTACAAAACAGAGTAACAAGGAAAGTCTCTCTTGCTTTAGATACATAGAAACAAGAGATGGAATAATAAAAACAAACGATCAAAATCTTACAACGTAGAATGAGAATCTATTTTTGGCCCAAGGATTGACATGCTCTCTAACAAATGATGTCTCATGTGTGAGCCTAAACCTTGAAGGGTCTGTAAATTACACCAAAGTAATAAGAAATTGATATTCTTGTTTGAAATGTGAATGGCATCTGTAACTATAAGCTCAATAATCTAACCATTCATCATTTCATGATCATTTATGACTTCTTCCTCCCAAACTTTCCATCCACGAATCTGCATAATCCAACAATCAAAATCTCACAAACACATACACATTGCTACGACATTAAGTAAACATTATATATGCAAATATACCTTTGCTCGTCCAAGCATCATGGTAATAGCACTATAAATGACATGAAACACAGCCAAGAAAAAGATGAAGATATGCACTTGATGCAACGCGTTGAGTGATATAAGCGGTACATAGCCCTGCATACATCAAAAACATTCATCTTCATCAATTTCAACCATGTTATCTAATTAAGCAAAAAAAAAAATATATATAGAAAGATTTTGACCTTCTTGCACTGAGCTGGAGCAGCATCAGCCAAAACACGACGTTCTAAGTGTTCGGTAGTCTTTGGCTTCTTAGACTCACCACTTGGACCATCGTATGGACCACAAAAGGACATCGCATGGCCGTATCTTGACGCCACACACAAACTTGCTATGTAGTTTTGTCCAAATGTTAATAACAAAGAAATGAATCCCAAAACCATAAGCTCTGCAAAATCAATAACACAAAAAGTTCTAAAACTTGTAACCCACGAAAAAAAAAAAAAAAAAAAA
>Ga0041059_1002721_pt1 | contig 12897 bp, 10 predicted proteins | sample AraColnosormetaG_FD_56232 | JGI IMG/M metagenome (GOLD analysis project Ga0041059, IMG submission 56232) | Arabidopsis roots microbial communities from North Carolina, USA - Col MF nosort | ecosystem: Host-associated > Plants > Roots > Unclassified | place: USA: North Carolina | collected... | reverse complement strand
TTTTTTTTTTTTTTTTTGGGTTTTTACAATTTTGGTGAAGTGTTCAATCTCTCGTTACCTCAGTTCCTCAAATGTTTTTATTTTATATCAAACGTCTCTAAGCAAACAAGATGTGTTTGTAACTTGTGTCGTTTGCACACATGTGTTCCAGAGGTTATTAACCGTGTACAAATGTTTTAGTTTGTTTTACAAAGTTGAACACATTACTATCTTATGAGAAGAATAGACTTGTAGTATTTTCTATTTACCAGTTAAATTCTTGCATAATTTTCAAAGTGGAATATTATTTTCAATATGCTTTCTTGAGATGATGGCTTTTCTAGCCGTAGATTCATGCATTTTAAATATGATGATATACCAAATTTAGGTATTGTGGATTGGATTGGTCTAGTTCATTAGTTAGGCAAAAAATTTAACCTCATCAAATCAACATTACCTCTCTTCCTAATTTTCTCCATTGAATTCTTGTTCAACCATTTTTTTTCTTTCACTAGCAAATACGGTGATGAACTCGAAAATGATATCTTTGCGACAGATGAATTAACCGGTATAATTGGAAAGCGTTTCTTGAGCATCAGTGTTCCTACTTGAGGAAGAGTTGTCTTGTAGACCTAAACAAGAGATCAATTGCCCCAACACGAAACTATGTAGATCAAATAAGTATTTAGTTCACTCTTCTTTGCTCACTTCAAATATGTTTTAGACTTATTAGAAAATCCGGTGAGTCAGATATTCGACGGGCACATTCACATCGGAATTAATAGTTTCATAGGGTGTTGTCTCTTAAATTTGGACCGACCGGTTGGATTGCCTATCTGCCGTATAAAGAAAATAAGACAAGAGAACATTAATTTCATGGTTGAACCGGACGGTTCTTGGCTAAATTGAACCGAACCGATTGATTTCAGAAGGTATGTATAACTTTTTTTACGGAGTCGTCATCACTTTCTCTGCTCGTCGGCGAAGTTCACATTCACCGGTCGTATAGTGTCTTCGTCTCCTTCCTCGTGAAATTTGTTCATCACAGTCTCTACAGTCACCACCATAGGAGGTCGTACCGCCGGATCTTCGCCACACCATTAATTTCTGCGTTCTCTCTTCTCAATTCGCCGCCGATCTCTCTGAGCGTAATTACCAAATCGTGCTTAGGTATGTCATCAAATCTTGTCTCACACCTTCCAATTCATCTCCATGCACTAATTCATTAAGTAATTAGTCAAGGGTTTAATTCAAACTTTATGGTTAAATCGACGAGAGTGCTGATGTTTTGGGGTTAGGGTGTGAAGAAAATTATATTGATTCTCTCTCTCTCTCTCTCCTGCTAATTAGATCTCCTTCTCCTAGAAACTGCTGTGAGGATCGATCTCGATTGATCATGGAAAGTCCTGGAAGAAAAGTTTTGTATGAGATACGTCATCATGCTTCATTGCCTTATGTTCCTAGATATCCTCCTCTTCCTCAGGTACAAGATTCATCATTGCTTATACAATTTAGTGTTTTACTTATATCTTACGCTTTGATCCGCTGTCCAAGTTTAGGCAGATGGAACTAATTCGAAAGGAGGACTTCGGTCACTTGTTTCCATCAAAGGTCAGTCGCAGATGGTTAACTCAGAGATCTGTGATTTTTGAATCTTTGGTTTTATGAGCTTGTAGGAATCATGTTTGTGTACATCTCTTTTCATTAAATTAGCAGTATAGCTCATTGGTTCTTCATCTCTGTGCTCTTATGGTATTAAGGTGTTAGTCAACTCAAGGAAAAGTGGAGTGAATACTGGAATCCGAAAAAAACTAATAAGCCGGTGTCGTTATTTATTTCACCAAGAGGAGAACTTGTGGCTGTCACTTCTGGAAATCACGTTACTATCTTGCGAAAGGATGATGATTACAGGAAACCTTGTGGCAATTTTACATGTAAGAAATTCTGGCATATCTTCCCTTGCTTTCACAAATGTTTGCCTGATTATGTTTTTCGGGGTCATTGCCATAGCACACTCAATAAACGAATTTGTAGAATATTGCATTTATCTTGTCAAAAACTATCTACTTGATTTACTCTGATAACAAACGCCTATAAAACTTGCATTTGCTTCTTTTTCTCTCTAAGTTTAGTATGTGGAATCACCGTTTTGTGAAACCTTAGACTGTACCAGTCATTTATTCTGTTCATTAAAAAAATATGCTCTCCTCACAATACCGTTTTCCTTCTTTCTGTTTCTTAACTTATGGTCCTTTGATGTCTATGCTATGGTCCTCTAACTTCTGTATTCTGCATCAGCCAGCATATCAGGTTCATTTACTTCTGGAGTATGGTCCGAAAAACATGATGTTCTTGGTCTTGTGGATGATAGTGAGACCCTCTTTTTCATCAGAGCTAATGGCGAAGAAATAAGTCAGGTCACAAAAAGAAACTTGAAGGTTTCTGCACCAGTATTAGGATTAATGGAGGACGACTCTGATTTGCAACCATCATGCTTGTACGTTTCCTTCTGTTCATATTTCTTATTGATTAAGACTTACAGAGTACTTTGTTCAAAAAAAAAAACAGACTAAAGGAGTACTCTGGGATCCTAATGTGTCCTTGACCATTACAGTATACTTGTTTGCTTAAGGTCTACGGCTGATATGAAATTTTGACTGGTGGTCTGTGCTAATGATAATTTGCCTGCAGGTGTTCGTTCAGTATACTTACGTCAGATGGACGTATTCATCATGTCGAGATCAGTAGGGAGCCAAGTGCTTCTGCCTTTTCCAAGCATGCTTCAAATAGTGTCTCAAAGCAATTCCCCAACCACGTTTTCTGCTTTGATTACCATCCAGATCTTTCTTTTCTTCTCATTGTTGGTAGTGTTGCAGGCATATCATCGTCAGGGAGTTCTGGTAAGTTTTATACAACTTATTTTAGTTGAGGAAAGTTTGGAATTAGGAGTAATTAAAAAGCTACACTTGCTTGAAATCATTCAATTTGGCAAACCATAGCTGCGTACTATTATATGAGAATGCTACCTATACTTTATCAGTGTTTGTGATAGTTGAATGAAAAATGTGGTTGTTGAAATATTTCCGATGAACAGAGATGTTAGGTTCATGATTCTGCGATAATTAATGTTTTAATTTACTTACTTTCAGGTTCATCGTGTATCTCGCTTTGGCGTAAGTGTCAGAATTTAGGTCTGGAATTGTTGTCCACCACAAAGTTTGATGGCGTGTATTGTGAGAACAAAGATGATCAGTTGGCATATCCAAAGACTTTAATCTCCCCTCAAGGGTCACATGTTGCAAGTCTTGATAGCAATGGGTGCGTGCATATTTTCCAGTTAGATAAAGCAAGATTGACACTTTCGTGCTGTCCTTCTGAAGACAGTTCTGATTCACTGAAGCCAGATAAGTCGCTACAAAGTTGGAAAGAAAGTTTAAGAAATGTCGTAGATTTTACTTGGTGGTCTGATCACGCCCTTGCAATTTTGAAAAGGAGCGGTAACATTAGTATATTTGACATCAGTAGGTGTGTTATAGTTCAAGAGGATGCTACCATTTATTCTATGCCTGTCGTGGAAAGAGTTCAGAAATATGAAGGACACATTTTTCTTTTAGAAAGTTCAACACAGGAAGCAAAATCAGCTCTGGCCAATGTTGACAGGGACGCAAGTGAATTTCATCATACTAGTGAGCATAGTATGTTATGGAGGCTAATATCATTTACTGAGAAAACAATTCCTGAAATGTATAAAATCTTAGTTGAGAAATGCCAATATCAAGAAGCGTTAGATTTCTCTGATAGTCATGGCTTGGACAGAGATGAAGTTTTCAAGTCAAGATGGTTGAAGTCAGAAAAAGGAGTCAGTGATGTGAGCACGATTCTATCAAAGATAAAAGATAAAGCTTTTGTGCTCTCCGAATGCTTAGATAGAATTGGGCCAACAGAAGATTCCATGAAGGCCTTACTTGCGCATGGACTTTATCTAACCAATCACTATGTATTTGCTAAATCTGAAGATCAAGAATCCCAACAACTTTGGGAATTTCGTTTGGCTAGGCTTCGTCTATTACAGTTTAGTGAAAGGCTTGACACCTATTTGGGGATAAGCATGGGCAGGTATATATCTTTACTCTTGCTATCTTCTCTTCCTTTCTGCAGATAGGAAACCTGGTATGCCATATAGTACTAGTCTTGCATATCCAGGAGATTCTATGGTTATCTAACACAGGATGAGTGTCATTTAGAATTTGGTTAGAATTTGTCGATTCTAGAGTTTAAAGTGGTTTTGTGGGTTTGATTGCAACTTGAAAACTTAGAAGTTAGAACCCTCTTTTGCCACCCTTAGATACCCACTCAGGCAAGTTTCATCTGATATCACCAAGCTCTTTGCATATGGGTTCTGCATTTCAGAATTTTCGGTTCCTTTTTATCTGCTGTTAAACTTCACTATCCAGTTACTTCTTAAAATGGTTAATGACATTGTCTCCACAGATATTCTGTGCAGGATTACAGAAAATTTCGGAGTAATCCTATCAATCAGGCTGCTATTTCACTTGCTGAGAGCGGGAGAATAGGAGCCTTAAACCTGCTATTTAAGCGGCATCCTTATTCACTTGTTTCGTTTATGCTGCAAATTTTGGCAGCTATTCCTGAAACAGTCCCTGTTGAAACGTATGCACATCTTCTTCCGGGAAAATCTCCTCCAACCAGTATGGCAGTGAGAGAAGAAGATTGGGTTGAATGTGAGAAGATGGTTAAGTTTATTAATAACTTGCCGGAGAATGGCAAGAATGATTCTCTGATTCAAACTGAGCCAATTGTTAGAAGGTGTTTGGGGTATAATTGGCCATCATCAGAAGAACTTGCTGCATGGTACAAAAGTAGAGCTAGAGATATTGATTCGACCACTGGGCTGTTAGACAACTGCATTTGCTTGATTGATATTGCATGTCGAAAAGGCATATCTGAGTTGGAACAGTTCCATGAGGATCTATCATACTTGCACCAGATAATTTATTCTGACGAAATTGGAGGCGAAATCTGCTTCAGCTTAAGCCTTGCTGGGTGGGAGCATTTATCTGATTATGAGAAATTTAAAATAATGCTTGAAGGGGTTAAAGCTGATACTGTGGTTAGAAGATTGCATGAGAAGGCAATTCCATTTATGCAGAAAAGGTTTTTGGGGACAAACAACCAGAATGTGGAGTCCTTTCTAGTTAAATGGCTGAAGGAGATGGCAGCAAAAAGTGATATGGATTTATGCTCAAAAGTTATTGATGAAGGGTGCATTGATTTATATACTGTTTGTTTTTTTAAGGATGATGTTGAAGCTGTTGATTGTGCTCTGCAATGTTTGTATCTGTGCAAAGTTACGGATAAGTGGAATGTCATGGCAACAATGCTATCAAAGCTACCAAAGATAAATGGTTAGTTGTCCAGATCCAATGTATTCCCAACCCAAAATCTATGTAACTAAATTATCGGATGTCCTTATCGATTCATTACTGTATCAAACTGACATCCATGCAAATGCAGATAAAGCTGGTGAAGACATTCAGAGAAGACTCAAACGGGCAGAAGGTCATATTGAAGCAGGGAGGCTTTTGGAGTTTTATCAGGTCTCGAAATGTTGCTGCATCTTGAATTACTTTAGTTGGTGTCTCTTAGCAAAAAAATATGTAGCCTTATTCCATGTGCACATATTTCAAATGAACTAACTTAAGCATAGAAACATGTGCACTGGATTAGTTCTCTGCATCTGTAGAAGTACAAGGGGATCTTATGTTTGAAATTATGGAAGTTCTAATGCTACCTTCTCTTTCTCCACAGGTCCCCAAACCAATTAACTATTTTCTTGAGGTTCATTTGGATGAAAAAGGTGTAAAGCAGATTCTTCGACTCATGCTTTCGAAATTTGTTCGTCGTCAACCTGGACGATCTGATAATGACTGGGCATGCATGTGGCGTGATCTGCGACAGTTGCAAGAGAAAGCCTTTTATTTCCTTGATCTTGAGTTTGTGCTAACAGAATTCTGTAGAGGACTTCTAAAGGCTGGGAAGTTTTCTCTGGCTAGAAATTATCTCAAGGGTACAGGTTCAGTTGCTCTGCCATCAGAGAAGGCAGAGAGTCTGGTTATTAATGCGGCAAAGGAATACTTCTTCTCTGCTCCGAGCCTTGCTTCTGAAGAAGTAAGTGGTGTTTCTATGTTTGTGTATAAAGATTTTTGTCTATCCTAAATATATTTATGCGACTTTCAATCCTGTTAAATTCTTTCTTCTGGTGATGTAGATTTTTTTGGTAGCAACAATTCTCTTTGTGCTTGGATGTATTTTCATTTCATTTTTGAAAATTTTGTCTTTCAGATATGGAAAGCAAGGGAGTGCCTGAATATATTTTCTAGTAGCCGGACTGTTAAAGCCGAGGACGATATCATTGATGCAGTTACCGTTAGGCTTCCAAAGCTTGGGGTTAGTCTCTTACCAGTGCAGTTCAAACAAGTAAAAGACCCAATGGAGATTATTAAGATGGCAATCACGGGCGATCCTGAGGCTTATCTACATGGTGAAGAGCTTATTGAGGTTGCTAAACTTCTTGGGTTGAATTCTTCAGAAGATATATCATCTGTGAAAGAAGCTATTGCTAGAGAAGCTGCAATTGCAGGGGATATGCAGCTGGCTTTTGATCTATGCCTTGTTCTAACCAAAGAGGGGCATGGTCCCATTTGGGATTTAGGTGCTGCAATAGCAAGAAGTCCTGCACTTGAACACATGGATATAAGTTCTAGAAAGCAGTTGCTTGGTTTTGCTTTGGGTCACTGTGATGATGAATCGATTAGTGAGTTATTGCACGCATGGAAAGATTTTGACCTGCAAGGCCAGTGCGAGACTCTGGGAATGTTATCTGAGTCGAATTCTCCTGAGTTTCAAAAGATGGACGGTGTTTCTTGTCTTACTGATTTCCCTCAAATGCTTGATGGACTAAGCAGTGATCAACAACTAGATTTGGATAGAGCCAAAGATTCAATTTCTTGTGTTGCTAAGGATATGCCGGTTGATGATAGCGTGGACTTGGAATCTCTGCTAAAGGAAAATGGGAAGCTTTTCTCATTTGCTGCTTCACATCTTCCTTGGTTGCTTAAGCTGGGAAGAAATAGGAAACTGGATAAAAGTCTAGTGCTTGATTCAATTCCTGGAAAGCAGTTTGTCAGCATAAAAGCAACTGCTCTAATTACCATTCTTTCCTGGCTGGCAAAGAATGGTTTTGCGCCAAAAGATGAGCTGATAGCCATGATTACAGACTCCATCATCGAACATCCGGTAACAAAAGAGGAAGACGTCATAGGATGCTCCTTTCTGTTGAATCTGGTAGATGCATCTAATGCAGTAGAAGTTATAGAGAAGCAGTTGAGAATAAGGGGGAACTACCAAGAAATTCGAAGTATCATGAGTCTAGGGATGATATACAGTTTGCTACATGACTCTGGGGTAGAGTGCACAGCTCCCATCCAGAGGAGAGAACTGCTACAGAAGAACTTTGAGAGAAAGCAAACAGAAAGTCTCGCTGGTAAGAGTTTCTGGGTCTATTATTTTCTCAAATTACCTGTTTTCTTCGTTCTGTTTTGACCTCTAGGTACCGTTTTATATATATATATTCAGATGATATGAGCAAGATCGACAAACTTCAATCAACTTTTTGGAAGGAATGGAAGCATAAATTAGAGGAAAAAATGCATGATGCTGACCGTTCTAGGATGCTGGAGAGAATCATTCCTGGGGTTGAGACTGAAAGGTTTTTGTCTCATGATATTGAATACATTAAGGTTGCTGTTTTCTCTCTCATTGAATCTGTGAAATCAGAGAAGAAGCTGATTTTGAAGGATGTACTAAAATTAGCTGATACATATGGCTTGAAGCAATCAGAGGTAAATTTCACTTAGTATATTACTCATTAACGTTTACCCTTTCCTCAATTGCAACTACTATATACCTGTCTTTGTCTTCTCGCCAGGTGATATTAAGGTATTTAAGCTCTATCCTTTGCTCTGAGATTTGGACAAATGAGGACATCACGGCTGAAATTTTACAAGTCAAGGAAGAAATACTCACCTTTGCTTCAGACACCATAGAAACCATAAGCACAATCGTGTACCCAGCAGCTAGTGGTCTTAACAAACAACGCCTTGCTTACATATATAGCCTCCTTTCTGAATGCTATTGTCATTTGGCAGAAAGCAAGGAAGCATCATTGTTGGTTCAACCGAATTCTTCCTTTGCTGGGTTATCAAATTGGTATAACGTCCTTAAGCAAGAGTGCAGTAGAGTGTCATTTATCAAAGATTTGGATTTCAAAAATATTTCAGAATTGGGAGGTTTGAATTTTGACAGCTTCAACAATGAAGTCCATGCGCACATCAATGAGATGAACTTGGAAGCTTTGGCCAAAATGGTAGAAACTCTAAGTGGCTTATCCATGGAAAATTCGTCCAAGGGTCTCATTTCCTGTCAAGATGTCTACAAACAATATATTATGAATTTGTTAGATACATTGGAGAGTAGAAGAGATCTTGATTTTGGAAGTGCAGAGAGTTTCCAGGGCTTCCTCGGTCAACTTGAGAAGACATATGACCACTGTAGAGTATATGTCAGAATCTTGGAACCTTTGCAGGCTGTGGAAATCCTGAAACGGCATTTCACGTTAGTTCTACCGCCAAATGGTTCCTATATGCACATCCCTGATAGTTCTACATGGCAAGAATGTCTTATCTTACTGATTAACTTTTGGATAAGATTAGCTGATGAGATGCAAGAGGTAAAATCATCTAATCCAAGTTTGGTGGAGAATCTTACCTTGAGCCCTGAATGCATTAGCAGCTGTTTTACTCTACTCATAAAACTTGTAATGTATGACAGTCTGTCCCCAAGTCAGGCTTGGGCTGCAATACTTGTCTACCTTAGATCTGGCTTGGTTGGTGATTGTGCCACTGAAATCTTCAATTTCTGCAGAGCCATGGTCTTCTCTGGTTGTGGATTCGGGCCCATTTCTGATGTCTTCTCAGATATGTCCTCTCGGTATCCAACAGCTTTGCAGGATCTTCCACACCTGTATTTGAGTGTCCTTGAACCTATTTTACAAGATTTGGTATCTGGGGCTCCTGAAACACAAAATCTTTACCGGCTGCTCTCTTCTCTTAGTAACTTGGAAGGCAACCTGGAAGAACTGAAACGTGTCAGGCTTGTAGTCTGGAAACAACTCGTAATATTTTCTGAGAACCTGGAGTTGCCAAGTCAAGTTCGCGTCTACTCCTTAGAGCTTATGCAGTTCATCTCGGGTAAGAATATCAAGGGCTCATCGTCTGAGCTACAATCAAACGTTATGCCATGGGACGGTTCGGCTGAGTTACTATCATCTATGCAGAAGACTGAAGCCGCGCTTAACCAAGCGTTGCCTGACCAGGCTGATGGCTCTAGCAGGCTCACAAACACTCTGGTTGCACTTAAATCATCTCAGGTCGCTGTAGCAGCCATCTCTCCAGGCCTAGAGATCTCCCCGGAGGATTTATCTACTGTTGAGACATCTGTTTCTTGCTTCTCTAAACTCTCTGCTGCTGTTACTACAGCTTCACAAGCTGAAGCTCTTTTGGCTATTTTGGAAGGATGGGAAGAGCTGTTTGAAGCTAAGAACGCCGAACTATTGCCATCTAATGAGGCAACCGACCAAGGAAACGACTGGGGTGATGATGATTGGAATGATGGATGGGAAACACTGCAGGAATCAGAACCCGTGGAGAAAGTAAAAAAAGAATGCGTAGTCTCAGCTCATCCTTTACATTCTTGCTGGCTGGATATTTTCAGAAAGTACATTGCATTGTCCATGCCCGAAAATGTACTACAACTAATAGATGGTTCTCTTCAGAAGCCTGAAGAGGTGATAATTGAAGAAACTGAAGCAGAAAGCCTGACCGGGATCTTAGCCAGGACCGACCCATTTCTCGCACTAAAGATTTCTCTTTTGTTACCCTACAAACAGATCAGATCTCAGTGTCTCAGTGTTGTTGAAGAACAATTGAAGCAAGAAGGCATTCCGGAGTTATCGAGTCAGAGCCATCATGAAGTTCTTCTCCTGGTTATATATTCTGGGACTCTCTCAACGATCATCTCCAATGCTTGCTACGGCTCAGTCTTCTCCTTCCTCTGTTATCTGATTGGAAAGCTATCTCGAGAATTCCAAGAAGAGCGGATAACACAAGCTGACAACAGAGAATCGAATGCAAGTTCCGAGAGTCGGTTTATATCATGTTTTGGGCAACTCATGTTCCCCTGTTTTGTCTCAGGGCTTGTTAAGGCAGATCAGCAGATATTAGCGGGGTTTTTGGTGACCAAGTTCATGCACAGTAACCCATCTCTTAGTCTGATTAATGTTGCAGAGGCAAGTCTGCGGAGATACTTGGATAAGCAGCTCGAATCTTTGGAGCATTTGGAGGATTCGTTTGCCGAGAGCTCAGACTTTGAAACACTGAAGAATACAGTCTCAAGCCTAAGAGGCACTTCAAAGGAAGTTATACGATCTGCGTTAGCTTCTCTCTCTAATTGTACAAACAGCAGATGATTTGACAATGGAGGCTTTTTCTGTGGCGAAACGGTCACAAAAAGGGAGTAGTACATAGGAGAGGGTAAATCTGTTTATGCGTTTTTACGTGGTTAATATAGTTTTTTTTAACGTTATTTTCGACAAGAAAACTGTTTTTGAGGTACCCCATATAAGCTGTCACAAAAAAATTAAATTAAAATCAACAAATGCCAAAGAAAGACTGAATTGCATTTGCTCAGGTTTTATATGTGGTTTCGCTACTTTGGTGTCGATAAATGTAATTTTGTTTTGTTGAATTCCATCAGGATATTGAGATTTGAAGAAGCATACAATGATGAACAATCATTCGCACTAGTTGATGATATGACTCTACAGGCTCCTTTCTTAGGCCAAGGGTAATGCTTTTACACTTCACTCAAATATTTTTATATATCTGTCTCTGTGTTTGTGTTTATATATCTTCAATAAACTTTTCTTTTGATGAAATTAGAATTGTGGGAGAAGTAGCTTCAACCGGAAACCATCAATGGCTGTTCTCAGACACATTGTTTCAGGTTTGTTCACTTCTTTTTTCTTGGTGTTTGATATTTCTCATCTATGAGCTATAATGTATGTCCCATTATAGTGACTGCATAGAACATTTCATGATGAAGAAGAATAAAGATTTAATATTTGTGTGTTTGATTGTTTTGCATTGTGAACATGAGTTTCAGAATCAGTTTCTCTCTGGCTTCAAGGTTATTTTTATTTGTCTTGTCTCCAAGTTTAAGGATTCATATATCCATTTTGAATCAGATTCTTATAGGGCAGTTTACTTATACACAGACTATCGCAATCATTCCACTAGGATCCAGCGGCGTTGTTCAACTAGGATCTACTCAAAAGGTTTGCATATATAAATATATAACAATGTTTTCTTGTTGTGAGTCATGGTCTAATTACTTACTGTCTTTGAATGTATGTGCCTATCAATCTTTAGATTCTTGAGAGCACAAAGATATTGGAACAAACAACAAGAGCTCTCCAGGAGACTTGTTAACAAGCCCTGAGACAAAACAAATAAAATAAAAATGACATTGACCAAAATGGAATGCAATTTCAAGTGATCAGTTTTGCGATTTTCTCTTACTTGCACTAAGGGTCTAACTGGTTTAAGCGTTGTGGGTGCGAGTGTGGTTATGGGAGTTTGACTATACCACTCTTGACTCTTGTTTAAGAAAGATCTCTTGTTTAAGAAAGATTTAAAGCATATTGAATATAGAAATTGACTTCCAAATCTCAAACTTAAGTGAAAACATATTTTTAGACAAAAAAAAAAGAAGTGAAAACATATTTCATTCAGATGACGAAACCCACTGTGGTCGAAAAGTTAGTTACATATATATATACTAGATTTTGACCTACACGTTCGTGCGGGATTTTATATTGTAAAAAAGGATTTTATATTGTAAAAAATGTGTTGTATAAAATTTACATTCAGTTTAGTTTTTTTTTTGTTTTAGTCATATATATTGTAGTATATATAAAGAAAATTGTCGATTGTTAATTATGTTTGTTTATGACATAATAGCTAATATTGTGAACTATAAGTCAAATTCTGGAGTTTTAAATTGAAAAGTAGATTAAAAATATCTTAGATGGAAAATTATCGTAGGTTATAATGATGTCAAGTATTGTTATATAAAAAATTATGGTTAGAGAATAGCAATAGAAATTTATGTTATCGATGGTGAAACACAAGTTAGTTTTGTTAATGTTGATTTTTCAAAATTTTAATGGTATGTATGAACTAAGAATTTGTGTTACCATGTTAAAATATTTAAATACTCATGCATTTTTTGTATATGTGTTTTGGACTATATTTAATTGGCTGCTTGTAAATCAGTATTTTGCCAAAGTAACTTAAACAAAATAATGGCAAAGAAAAAACTTTAATATCAGTAAACATATTATCTATAGTTGGCCCATGTAGAACCTGTAAATTATTTTGTAAGTATGGATTCGATTGCAAAGCTGAGCTAAGTCCTATTTTCTATCATTGTATGTTGAATTTTTTTTATGCATATGTATAGTAAGAATTCTCTGATTTAAATGATTCTTGTTATGTCAATTAACAAATCCGCAGAAGAATAACAATCTTTAAATTTTAATTAAAATAGAAAATATTTGAATTAATGCTAGAATTATTTTCTAGATAATTACAAATCTAAAATCCAAAAAGTATTTGTTAATATGCTATATTTTAAATTTAAATGATGGTAGTTTAGATTATATACGATTTTGAATTAAGTAGTTTGATTTGTTATGGAAACTTTATTAAACGATTTACA
>Ga0041059_1002720_pt1 | contig 12900 bp, 3 predicted proteins | sample AraColnosormetaG_FD_56232 | JGI IMG/M metagenome (GOLD analysis project Ga0041059, IMG submission 56232) | Arabidopsis roots microbial communities from North Carolina, USA - Col MF nosort | ecosystem: Host-associated > Plants > Roots > Unclassified | place: USA: North Carolina | collected 2013-09-02 | reverse complement strand
TTTTTTTTTTTTTTTTTTTTTCATTTTTACTTTAATATTTATATTACTATTTTTTCATATATAATTACAATTTGTTTTATTTTTCTTTTTTACCATATATTTTTTTTTACATTTTCTTTACGCAGAAATGCTTGGACAGTATTTTTATGTTATGGCCTTATGGGTTTGGTATTTCGGGACCACTTTTTTCGATCAATCTTTTTGAACAACTTTTTTTTTTTTCGGTAAATCTTTTTGAACAACTTTAGTTGTTGACAACAAAATAAACGTTTGTTGTTACTCAAGCGTTCGTGATTTAAACTTTTCGTAAGTTTTTGTTGAAGATTTTGGACCATTTGGTATTACTACTCTAGCAGTCTAGCCTTATATCTAAGAGTAGATTAAAAATATTCTTCTAATCTGTATATGATGATGTATACGATACTTAAGTAACACATAGTCACATACACATTAGCGTAACCGGTAGGTTTAAAATTGAGTGCCGGTTTGACAAGAATTTCGAATATGACACGATATATGAAAGCGAAACTATTTACACAAAGATACTTTTGGTTTCAGTTTTACGCGAGTAGATCTATGAACAAAAAAAACTAGCTAGCTACTACTCGATAAAAACAAGAATGGATGTAGAAAATCCTCAATATCATATTATATTTACGTGGTTGACATGACATGAATACATTATACAATTCATACGTGGTTGAGTTAGTATGCATTAGTTTGTTTAATATTTTATTTGTTGTAAAGTACGATGGAGACAAGGGAAGCAAGTAAAACGTAACGTGCATGTCTCCCTAATAATGTATTAATGTATCCTTATAATAACATCAAGCTATTTTCCCAAAATTGTTCCGAATACTATTTTTTTATTAAGTAACCGATCGATCATCGATACCAAGTGGATAACGATCATGATGGTCCTCTCTTGGATGTTTATGCTTCATATCCGATTGTCTCTTATACAAATGTCCAAACCTATATACATTATACATTGATACACACGACCAAAAGAAGAGAAAAAAACTAACTTTGAAAAAAGAAAATAAAATAAACTCCAATATAAAATATCATTACAATTAACAGTCTTGCAAATAGAATGTGACAAAATTTACATCAAAATGTTTATATTTATCCAATATGTTAACTAAAAAGCTGAATTTTAAATAAAAACAACTAACCTCAAAAACATTTTGTTCGATGATATATATTTGGTTAACATGTGGAGGCGATATAATTATATAATCAAGAAAATTTGAAGCTTATAAGATCTTCTCATACATTTGTGTTCCAACTTTCTTCACAAACATCAAAACTTCCTACCATAAACAAAGTAATATATATAATATGTTTTATTTTTCTTCTTCCATTTATAAATCTTCCGAAGTAGATTTCATTTGGTGTCCTTTTTCATAGGATACCAAAAGAATACCGAGAACTCGGAGTGATTGGGAGAATTAGAGAGCTAGACTATAGTTCTCATATAGCTTAAATGGTAAAAACTAATTTGGGGAAAATTTTTAAAAGGATTGGGACCATTCACCAAACCAAACCCCATCAACTTTTCTTGATTCTTTTCTTTTGTCCCCATACCATTTAATTTTGTGAAGTCGTTACGTTACTATTCCGATTGATCCAATTTCACGATTAATAAATGTTTAGCTCTTTTGGTCAGTTTTGATGTTGACATCGGAGAAAGGGAAGCTTTGCACGGTTTAGCTTTCCTAAAGTTTTTGTAGGATTTAATTATTATTGGTCCCTCTTTGTTTAGTAGATTGCAAAAAAGAGGTTTGTTGAAGGGTCTCTCTAGCCCAAAATCGCATGTGAGTCCATCTGTCTTCGAACACCTTTGTCTACATTATTGGGATATAGATAGATTTTATTTTTGTTGTGGGTTTAGATATAGATAAATTAGGTACTAAGCTTTAGTAATGATTTACATCTTTTTTTCTTTTCTTGTCGAGAGGTTCCACTAGATTCTCTATGGAAATCAAACAGGAGGTGGTGGTGAATCTGCATCAAGACGGTCGTTGGCATTGTTGGTCTTGGGTCTTGTCATCTTCAACATTTGTACGGTGCTTTCACTTTTCTAAAGTCCATTTTATTTTTAAAATAGTTATGATTAAAATGATGTAACAGCTTGTAGTTTACAAAGAATTGTACTTTTCTTTGGTTTAGTGAGTTTGTTTTTAAGCAATTTATTATTGTAATTTCTTTACTCTGTATATGATCTCGAATAATTGAAGTATTGTTGAGAGACCAGGTTGGCCGAGTTATGATGAAAATAAGTTGAGTGAAATTATGCAGCATCAACATCAAAATTGCCTTTTTATTCTGAAACCAATGAAACTATAGTGTATATACAAAAACCATGAAAGATAAAAAATAGAAACCTAAATCAGTGGCTAAGAGCTTAAATGCTTTTGTTTCTTACTAAGTTCAAATATTGAAGCAACGAAGAGAGTTCCGAAGGAAACCTTTACTTAAGTGGTGAAGAAAAAAATCCTAATTCTAAACTTTCTCCTATAATCTCCAGAGAAATGGCAACAGTGAGAATCTTTGCTTTAGATGATCTTCGTGTGATTCTCATGTGTTTTGCTTCCCCCTGTCAAAAAAGAATTAACTTTCGTCGAGTCTGAGCCCGAGTTAATCCGTTCGCTCAAGGCAACTAGATTTCTGTTTTCATCCTCCAAGTGATTTCTGCTTGTAACCATTTTTTATCCTATCGTAAAGTTTCTCCTTAGTTTTACGCTTCTTGTCCATTTTCAATCGGTATCTTTCTTCACGTTCCCTCTCGTAAACGCCTTTCCAGTGTACTTCTCCGGTCAATGGCCATAGCCATCTTTCCCTTGGATGGTCTTTATCATCTGCTGCTTCTGCTAAGTCTTCATCCATGCTTTTCAGTAAAGTGAAGTTAAAGTACTTTGCCCACATTAAACCTTTTCGTTGCTGCAACGGATGTTGTTCCTCGAGTGACCCATCTCTCGGGTTTATGTACACCATCTTTCTCCCGCTATGATATGCCCAGACATTAACCAACAGTTCCAGAACCCGGCAGTAACAATGCTTTCTCTAATAATTGTTGGAAAAAGAATCATAACAATCAAATATTTGTGAATATCAGAGAACAAAGTCAAGAAGTAAGAATCTGAGATTTTTACCTCGAGCAGTGATGAAGCCAGTGAGCAACTTTTGGAGTCGTTAAGATTGTTGTGCAGTGCATCTAGAGACTCTGAGAACATCCTGTGATTGTGGTTGAAACTGGGGCGGTGAGTTTAGGGAAATGCTGGTTTTTTTAGTGAATATGTGGGAATATTATTTACCTTGAGAACATGACAAACTCGAGGAAAGACGGAGTTGGCATCACCCAATTGTGGAGAGAAGACCAGTGATGACCATCTTCAGGCATGGGAGGAAGCGCTTCAATGTGTTCTGGTAACCCATACATATGCCGGAATGCATCTTCAAAAGTGGTTCTGCATCAATTACAAAACACGAGGAACCAATGTGAGCGCAGCTATCTGAATATCAAAATACCTAAAGAGAAGTAAATTCACATATCGAGAAATCGCCATTATCAGCATAACTTATGGTTATTACATGTACGGCATGTCTCAAGTAAAGATATGGGTTAGTTCAATATTATGCAACTGTATACTTTCCTCGCCAGTATCAGCATAAATGGAGCAACAGTTAGAGCGGAGGAATACCTGCAGTTTCCTTGGTTAAGGATATCGCACATAGACCAGAATGTAAGAGCATTTTTACTTCCATACGCATCACCATCGATGTCTAATCTTGTCCAGAAGTAAATAATCTCCCCCTTTGTTTCTTGCTTTATAATGTTTTCCAGAGACTCTTCAGCTTTAGATGATAACGAGACCTGTCTCCACAACAAAAGTATCATCAAACAGTGTCAAAGTTACACAACGGATGTAAAGATGGATACGTGTTGGTTTCAAAAAGTAATCGACTCAAGCATTCAAATAAGTTCAAATAGACTGATATATATATAAACTGTAACTTTGTAAATTAGTTATCAACAACACTACTTTTAAAGAACTACCTTCCTACCAGCAGCACGCCATGACTGAAATCCAATCCAAGGTCTCATGTGAATGCTATCCACTTTATTTGCGACAGAAAACATTCCTCCAATTTCACAAAGGATATCTCGATAATAGGTATCATTCAGTAGAGGTAATCGGTCTGCTGCATCTACGTCGTCTGAGCTTAGCCTTCGATCTTTGCTGGACTATAGTGAAGATATGACCAAAAATCAAAACCAGCAATATGAATAAGCACAAGTTTTAAAAACTGTCAACTGGAACATCACAAACCAATAGAGAAAGCTTACCAGGCTCAAACCACGGTACAGAGAGCCATGATGCAGAAAGGGCCAAGCCCCAGCGCCATTGTAAATCTCATAAATACATAAAGGCTCGCCTGTTCGTTCTAGCTCTCCTTCATCCCGTTCATTCACCTCAAATTTGAGCTTCTCCGATTTGCGAGCATTCCGGTATATTTCCTCCCAATCCTCAACATCTCTTTCCATTCTGTCCTCTAGCTACATATCAGATGAAGAAGAGCTAATTCAATATAACAGACCGATGCAGCTCAACAAGACTCACAGAAAAATGACTAGGGAGAACCTAGAAATATGTCTGATGGCAGCAAAATTTGATACCTCCTCAGATTCTACTTTCTCATACTCTTCAGCTCCCTCAATCTCTTCAAGAACATCCCAGTCTAATTTGGAAGGAAGCTCATCGGAAACAAACAGGGTATTGTTGTCAACAGGGTTTGTTGACTCAATAACACCCATGAACTTCTCTTCGACTTGGAAAACAATTCCAGATTTTCCAATGAAAGCATAAGCGGAGTCCAAGATGAAACTTTTTGGCTGCTCTAATTCGCTCCGGAAGAAATTCCACTCCCATGCTGCCACTTGAAGTTGAGAAATGGAACCTGGCAAGAAAGTATCAGATGGGAAATGGAGCATGTTCTCCAAAAGCCGAGCATAACCAGTAATGCATTCTGTTGCCATCAAGTTCTTAGTTAAGAGTCTTCCTGAAGAAGCAATTGTTTGAGCAAATTTAGAGAGCCTTCCATCTGATATCAAGGGTGAGAAAGCCTTCAACAATGCATCAGGATCGTTTCTTCGAAAAAATATTCCATGAACTTCATCAGCCATCTGCAGTTAAAGGTCCACGATTAAGCAAACAACATATTTGGTAATAATCACGAAATTATTAATTTCAGGGTACTCACATATTTTTTCATGATAGGAAAGTCAGGTGTTATGATAGGGATGCCAAAGCTCATAGCTCGTACAATTAATGGAGGAAAGTTTTGTTCCTCTTGGGACGAAGCATAAACAAGAATATCTGCCATCCGTAGAACTCTATTCACATCCTCGTTCAAACCAAAATGCCGAACAGTGCCTTCTGTCAACCCGAGCCTCGATGCAACCTCCTGCATTCATGTATTATTACACACAATTATGTCTTGAGTATACAATCTCAACCAATACTAATCACACACAGTAGCATTAAATTGTCTGAGGATACTCTTTCCCTGACCAAATTTAATGTGTTTTTTTAGTAGCACGGCCTAAATCATATAGTATACACATGGATATAATCCTTATGATAAGAAAATTACTATCAAATGAGCAAGCAAGATGAACTTGAATTAAGAGAAATTTAGAAGAAGTTGTTATGCACAACTTAAAGTTTTTAGCTCAAGACCAATGAGCTTCTGTGGATAGCATTGATTAAAGAAACTAATTATCCTAGTCATCTAGGAAGATATGATTGAAGCCTACCAAAAATATTTCTTACCTGTACAGCATCACTCTGGCCTTTGGTAGAATTACCATATAGAAAAACAAACTTAAAGGAACCGCTTGTATCTTTTCTCCTCCCATATCGTGTTAAAAGTGGTCCCAACATGTGCATTGCCACGGCATTATCCCAAGAAAACTCATCATAAAAGAAGGAGCTCCCAAGCACCAAGATGATCACGTCATCCTCACCAAATTCGTTAATTTCCCTTAGATTTTGTTTTGTATGGGTTTCACTGTAGCTTTCCGCAGCCCAAACATCAACTACAGATTCTGGAATCACAACGAAGTTCCCATCATCAAGAACGCTATGCAACATCTGAACAAATAATAAGATCTTAGTCAAATACAAAACCCACAATTTGGTATATTTGTAGTGGTAATGTAATCTTATTGCGGACAGGAATCTACCGGCAGGGTAAACTGTGGAAAGACAACCACATCTGCTCTCGCAAAAGCACTTCTCCAGTGGGAGATAAGAGAATTCTGGCCCATCCTTTGGTAAACAGGTAACCGATTTGCAAGAATATCTTCATGAACTATCCATATAAGTGGTACTGAACGAAATGGCTCCTGCATAAGGCTGCATAAATATAAAATTTTATTATCATAGAATCTTGGCCACGGAAGTAATTGTCAAAATTTTGAGAAGCCCAAGAGCTTGTTACTCTTCACATCTTAGGCAACAACAGCCAATGTAGTGTGCAATACAAAAGGTCACTCTGGTAGCAGGCAACTAAACAAACTTAATTTACCCACCTTGAAATGGCTTCTTTTGCTTCAAGCGAATCAGCAATAACACCTTCAAAACTGCACAAAATGAATCACTGTAAATTTATCCAGAAATAAAAAAGTATTTCAAAAAGCAATCCGAGAATCATCTGCCTAGAAATCTAATTTGAGAAAATGGCCAGGAAAACGTTTTCAAAGAATTGATCGGACACATACATTGTCCAATCAGCGTGCCCCAACTGCTCTGAAACCAAAACTTTGACATGGCCAGCTAGCTGTTCCCACAATGAGCGTGCTTCACCATTCTCTACGGCAAAAACCTGACAACTTTTAAGGTCACAAGCTTTTCTAAGAGATGCGGGAAATAAGACACATATACGCTTGTGTCCACACTTTACTGCATATTTATGGTGGATTAACAGATTAGAGCATCCATTCTGCTTATACTGTATATATGAGTAAATTCTCAACATCAACGCTAGAGCTGCAAGCATAAAATGCCATAAAGTTTCACCTTAAACACATAACCAAGTTTTTGAAGATTCTTCATAACAGTGACCAACATTAGTGTTCGGGGATCTTTCTTCATATTCCCTAGTACCTGTCATTCATAATATAAAACAGATGAGTGAATAGGAAGTGCATGGAGACGGAGACAAAAAGGATTATATGAGATCGATCAGAGAAAATAAAACAGTGTTGATGTACATAACAACGGTAATTTTCCAAAGCTAATGTGGACATGTAGACTGAAACGACTGATTGACAATGCAAGTAACTGCTAAGTAACCGTGAAAACTCCACTGGCAAGTTCCAGCATGATGTGCCAGAAGACTCTTTGACGCCTTTTACAAAGTTAATTTAGCTTATTCCACACTACAGGCATACCCTAAGGTGCAGCATTTAACTGAAACACATGGCATTTGCCCATAAGCCTGTCTATGTCTAGTCAGGGCGTTTAGTTGATCTAACTACTATTTGTTTCTCCATTGGCTCAGACCCAACACAAAGTTTTAGATCTTTGATCCCATCAAATCCTACTGACTTGTTCAACCTTGCTGGAGGTTATCTACTTTAGCTATGATAAGAAAAGAACATAAACCAGGGTCCACATCAAATCTTTTTAAAAAGAGATCTCTTTCTCATGGAATCTTGGCCAAGATGTCTTCCAAAAGTAAAAACCTTTTATAAAGTCCATTGCCAATGACCCAGGACTACTCGGAAACTCCTCTTCCAAACTTAATGAATAATGTTCCGTTTCCTCAATCAAATCCTCCGAACCCAAGTGCTAAAGATAGAAACATCTAATATATATATCACTAGCTGTACTAGAAGAAAGGCGTCAATATTTTCTGTCTCACAGTGGACAACACTAGCGCTCAAACCACCATCAGTCATAACCTAAATCGGACTAGTTTACAAACTCAAGTGGATCTAACAATCCTAGCACTTAAAAAAGGTCTCTTTCATGCATATATTGAAAAAGGCAATGAAGGAACTCACGAGAGCTAGCCTGGGCGGACGAACACCGATCCTGACCGCTGAACGCAAGGGATCAAGCCCTTTTCCTTCAATCAATGTTCTCGCAATTCCTCCAGGAACATACTTCAACGTACTCCCCAATCCAATTTGACTTCTAACTTGCCCTCCTTTCACATTCCCTTGCCAAGTAATCGAATTCTGAAGCAACAGAGATGACATGACAAACGCACAAACCGTAAACGCGACGAGAAAGTAGAGCAAACAGGTACCACGAGGCTTAAGCAAAGAAAGCAAGCCCTTGCGATTCAACGATCGGCCAATGTGATGAGGTCGGGTACGCAATGAAGGCCGATCCAAACCTGAGTGAGATCGATCTCGCCTATCGCTCGAATTACGCTTGAGACGGAGTCGATCTCTAATAGAATGGAAAGAAGTATCTCCGTTTCCGGCGACGTTGTTAGCGTTGTGATTACCGTCTCTTCCGGCGCCGCCATTGTCATCGATCTCGAGCGAAAGAGAGTTTCTCACCATGGAGAAAGAAGAAAAACTGCTCTGCTTCACTGGTTTGTTTCAATACGAAGAAGAAGAAGAAGCTTCTCTCTCAGTTTCAGGTGCCACAAAACTTCACCATGAGAAAGAGAGAAAGAGATTCAGATTTGAGAATTTGATTTTCGTAAAACTTTTTAGAGTTAGCGAATCTGTTAAGCGGAGACAGTGGTGGAGAGATTGAACAATTTTTATGTCAAAAACTTTTAATAATTCTACTAAATTTACATTTTTCGAATTTAATATATTTTTGTTAGGACGGTGACAATAATTTCACGCGTTTTATCACTCAAGTCCAACTTGCTTTCTTGAGCAGTAATTGTCACTATTAGTGATAATGGAATCACTATCCTTTTCGTATATCTCTATCTAATTATGTCATTTGTCTAATCTCTATCTAATAATCAGTGTTAACCGGCGATGCGGTCATGCAAAGCCATTTCAATTTTTAACTGGACTATATGGTTCGATATAACCGGAGTATTCGACTCTATAGTTGTTGTTTATCGTAACCATTTTTCATCTACATTTATTTTTGAATTGAAACTTGATGAAAAAATTAGTAGAAAATAGTGTGAAACCATTGACTTCTAGCGTGTTGATTGAGTACGAATCAATCAAAATTAAATGAAAACATAAAACTGTTACTTACCAGAATATTTACAAACGAGCAATTATTTACTTATTTTGTATAACCGATTTATAATGCAAATAAAACTATCTGTATTCTCTGCCAATGTTATTCATTGCAGCAGACTACTTTATTTTTGACTCTTCAATGGGGCATGTACATATATAGTTACATACAACTTTCTTCAAACTCAGAATGTATAAGAACAAACAAATCATGACCAAAGACAATTTAAATCGATTAGACGTCATTTGATGAAAGAATAAATGGAAGTTAAGTAACAACAACACATCATCATCCTCATCATCCGCACCCTTCGTTCTCCATTATGCTATTATACTGTACCTCCGTCAATCGCCTATGTTTGAGGGTCCATATTTATAGCTAGCTCTCATATACATGATTTTGTACTCCTTTCTTCTTTCTTTTTGTTTTCTACTTTGTTAGATATTATCTTCGTTCGTGCAATTATTGAGAAATTAATTGCAGTACTTTTTACATTTACACCCATATTTGCATATACACTGGACATAACATGGTTTTTACAAATATATCTTGGGTAGTAATTTTTGATACAATTGAAAGGCGGATATTTATAGTTGGTTTGTAGTCCATTTGATAGTTTTTTCCTGTTTTTACCATTGAGATCATATAATATATTGTTTTGTCGTGTTCCACAAATTTTCTATGATATATACTATGATAATGTAGAGAACAGCTAGTTTAAAACTGGAAATTTCATCCAAGTGTTAGTATAGTCAATCCGTTTTTTAAAATGATGTTTTATCTCTCTTGGATTGGAGTTCAGAGTTCAGACCATGTTGAAGAATGGTAATTTATACAATGTAAAATTTCAGACCAAAAGAATAGTAACGGTCTTAAGTACTAAAATGTTAGGTCTTCTACAACTAGTGAAAAAGATAAAGTGACAGAAAAACTCAAAACGATTTAATTGTTAAAAACGATTTACAATAAAAAAATCAATTCTCAGTTCAAAATATTGTAGATCGTCTAAGCTTTCAGAATATATACTAGGTTGAGAAAAAAATAGATTCACCGTCATAATTAGGGTCGGTCGGATTTTACAATAAACCCAAAAATAAAGTACGGAAGGTAAAAAAGTAAAAAACACAATTACCCGAATAGGCCATGCTCATTGGCCATTTCCCACCACTAGGTTAGTACAAACTGACCAACTGTCCCAATAAAGAAAGACGAAATTACAATGTGAGGCAGATTTTTTGCATTCTTCTCGATCAATCAGAAAGTGACACCTCATAGATTACGTCTTTTTAGTTCTTACTAACGAAACACCCAAACAAAAAAAGATAAATTACAAAATATCATTTTCCTTATCTTATTGACTTGTCAAGATTCTCTTCTTCTTCTTCTTCTTCCTCCTCCTCCAAACTCAGTTCCCTCCGTCCATGGCAGCAACCTTACCTCTATCTCCGATCAATCATCAGTTGTGTCGGTTCGGGAACAACTCTTTGACGACTCACCGGTTCTGTTCTCCTGGCTTCTTGATTTCTTCTCCTTGTTTCATTGGTTTGACCGGAATGGGCTCTGCTACTCAGTTACGTGCTCGTCGTTCTCTGATCTCTTCAGCAGTTGCGACGAATTCGCTGTTGCATGACGTCGGAGCCACCGTGGCAGTGCTTGGTGGAGCATACGCGCTTGTCTTAAGCTTCGAGAGTCTCACCAAGCGAAACGTCATTCAACAGGTCTCTTAATAATCGTTTTAGTTATCCACACAATTTCTCCGTTTACAATTCCAGTTTTATTCGAACACCACTATATGTTGAAAGAAGTTTCTCAAGTTGTGTTTGCAGTAGTACTCATTAGAAACAATGATAAGCCTAGGAAATTTTGTTGTGAATTAGTTTTTTCATTCTGAATTTTTATAAGAATTGGTAACACCTTAGTAAGCAGTATACCACTTTATCATGACCAATCGGTAAAGCGGACAAGAACAAAGTGGTCCAAAAATATTTACCGCTTTATATGTTACCACTTTTCCTAACCTCCCTTTTAACTATCCGTAATCGCCTACCGCTAAAAACATATACCGTTCCTTTGTGTTAACAAAGTAAGAAAAGGAAGAAACAATAACTTTGATTGTTTTATGGTGAGCAGAGTTTGAGCAGAAAGCTTGTGCATATACTCTCAGGTCTGCTTTTCGTACTTGCGTGGCCAATCTTCAGGTATTGCTTTCTCTCTATGTTTGTAAATCTCTCTGTACCTTTTAAACATGTATAGCATTCTGATTTCTTTTTACTCATCTTTAAGTTTAGCGGATCGACCGAGGCTCGATACTTTGCTGCTTTTGTTCCGTTAGTGAATGGCTTAAGGCTTGTTATTAACGGACTATCCATTTCCCCAAATTCGATGCTAATCAAATCCGTCACAAGAGAAGGGAGAGCAGAGTAAGTTGTCTAGTTTTTTTTTCCAACTTTGATATGATTTTTCAACAATCTGATTACACATTTCTTGTTTTCCAACCATCACAGAGAGTTGCTTAAAGGTCCTTTGTTCTACGTTCTAGCTCTTCTTTTCTCTGCGGTTTTCTTCTGGAGAGAGTCTCCTATCGGTATGATCTCGTTAGCAATGATGTGTGGTGGCGATGGTAAATTTTCTGTCAAGTACTACTGTATAACTATTACTACAATTTACAAAATGCGCATAAATGTACTAACTAAGTGCTGCATCAATATGTCTATGTAGGAATAGCTGATATAATGGGACGTAAGTTTGGGTCAACTAAGATACCTTACAACCCAAGAAAGAGTTGGGCAGGAAGCATCTCCATGTTCATCTTCGGCTTCTTCATCTCCATCGCGTAAAAATATTACCAATCCCACTATTAATCATCAAAATGTCTCCTTCTTGACGACGAACAAGTCTTAAGAACTGAGATGAGTTTGCTACTAAACCTAACCGTTTTCTTTTGTAATTTTGCAGATTACTTTACTATTACTCAAGCCTTGGGTACCTTCACATGAACTGGGAAACGACCTTGCAGAGAGTAGCAATGGTCTCAATGGTCGCCACGGTAGTCGAGTCGCTACCCATCACCGATCAATTAGACGACAATATTTCGGTTCCTCTGGCTACTATTTTAGCTGCTTATTTAAGTTTCGGATATTAGATTAATCCCTCATAAACCGAATGTGTATATACGTATTTTTTTAATGAATCCGACCTTACAAATGTTTCCACGATTACGGTACTAGTTGCATAGATTTTACCTCCGAGTCTCTGACCTCTGCCATTTACATAATGATTCAAATATTCATAGCTAATCTTGTTTCGGGTTAGTATACTATACTTAGTAGTAGTGTTCGATACATAGAAAGCAAAATGGAACACCAAAAAGATTATAGGACATTTAGTATGATGTTTTGAAAACATAGTGTTAGCTAGAAACTATATGGGTGATGTGAATTTCCTAGAAAATATATAGGTATAGTTAAACTATAGTGCTATCAATGTAATGTATTCAAATCAAGAAAAAGATACCTAACAACAACTATTATGACTTTGAGATTCACGAGAGGTTAGCATTGAAGCATTGTTGACAATTTACGATATTTTGTAAATGTTTTCACTAAAAAAAACATTTAAGAAATACTTTTTCTCTTTTTTTTTTTTTTTTTTTTTTTTTTTT
>Ga0041059_1002719_pt1 | contig 12903 bp, 14 predicted proteins | sample AraColnosormetaG_FD_56232 | JGI IMG/M metagenome (GOLD analysis project Ga0041059, IMG submission 56232) | Arabidopsis roots microbial communities from North Carolina, USA - Col MF nosort | ecosystem: Host-associated > Plants > Roots > Unclassified | place: USA: North Carolina | collected... | reverse complement strand
CAATTCCAAACCTTAGAGGCGAAGTCACTCTCACAAGAACCGTCACTAACGTTGGACCCGTTAACTCGGTGTACAAGGTTGTAATCGATCCTCCAACAGGCGTTAACGTGGCTGTTACGCCAACGGAACTAGTGTTCGACTCTACTACTACAAAGCGATCTTTCACTGTTCGGGTCTCGACTACACACAAAGTAAACACTGGTTACTATTTTGGAAGCTTGACTTGGACCGATACTCTGCACAATGTAGCCATTCCAGTTTCTGTAAGAACACAAATCTTGCAACGATACTACGACGAAAACTGATTTAGGAAAACTCCTCAAATATTTTTCTATATTGTTTTGTTGAAGAAATATGTAAAGAATCATGCTGATGAATAATAATATTATCTAAGCTGTTTTATATTGATTTGCTGAAGAATATGTAAAGCATTATATCATACTGATGAATAACACTATTATCTAAATAGAATCTCATAAAACACTCTAGTTTATCGACTGATACTCATGTATGACGTGATCAGTGACATTGGTCTACGAAAATGACTATATCCTCGATGATCAAGAATCACTACCTAATATAAAAATCCCTAATTTTTTTCTTGTCCATATTCCTCTCACGTTTGGACAGCCCTAACCGGTTACCGGTGGTATTATATGAATCATAGTTTCACGGCAAGCTGGGGCTCTACTCCTTCCAATCCTCACGGCCACATCAACCTCTCGACATCAATCGTTTGTGATGAGGTATGCGTTTCAGATTACTATATATACACAGCATTTGGCGAGAACGAAATGGACGTCGTCATGGTGAGTCTCACACGCCAGTTTCAAAGCTCACATCTATGATTGATAAGAGTAGATCCGCAATCGTCTAAGCACAATGGCCACTTAGGGTTCTATGGACTACGAAGGCATGTAAAATCTGAAAGGTAAAGCTTGGAGGAAATTTGGTGTGAAGTATCAAAGTAGAAACTTCAGCATTATTAAACAACGTTAACTTGAACATAATTAAACAACGTTACATAAAGTCAAACAGTTTGATACATACAAGTATACAGTATAAGTATAGATGGTTACATAAAATTAAATACTTTCAACGTTAAATAAACTTTAATACTTCCACGAATGGTTAGTCATTTTTATAGGTTCAGTTTTCATCGTAGTAGTTCTGCAAAATTTGAGTTCTCACAGAGAGAGGAATGGTCACATTATGTAGAGAGTCACTCCAAGTCAAGCTTCCAAAGAAGTAACCTGTGTTGATTTTGTGTGTGGTCGAAACTTTGACTTTAAAAGAGACCCTTTTGGTTGTAGAGTTAAACAGAAGCGTCTCTGGTGTCACAGTCACTTGAATGCCTATCGGTGGCTCGATCACAACTTTATAGACCGACTCAAGTTGTCCAACGTTAGTGAGGGTTCTGGTGAGAGTGACTTCATCTTTGAGGTTTGGGATTGTGATGGAAGGCAAGTTAAAATCAAGAACAGATGGTTTGGGATTCGAACAAACTGTTCCTTTTCCGACAAGTTGAGAGATTGATGTCTCGTTGTAACCAACAGAGCACATGTAGAGAACATAGTCTTCAAGTCCCAAGTCATATACAAGACCAGGTTTTGCAGCTTTCTCTGGATTCACAAGGCCTCCACCATAGTCAAACGGATCAGCTAGCTTCCGAGGTGACCCTTCTGCAAATATCTGCTCTCCAAATGGATCTGTTCTCCAAGCTACATAGAGTAAATAAAACAATTAAGATCAGTATGTTTTTGTTTTTTTCTAGCATTGTATAAAGAAGGTAAGAACCTGTGGTGACAATGGCTGATCTAATGGCAGCAGGAGACCAATCACGGTGCAGAGCTTTGAGAAGAGCAACAACTCCTGAAATGGTAGGAGCTGCCATTGATGTCCCTGACAAGAAAATGAATCCTCGGTCGTTGAAAGTTTTATTGGTAGTTGTAGCCGCTAATATGCTCACTCCTGGTGCTGCTATATCCGGCTGCATTTGTGACAATACCATGAGATTACACACATCTTGTAGTAAAATAATGTAATATGTCTGAAAAACAGAACAACAAAAAACCAGAACATACTTTGAGGATGGCAGGCTCAATTGAATTAGGTCCTCTTGATGAGAAATCTGCAACCTTTGTGCCCACTGGTTGTCCAACAAGTGTTTTAGAAGGTTGTATCTTCACAACAGGTAATCTGAAAATTATATACAAGTCCATAAAAATACTGATGCATGTTCATATTTGCTCATAGTTCATATATTCATACCCTGTGGAACGTATGTATAAAAGTATATCTGTCCCAAGCTCGTAGTCAACAGCAACACAAGGAAAATCATCTTCACATGGTGAAAGATTGTCGCCGGGGTTTCTTGCTACAATTACGCCAAGACCACCAGCTTCCTTCACATAAGACACAGCACTTGATACAGTGATGTAACGTGTTGATGTTGTGAAGCATAACACGACTTTCCCCGCCATTGTATGATTGGAGTTGAAAAATAGAAGCTCACAGTCACTGCATGATATGATGTTAGAGAAATGATGTCATCCACATAGAAAGATTTGGTCCTAATTAATGAGAAACTAGAGATTTGATCTTCACCCAGAAAAACTCTCGTTGCTGTTCCCTGGATTCTCTGGGTAAACCAAGCTAGTGAAGCCAAGTTCTGGACCGGTGTACATTGCTTGACCCTGTAATACAATTACCAAACTCACACTAAGGCACGTATCATCAAACATTATGTTGTGAAAAAAAAATTATGGTGTTGTATATATCTTGTTGTTACCAATATCAGTTTATTGTTCCCAAGTGTGATAGGTGTGGGAAAAGATCGGTCTAAAGTAGTTGCAGCCACTGTCAAAATCCATGGAGCCGTGTTTCCCACAGTCTGAGCCGCAGGACCAGAGTTACCTCCCGAACAAACAACTGTGATACCCTTTAAAACAGCATGGAATGCTCCCGTGGCTATCACGGCGCGAACATCAGTTTCTGGGAAGTAAGGAAAACGATAGCCGATAGACAAGGACAAAACATCAACACCATCATGCATAGCTTCATCCATAGCTTTCAAGATATCAGCAGATGAACATGTATTTATGTCAAAACGATCTAGATACCAACAAGCTTTGTACATCGCTATACGAGCACGTGGTGCCCCACCTCTCACAGTCCCTCCAGCTAACCCCTTGTAGCTTATGCTAGGCACGTAGGAACCACCCGCTATGGTGGCTACATGCGTGCCATGTCCGCTACGGTCTCTAGGGGAAATAAAGTCAAGTGATTCTGTGGAGTTGAAGCTTTCGTGCGTCGCAAGAAACCCATTGATGAAGTATTTGGCTCCTATAAGCTTTTTGTTGCACTGAGAGGAAGTGAAATTCTCTCCTGATACACAGCCTCCTTTCCAGTGGCTTGGCACTGGTCCAATCCCATTGTCATTAAAGACTTCAGATTCTGGCCAAACTCCTACAACCTCAGAAAATGATTTATTGATAGAGGAAACAAAAGCAACAAGAGAACTAAAATCAATCTACAATGTAGCAAAAAAGAAATGCACAAATAAACACTCAAACCTGAGTCTACAATGCCAATGATAACTTCTTCACCCATATTAGTGTCATTTAGAAGATTTTTAGGATTGGCGACGGAAAGGCCTAAGTAGTCCCAAGTCCGAGTTGTATCTAGTTGGTAGAAGCTATCCGGCGTGACGTGAACAACTTCAGGTAAATCTGTTGTCAAAGAGAATAAGAAATGAAATTGATTCCACGTGGGTTTGTTGAGACAAATGAAAGATGTCATGTAAAATATATGTCCTATCTATCTGTTTCCTTGCAAGCCAAGTAAAATATAAGATTTTAAAATTATTTACCTGCAAGCTTCTTGGCTTGGGACTTGGTAAGCTTGGCTGCAAAACCCGAGAAGCCATGTCGGTAACTATGGACCATTGAACTATGGGCATCCTCTTTACTGTTTAACATGGAACAAAAGGCAAGAAATCTGAGTAATCTTTTGAGAAATTTTTAAACTTGAGATAGAGAAATATTGAAGCAAACGCAAGAACCATCAATCATGATTGTACAAATAGAGACATAGTATAGAATGGAGAAAACTACACTTACATACCTTCCAAGAAGTGACCACAACATCCGATGATGAGATTCCGTGACAAACTCGGGATCATCGTGCTGCTTCTCACCCAAATAAACTATGTGAACCTATTGAAACAGAAAAACTTTTTAAGCTATTTATGTTGCTTGTAAGAGAATAGCCTTATATAATTGTAAAGTACCTTGCTCTCAGCACCGGCATGTGCAACGAAAGTACTCAGCCCGTTGAGAATTATTGCCACAAAAATTAAGGTTCTGCAACTCTTCATTCCAAGAAAAAAAGGGTTAACCATTTTTCAATCTCAAGCCACAAAGAAAGAGATGTAATGTATATTTTGGAGTCTAATATCGAGAAGCTTAAGCATTTATATAGATGTCTACTCAAGCAGAGTTTGACCAAGAATGTTTCTATTCCTTGGAATTGTTCTGAATTTTGCTTGTTTGAATCTCCAAATTTTCATCATCGTCAGAATATAAAATCCACACATATTAATCTGAAGAATATATCAAACTCTGTTGATTATTCAACTAAACTCTAGTTTATTACAAATGATGGAGCAAACACACCGATCAATAGATTATGACTTATATCAACAATTAATGGTAAACATAGCAAGCAATGGATGGAACAAACACATCAATCCACAGACCAATCGAGAGATTTACTTTGTAATATGCTGCAAAAGGATTGGGTTGACTCTCCTAGACCATAATAAACTCAAGTGTTCATGCTCATACAAGCTTGTTTTGCTATTTCTGACCAAAAAAAAATTAAACTTGAAGTGTAATAAAGCTGGAATCAGTATGAGTTTTGACCAAAGAAAAGAAAGATTCTTTAGCTAAGTTTAGAGCTTTACTTGGCAAGCTCCATGCTGATTCTTTGGCTCTATAGAAAACAGAACAAATCTCTTGTGTTAAAAGTTTGGTCAAAGTTGATTTCAGAAAAAGTCTCTGCGACAATCTCCGAGCTTTGTCAAATTATAAGTTTCTTAGCAAATGTTGAGGCAACTGAGATAATATTTGGGAATTTTCCCTTCTTTAATTAAAGTTTACAAAGAGTCAAGGAGTTCAATACATACATGTATAGAATATAAGTAGATAAGTATAAGCACACAAATGGTTAGTCATTTTTATAAGTTTAATTTTCATCATAATAGTTCTGCAGGATTTGCGTCCTCACAGACAAAGGAATGGTGACATTGTGCAGAGAGTCACTCCATGTCAAGCTTCCAAAGTAGTAACCTGTATTGGTTTTGTGTGTGGTTGAGACTTTAACTTTAAAATAGACTTTTTTGGTCGTAGAGTTGAATACTAGCGTCTCCGGTGTCACAGTCACTTGAAAACCCAAAGGTGGCTCGACCGTTACTCTATAGACTGAGTTGAGAGGTCCAACGTTAGTGACAGTTCTTGTGATAGTCACTTCGTCTTTGAGGTTTGGGATTGTGATGGAAGGCAAGTTGAAATCAAGAACAGATGGTTTCGGATTTGAACAGACTGTTGTTTTACCGATAAGCTGAGAGATTGATGTCTCGTTGTAACCAACAGAGCACATGTAGAGAACATAGTCTTCGAGGCCCATGTCATATACAAGACCTGGATTTGCAGATTTCTCTGGATTTACAAGGCCTCCACCATAGTCGAACGGATCAGCTAGCTTCGGAGGTGACCCTTCAGCAAATATCTGCTCTCCAAATGGATCTGTTTTCCAAGCTGCAGCCAGAGTAAAAGACGCTTATAGAGATTAGTATGTTCTTGTTTTGTCCTAGTTACATTTGATGAGAAGATAAGAACCTGTAGTGACAATGGCTGATCTAATGGCAGCAGGAGACCAATCACGGTGCAGAGCTTTGAGAAGTGCAGCAACTCCTGAAATTGCAGGAGCTGCCATTGATGTTCCAGACAACATAATGAACCCTTGGTCGCTGAAAGTGGTGTTGGTTGTAGCTGCCAATATGCTCACTCCCGGTGCTGCTATATCCGGCTGCATTCATATGATTGATAAAACCTTAGGCAAGATCATTTAATGGGTCTGAAAAGAAAAGACAAAGCAAGGATTCTGTACTTTGAGAATCGCAGGGGCGATCGAATTAGGCCCTCTTGATGAGAACGTTGCCACTTTTGTACCAACTGGTTGTCCTACAAGTGTTTTAGAAGGTTGTATCTTCACCACAGGCGATCTGTAAACCACAAGTGTGAAACTTAGTCTCAGATATATTTCCTTAAAATCCTGAGTGGTGAAGATATATTTTCATACCCACTGGACCGTGTGTAGAGAAGTATATCAGTCCCAAGCTCCCAGTCAACAGCAACACAAGGGAAATCATCTAGACATGGCTGGATAGCGTAACCCGGGTGTCTTGCGATGATTACGCCAAGACCACCTGCTCTCTTCACATAACGCGCAGCGCTTAATACAGCACCGCCGTAAGGTGATGTTGTGAAACACAACACAACTTTCCCCTCCATTGTACGATTAGAATTGAATAAAAGCTCCTCACAAGTACTGCATTACAGGAACCATGGTGATGTCAGAGAATTGATCTTCTTCACATTGCAAGATTTGATGAACATCAAGAAACTAGAAATATAAAAATTACCCAGAAAAACTTTCGTTGCTATTCCCTGGATTCTCAGGATAAACCAAGCTAGTGAAGCCAAGTCCTGGACCTGTGTACATTGCTTGACCCTGCAATATAGTGAACAGACTCACAATAAGACACAGATGTAATCTGAGTACTGAGTAGAACAATTAATAAAGAGCGTATATCTTGTTGTTACCAATATCACTTTATTATTCCCAAGTGTAAGAGGTGTGGCAAAGGACCGGTCCAGAGTAGTTGCAGCCACTGTGATGATCCAAGGAGCTGTGTTTGTCACGGTAAGAGAATCTGGGCCAGAGTTACCACCGGAACAAACAACAGTGATACCCTTTAAGACTGCATGGAACGCTCCAGTAGTTATCCCATCGCGAATATCAGTTTCACCATATAGAGGAACGCTGGAGCCTAAAGAGATTGACAGAACATCAACACCATCATGCATAGCCTCGTCCATAGCTTTCAAGATGTCAGCAGATGAACAAGTCGTTGTGTCATCATCATCCAGATACCAACAAGCCTTGTACATTGCTATATGAGCACGAGGTGCCCCGCCTCTGACAGTCCCTCCAGCTAAGCCCTTGTAGCTTATATTGGGCACGAAAGAACCACCCGCAATGGTGGAAACATGTGTGCCATGACCATCAAGGTCTCTAGGGGAAATGAAATCAAGTGAATTTGTGGAGTTGAAGCTTTCGTTCTCCGCTAGAAAACCATTGATGAAATACTTGGCTCCTATGAGCTTTTTATTGCAGTTAGAGGAGTTGAAATTCTCTCCTGTTTCACAACCTCCTTTCCAGTGGCTTGGCACAGGCCCAAACCCACTGTCATTAAATACTTCAGATTCAGGCCATACTCCTGCAACCACAGACAACATTTTAGTCATAGATGCACTAAGAAAAGGAATCAAAAGAAGCACAAGACTTAAGAAGTCTACCACTATAAGCAGAGAATGGATGTACAAATAAACATTCATACCTGTGTCTATAACACCGATGATAATTTGTTCACCCATATTAGTTTCATGTAGAAGACTCTTTGGATTGGCAGCAGAAAGGCCTAGATAATCCCAAGTTCGAGTTGTTGCCAGCTTATAGAAACTATCCGGTATAACATGAACAACATCAGGTAAATCTGTGGCCAAATAACATTATCAATGAAAAGGAAAAAAATCAGATGGTCTTGTTGAGACAATCAAGATTTCATGTAAGAAAATGTGAGAAGAAGAATGAGTACCAGCTATCTTCTTGGCTTGGGACTCGGTAAGTTTAGCCGCAAAACCTGAGAAGCCATGTCGGTAACTATACACCATTGAATCATTGGCATCCTCTTTACTGTAACATGGAACAAAACACAAGAAACATGAATAACCATTTGAGACATGATTATACTTGAAAGGAGAAACTACCCTTCACATACCTTCCAAGAAGTGACCATAACATCCGATGATGAGATTCCGTAACAAACTCAGGATCATCATGTTGCTTCTCACCCAAATACACTATATGAACCTATTATTGATGATCAAAAACATAACCAACCAATTATATCAGTCTCTGTTTATGTTATCTGATAAAAAAGAATGACTCTCTAGTACCTTTCTCTTAGCACTTGATTCTGCCACAAAACTTCTCTGCACATTGAGAAATATTACCAAACTTAGTACCACATATATGGATGTTCTGTAATTCATCATTCTAATCACAAAGTCAAAGAGATATGTAATACTAATGAAGGAGAATAAATCATTTATATAGATATCTCCTGAAGACGTGTTAAGGCAAAGAATGTTTCAATTTCTTGGAATTGTTCTTAAGTTTTAATTAAACCCCAGTTGCTAACATACACTAAAGAATATATCCCAGTTGCTGTTTTTGCTTAGTCAACTAAAGGTTAGTTTATTGCAATGTATGAAGCAAAAACATATCAAACAGAGAAAATATGATGGATGATTAATAATAACCTTTACAGGTAAAACCTTCCTAAGGTATGATTCCTTCTCAATGTAACTTACTTCTTTGGTCAAAAAGATTGTTTCTTTGGATGATTTCAGAGCTTTACTTGGTGCTGTTTCTTAAGAACAAGTCTCTGTTGTTCAAAGCGAAACTTAGCTTCACAATGCTCCCTTACTTCGGGGGGTTACGGAGGTGGCCGGTGAATTTCAACGCCGGAGATATTGGATTCTGTAATCGGAGCTTCATCTCGAGAAATTTTCTCTGAAATGAAGAGAGGAAGAAACGCAGGAGACTGGTGATTGGTGAAGAATATTTTTTTAAGCGAACAACAGCTTAATGGGTTTGGGCTTCTATAATTGATGATGGGCTTTTTTTGATCCATTTGTAGGCTCGCACATTAAAATCTAACAATAACAGAAATGATATTGATTAATGATTTTTCTTTTTGGACTTGAAAAAAATGAGAGAAGCAATTTTGGTTTGTTTAGATTACTAACGGCACACAGTTCATATTCCATTCTTATATTTCACGTACTTGCTCAAGTTAAGATCGTGAATTGGGAAATTCACAAACGTATTAATCTTGTTCTTGAGATATCTGCTATATGTGAATTGTTTTAAATGGAACAAAAGAATAAAAACATGTTCACTGATGCAAAGTTCTAGTGGACGTCTCAGTGGTTGACTAATCAATACAACAAAATACATATTTGATAATAGTTTTTACAACCAGAGAAGTGTCCCTTAAAATATCAAGAAAGTAAAAATACAATCTGACGAACAATATATTGATCCAGACCACTCCAAACATATTTTGTATGGACAACGCTTCTCACAATAGCAGCAAATAGGTCGAGTCATATGATGATTATTGGACAGAACGTCTACCGTTTTCTCTAAATAAAATGAAGATGAACCATGCTTCATGTATAAGTCCCACCCAAGCAAACATTTAATGTGTAGAGTGAGACAACAGTACTCATCACACACATAAAACCGCTTTGTTGGATCTATTGTTCCCTCGCAAATTTCGCACCAATACGTTATGGTACTTGTCTCGTTCCCATAAAAAAGAGTGAGCACATGCTTATCATGCTTATACCTCACCTTTTGAGGTAAAGTAGCGCATACAAAACATAAAGCAAAGTCACACTCAATGCAATTGAATGTTTCATTTGTCCTAGCATATCTGCTCTCTTTGCAAACCGAACATCTTCTTGGATCCTCTTCAGGTTTGGATGTTAGGAATAAAGGATGCATATGGCTTTCATGGACTAGTGGCTCAGATGTTGTGGCGAACTGCACAGGTAGCTTGAAATCACATCCTTCTTTACCACACTCGTAGAAGAAACCGGCTGTCCACAACGAAGGGTAAGCTGCACACATAACCTCATGGTCTACAATATTGTCATATCCTAGACTGAGCATATGTGGATGTATAGGATGATAAATTTGGCGAAAAAGATTTGCACATTCTTCGTGGAGAATAAACTCACACTGCATGCATGAGTAGAAGTTACCAAAATAGATTGGCCTGATGCATGCTTGACACTCCTTGTTCTCATCGTAGTCTCTATTTATGTTGTCATCAAGTCTCAAATGATGATGTTGATGACTAAAATGTTGTATGATTCCATCGCTTATCTTGACAAATGGCTCAACTTCTTTAATTTCTTCTTCTTGCTCTCCCTCAAGTTCTTTACCATCCCACACATTTCTTTGTGTAGCACATTTTGAATGTGCTGCATAAAAACAACCCTCCTTGATGCAAGAATATCCCCCATAATCATTGTCGATGTTTTTTTGACAAACACCACAAGACAATCTTTCTTGGTCAAAAGAAGGGGTAAAAGAGATACGATGGTGATGCCGTGAGATCCTTATGACACGTGGTAAGTCGATACATCTTAGATGGACCACAAAGTCACAAGGGGGACACATATAAAGAGGAGATCTTGCATCAGCCAAGCCGCAAAGGTTGCAAGTTAAGAAAGCACGTCTTGGAAACAGAACAAGAGTATGCTCATGCCACTTCGGATGGTCTATAGATAAGACTGGTGGTTTCTTCGCACAAGCCATATTCATAGCATAATCACAGGACACGCAACAATAAATTACCTTTTCGAGATCATCATCGCAACAATAGCATTTCCTCTCTTTGCCTTCACTGAAAAAGACAAGCTGGAGAGAATGTTTTCGGTGGAGATGGTGTTTGATCTCATCCGGAGCCTGTTCATATTCTTCATGGTTCTTGCCGTTGCATCCTTTACAGCCAAAATAAGTAGCGTCTTCTCCTGTAAACTTGAATTTCACCCAGTTTCCAGGGAGACAATACCACTTACCCCAAGGCTGGAAATATTCACTCACATGAAAATTTCCTTTTTCCAATTCTACTAATAGTTGAGGACACAAGGAAATAAACTTCTCCGACTTTGAATTGATAGAGCTGACGAGGGAGAAGATTTGATAGATGAGGGACACGAGTTCTGGCTCTGGCTGACCGAATAATGTTTCACATAGAGGTCTATCGAGGTCCCACTCCACCTTCCTATTCGAATCCGAATCCGAATCCGTAGAAATGATTTGAGAAAGGAGTGATATGAGCTCCGACAGTGGGCTCAGCTCGGGATTTAAATCCATGGAGTCAAAGAGTGAGATTGCTTGAGTAACTAGTGACATGAACTCCGACTCTGGCTTCGGCTGTGAATGCAAATCCATTGAGCTGACCAGAGAGATTATTTGAGCAATGAGTGATATAATCTCCGAATGAGTAACTGAATTCCATTTCGAATCCAGAATCTTGGGAAGACTTATTAGTTGAGAAATGAGTGATATGAGCTCTAACTCTGAATCCATAGTGTTGCCGAGAGAAAATTGTTTCTGAGTGATATGAGAAAATATTTTTTTGCCAAAGCTTTGAAACTTACTGTCTCCCTCCACATGGGTTGTGACTCTTGTTCTCACGCTTTTCTATACTACCCATAACTTGCGGATCTTGCTTTAAACATTATATATAACAAGATAAGATTCAGATGCACAGATCAGATCGTGTAGATTGACTATGAAACATACAATAAATGTATAATCAGCAGCTCTGAGTAATTTACGTAGCGTTGTTCGTACTCGTTTTTGATCTGTCTACTAGTTGGTCTTTTTTCGGCTTTCGGTTTTATATTGTTGTGTTAGCGTAATGGTAAGTGCCTCAGTGGAAAACTTCACTATAAATGTGACTATGGTTAATGAGCATTAGTCATTTTCCTCATAGCCATAGCTACACAAGTTATTTTTTTCAGCTCAATAATATCAATAGGTTCCAAAAGAACAAACATCTTCTTGGTGTTGAAAATCACAATGAAGGATATAACTATATCTCTACACTTCTAAAGCAGTTCATCACTTGATTTACTACCAAAAAATTACCTCCTCACCTAGAAAATTCGTAAACCAAATAATTTCCGTGACCTATTACCCCAAATTTCCACAGAGATCTGCCATAATAACATCATTAAAGCTGAAGCAGAACCCTCCAACCGAACCACCAACTTCAAAATCAAGAAAGAATAGAGGTGTCATCACCTGACATGAGAGTGAGGGAGAGACAGATGCTTCTTTGAGAAAAATGCATCAACGTCATGATGCTTTGTCATTATGAGAATTTAGGCATGAATAATCCATATCAGTCGACATCTCAGCTGTTTGTGTCTCTGTTTCACTTCTCACTCTTCGGTAGAAAAGAACATATGCAGCTGAGTTTCTGATTTCAGATTCATTTACAGATGACACATGACTGTCGTCGAAATGGTACCATTTGTTGTCATCAATCAACTGCATGAAAATTGACACATAATGATCAAATAAAGAACTCACAGAAGATCTAGTGGCAAGCACAATGGGACAACTGTCGAGTGGATATATATTATATAAGTCTATAATATGATGAATTAAGATTATGATGCAGTGAGACCAAATGAAGTCACCAACCTTAGCGTAGGCAGTGTAGTGGCCACCACCAAGTCCACCGTAATGATTACTAACGGCATACAGTTCATAAAGATATGACTGGCCATTCTTGTTTTTCACATACTTGCTCAAGTCTAGATCATGAACTGGGAAATTCACAAACGTATCAATCTTGTTCTTCAGATATCTGCTGTAAGTGAACCTTTTTAAATGAAACACAAGAATATCTGGTAACTTCCACAGGTCTAGCTTTTTGTTCGCTTGTCTGTGTTCTTTGCAGCT
>Ga0041059_1002718_pt1 | contig 12908 bp, 11 predicted proteins | sample AraColnosormetaG_FD_56232 | JGI IMG/M metagenome (GOLD analysis project Ga0041059, IMG submission 56232) | Arabidopsis roots microbial communities from North Carolina, USA - Col MF nosort | ecosystem: Host-associated > Plants > Roots > Unclassified | place: USA: North Carolina | collected... | reverse complement strand
AGGGGGATAAAAATCGAACTATATAGTTAATTAAAACTTAAAATGTTTTTCTGAACGGCTATTTCACTGATTTTTTAGTAGTTTAAATGTTTTTCACCGAAAATAAAAACAGAATAGGAAACAATACTATAGAAGTCTAACCAAAAAAAGTTCAATATCCAGTAGTTCAATATTTCTAAAAAGAAAATTTCTACACAAAGTTTATGGCAAAAACCTAAGTTATTATGGAGAAAACCAAGTTATTGAAAGTTATAGCGTACTGTATGTACAATCTTTCATCGTGATTTCATGTATTATAGATAAAATTATTCATTGTGGATGTAATGCAAATAGAACCATCCGTAAATCCATGTATTACGGAAAAATTATTCATCACAACTCTTATGTTTGAAAATAGTTAGATTCGGTCTTAGATCATTATTTTAAAAATACAAATAAACAAATACGATCGACAACAATTGCTCAGCAAATTTGACATACTGATAAAGTCATTGTTTGACAAAACACATATGGGCCTTAATATCAAAACACACGGCCCATTATAAAAGTAAACTGATAAGATAAAACAGTTCCCTATGATTCCTCAATAAGCAGCTGCTCAGCACGTTCTCGTAATTTTCAACTTCTTGACAATTTAATACATCCATTATCCAAACAATTAGCAATTAATTACACTTATAAATTAATTTGTAAACTAATTAAAACTGACAAACACGGCTCTCTCTTCTTCATCATCATCATCATCTTCCTCTCGATCGGAAAATAGTCAAAAGTTTCTATAAATTGTTGAATCAAAGCAGAGAAGAAGAAGAAGACGATCATGAATCCAGATTCCGATTATCCTCATCTCCCTAACATCAAGATCCACCATCCTTCATCTCCTCGTCACTCTCACCACCACTCTTCCTCCACTCCTTCCGCCGCTACTCCTACCCCAACCGCCGGTGCTCGCCGTAAGATCGGAGTCGCCGTTGACCTTTCCGAAGAAAGCGCTTTCGCTGTTCGCTGGGCTGTCGATCATTACATCCGTCCCGGAGACGCCGTCGTCATTCTCCACGTTTCTCCAACCTCCGTTCTCTTCGGCGCCGATTGGGGACCTCTCCCTCTCCAAACTCCTCCTCCTCCTTCCGCCGCTACCGATCCCGGAGCTCAGCCGAAGCCTAGTCAGGAAGATTTCGATGCGTTTACTTCTTCCAAAGTAGCGGATCTAGCGAAGCCGTTGAAGGAAGCTGGGTTTCCTCATAAGATCCATATAGTGAAAGATCACGATATGAGAGAGAGGCTTTGCTTAGAGACTGAAAGGCTTAATCTAAGCGCCGTGATAATGGGAAGCAGAGGATTTGGTGCTGAGAAGAGAGGAAGTGATGGCAAGCTTGGCTCTGTTAGTGATTATTGTGTTCACCATTGTGTTTGTCCTGTTGTTGTTGTTAGATATCCTGATGATCGTGATGGTCCTGCTCCTCCTGGGAATGTTGGAGCTACCAGGGAAGCTATTGTCACTGTTAAATCACGTAGGGATGATGACGATGATGATGATGAAGATCATGAGGCTAAGATTGCTGCTGCTGCTTCCGATCATCATGAACACATCAAAGGTTAGGATCCATTCATTACTTTCTCTCGTTGACTTGCTATATAAGGTTGGTGGTGGTGGCATAAGTTTTTGGAATTGTTCTGAATACCTTAGCTTTGTGTTTTCTAGAGATTGCCAATGATGGAAACTTGTAAAACTTAGATCTTTCTATGATTCGTCTTCAGAAATTAGAGTATTGTGACTTTTAATTTGCTCGACTCTGTTTCACCTTGTAGGAGTGGTTTTACGAATGAGCCGGTTACTTAACTTTCTGCTTTAGTATCGAAAAGTATTTGATTTTTCCATATTTTTTTTGTGTCTGTTGCTTTGTTGAGTGTATGTTAAATTTCGTAGCCATTTTTGATGACTATCTAGAAGTTTTTGGAAATTTTCACTGCAATGCAAGAGCAAGTATGGAAATGAACTTCAACGTTTTCTCACTTCATGATTTTCCTACACTGCTTTTGCTCTTCTTTACTAAAACTGGTTGTGTTTCAATTCGAATATTCTTGATACCTCTCAGTCTAGAAGAAAATTGCGTTTGGCCCCCACCAAGAAAGGTTTTTTTTTTTGGGTGATCTCTTGACTCTTTTCTATATTTGATCTGGTTTGGAGTAATAGTAAGCAAAGTTTCACAATTCTTGACTTGATAAAGAAGAGAAGAGACAAATCTCCTGTGCTTCCTGGCGAAACTCCTTTTCAGTAAATTAGAGAAAATATCTGGTTGGTGGCATTTTGTAAAACTTGACTAGGGAAAAACTTGAGAATAGAGTGATATAGAAATCATAAGCACTTCTCTTTGTTTGATCTAGCTAGTCTATTGCTAAGACAGCCTTTGTTATACACTTTTCTAGACATATGATAACTGTGCGTAAGATGATGCAAAATAGCTATGAATTGTCAAAGCCTAGGTTTGCAAAAGAAAATGTACATGATCTTTTCTTGATTGACTCCTCTTGTGAATCTTAGTTTCAACTCTTACAAGTTGACACTTGTAGAAGGATATTTGACATCAAGCTAATTAATTAAAACAAGGTTGTCTGGGTATGATTTTATTATCCAAAGCGAATAACTATTGAGCCCTCTTCCTTTTACAGATGAGTAAAGTGCCTTAGTATCTCATCAGGTTCACCCTCTTCACAGTCAGGTAAAATATAAACAACCTTTTCAACTTTGAGTGGTCTCCACCGACCATTCTTTCGGGTTTTTTTCTTATTCTTTTGGAATTCGTAGGTACAACGATGGATGAAACAAAACGGATTTGTGCAGAGGAGTGTGTTTGTGTGTTTGTTTATTGCTATCTTTTGCAATATTGAAAAGTCTCTGGAATCTCCTCTGGATTATTTATTCCCAGTCCTTGTTCTTCTTATAATTCTCCATGTATGATTTTCACATTTAAACAATGCCCTTTTCCATGTATGACTTTCACATTTAAACAATACCCTTTTGGGGTTATGACCTTAATCTTCAATCTAATTTGATATCCGATGAGATACTAAAAGATGGAATCTATTTTGGTTTTTAACACTTAAAACAAATCGACCAAAGTATTCAATTATTCATACTAATTGTTCATCCGTTTCCAACATTTATGTTACAACATAGATTATTTACAACATTTATGTCACTCACACTTTACACATAATAATATGGTATGAATTAATGTTAAAAAGGATATGCTCAACTCTGTCCTCTTTGCATGGTTTCCATTCTAGATAAATATCTGCACAGAGGATGTTTTTATTGTTCCTTTTTCATTATTGTGATCTACACTGGCTGACTTAGAGCTCTTCCGCACTTCTCTTTCCCTAACAACTCAAAGTTTCTTAAAAGAGAAAAAAAAACAAGTTTGCTAAAGAATTATCATGACAAGAAAATCAATTTAGAAGAAAAGCACAAAGGAACAAAAAGAAGAGAAGAGAAATTCACATATGTATTGTGACAATTCTCGATTCTCATGCATACATTTTCTCATGAGGAAGCTACCAAATATGGAACTAATCAAAAAATCATTTCTATACTCTCGCATGTTTAATTTATTGATCCAGTCATAGAGTTTCAAATGACAAGTTTCATATCTCCTGTTTCCAGTTTTGAATTATTATATTTGGAATTGACGATGTCGTGTGAATGTAAATTACGTTATGGTTGAATAAAATGAATGAATGTTAGGTTTGTAGTTAATTAGTGTAGTTTAATCTAATAGTCAAACTCAACGTACGGGATAAAGACTGATCCGTTAGGTTTTTGGTTTGACTTTAGGAATTGGAACTATGGACTAATGGTTGAAGTATTTGACGCTAGTCATGCGTTGATAGTGAAACCCAGCGAATTTCCTAACAAATATTTTCTACTTTCTTATATCGATTTTATAATGAGTTTAAATTTCGAATGTTTTGTTTTGTTTTGTTGGAATCGTATAAAAACTTATAAATTGAAACAATATAAGAATTTGCGTTAAAAGAATATGTAGTTTAAATGAGAACCACATGTTTTATTCAAATTAATTCGAGAGAGACCCAACTGTCCAACCCCCACAACACCAGTTCCTCGGTAAGCCAGAGAATCAAGTGGTTAAAAAAAAGAAGGGATAAACGGTTTTGATGTATGTATATAGGACCCAAATGACACACACGAAACCAATAGGAGTAAAATTTTAAATTAAAATCGAAAGAACTATGGTGAACAAAGATGTGATCCTGTCATGTGAATGAAGAACATGGTGAGATAACGTTATAAGGTAAAACATGGGGGTGTCAATATTTTATGGACCATCAAACACAGTTCACAGACGCGGCAGATATGACAGGTTCAATGTTCTTGGCGAATGAATGTAACCTCAAGGACCCATTACATTATAAAAATCTCTCGAAATTTTATCATATTTAATTTCATTTTCTTTGTAGTCCCCACAATTGAGTGGTCGAAATTACAAAGCAAATCATATACTTTATTTTTACGGTATGTGTATACCATTGTGTCCATCTGCCACCAATCTCTCCCCCATTCCTTTTGATCCATTGAATATAATCATATAACATAAGTCATAAACTTACGAATCGAAATTAATTTACTTACGTAGATTAACAAAAAAAAAATCAACATAATAATGATATTGATAAGAAAAATAAAAAGTTAAGATTTGATTTTGTACGACATTCAAAGAAAGAAAGAAACTACCTCATCTCTAAAACAAAGTATTGTCAGAAAACTGAACGGTGGTGATTTACTTAAACAAGAAAAAAAAAGGAATCAACGGCTGAGATCTCTTCTTGTTTTGGAGATCGCAAAGATCGGAGAAGACGATGTATCGGCGCCGTTCATTCTGACGATACGGTAGAGTGTGAGTTAAACAACAACCGTTGATTTAAACGCCGATCGCTTCAACGGCCGAGAATAGTTTGACCCTTGAGCTGAAGAGCTTCCGATCTCATCCTGCATTTTCCAAAACAACGAAACCGATAATTAAAACCAAAACTTTCTCTGTTAATTTCCCGACAAAATAGTTAAAAAAGATAGATCCATACATCGGAGCAGAGAAGATCTGAATTCTCTCTAGCCCTCGTCCTCTTCGTCACTGAACCTCCGCTTCCTCCGTCAGAAGATGAAGAACTCATCACCGGAGGAACTTGCGCCGCCGCAGACCACGGCACAACTTGATTCTCCGCTTCCTCATCATCACCATCCTCATCATCATCCTCATCCTCATCGTCGCTGTACTCTTCATCCTCATCTTCTTCCTCATCATCATCGTAAGACTCCGCGTCGTCACCGTCACCGTGATCTTCTCTAATCCGATCTTCTTCGGACTCGAAACTATTAACCTCCTCCTGACCACGATTCTCCGATAAAACTCTGTTTCCACGGCCACCGCCGGCGTTTTTAAGAGCGACGCATGACTCGCAGACGGAGAAAGTTGGGCCAAGACGAAGCCCAGTAGCTTTCCACGGCGTAAGAGACTGACAAGCGCTACAGAGAAGACAACGCGTGTGTTTAGCTACCAAGAAATTAGCGCCGTGAACTTTACCGTCGCAATCCCAACATAAACTAGCTTGATCTGACTCGCAATACATTCTTGCAACACCGTTACATAAATCACACTTCTTCCCCATTTTAATCAAAATCAAACTCTTTCTCTCTTTCAAGTTTCTGTGGTTGTTCGTTTTGTGTCTATGCTTTGGTTCCTTGGAGAGATAAGGAAAGAAGAAGAAGAATAGGAAAGTGCAAGTTGCAGGATTTGGGATATTTTTCGTGGCGAGTTTTCTGTGATTCAACAATTCTTTGGAGGCTAGTTTCGTCTTTTTCTGCCTTCTGCTAAAAAATCTATTTCTCTTCTTTGGTTTCACAATGACTCTATTTTATATAGCACCTTCCTTTTTTTTTTATTCTGTGGTTAGTATCCATTTCATTTCAATTTAACTTTGTAATAACGTATAGTATTTAATCAATTAAGGATTGGTTCAACTTAAAAATCTTTTTGCTTTAGAGATGGGTTTATCACTTTAACCTTTATTTGAGATTTTTGTTTGGATAATTATCAGATCTATATCTGCTGCAATTATTTAAATTACTTGAGTCAGTAATGTTTTCTTTATTGTTTTTAGCTTTATCCTTGTGTTTTATTTTTTCTTGTGGATAAAAAATACTGTTTCACATTTTCTACTTAGAATCATTACAGTTTAAGTAAAACACATTAATTATGCGTTATTAGGATAAATAAGTTTAAATGATTTTTGAAAACCAGTTATTAATGCGTATGGGCCAAAGCCAAACCCCGTTTGTACGTGGCGACAAACTCATGGTTCAGTTTCGAGATATTTTTTTGGGAGAGATTTATTTAGTCGATGACGTGGCGAGATCTCAGCCGGGGAAGGAGGAGAGCGAGATTCTGTCCCGTCCTACGTGGACGAATCAGGTTCTCAATGGGCTTCGTAGCCACGTGAGCCCACCTGGGATTTGTCTGGACCATAACACAAGTTTAATGGGCCCCACGTATCTTTGTTCAATTATCTTTCCCTCTTTTTTTATAAACCACTTGTTTTGTTTTTTACTTCTCTCCCATACTTCTTCGCTTCCCAAACTGATCCAAAACATCTGTGTTTCTTGCGAGGATAAGATAACAATGAATTTTTAAATTACAAAATAATATATCGGTATTGGGGGAGAATAAAAAACTTTCTAATATGGTACATAGTAGGCGAGTATTTGTTTACTTGGACTATAATTGTTTAATGTTTTTTTTTTTTGTTAGATATGGTTATTTAATCGTATAGTTGATTTATTTGTGGCTCTCACGAACCCATTGTAAGAAAAACAAATGTTGATTAAACTCTGGCCACATAAAAGATTGTGCTTATGTGGAATGCTTTGATTTGGGGAAATCCTACGTGGCGATCGACGGTGGTGTGAAGAATCAAAGGAAGATGAGATGTCATGATGAGAGCCACGGATACACAAAGTCTCTGGTGAGTGGGTGTGGTTGTGGTTATGGCTCATTATTGTGGCTTTTCTTTTTCTTTTTTTCCTCCATTGTGTGGATAAGAATTTTGGAACAAGTCAGAACTTTGAAGAAGAGAGATTCATATTCAAAATGTGTGTGTATATATAATATTGTCAGAATAGTTCAAATACATCCCTTCTTGTTCTCATCTTTTAAGAGATGTGGCATGTATCATGTATGTATGGGGCTATGCGATATGCAGTATTGATGCCAATTTTTGTCAAAAGAGTTTTTTTTTGTGTGTTTTATTAAAAAAAAATATTCCAAATAAAATTAAACGCCAAAATTTGAAAAACTAGCTGTTTGTTTTCTGTTTATCTTTGATTTTATTAACTTAACTATTCAACCACTAAAATTAAAAATGCTGGATTGTTTGTTGTTTTAAACCAGCTTAATGAATATAAAAGCACGCCTATTTTGTTTGATTGGTGATCGATCTAAATATCTAATAGTCTAGTCATCCCATCCAATTTGGATTCGAAATCCTATCTTTGGTTAGAACGATCAAATTATGCCAATTTGTTTGTTAAACATATATATTTATTAGAAGACTACCATTTCATTTTAATTTAGAGAAGTAACCAATGGTTTCGCTTATGTCAAAGTCTTTGATTCAAGGATCGATAAAATTTGAATAAGAAAATGTTGTAACGAACAAATGAACATTCAATGATCCATCAATAAATGTTTTATGTATATATATATATATATATATATTCTATATTTGAATAAAACCAATCAATAATTCTACTAATGCTCCCTACAGAAAAACCACACGTTAAAAACCCTTAAAATATATCGACACGATTGTGAGAAAAAGACTAGCAAAGAGACAATGCATAAGCTAAGAAGGCCTAAGGGATGATGATTAACATGGGCCTCTTTTTGTACACGTTTTTTCTTTCCTTTCCTTCTTTGCGTTCACGTTTCTTGGTACACGTATCTCTTACAGTCTCCACGTTGAAGTGTAAGCATTACAGAGCTCTCTCGCTAGAGACAACGATGATCTTATACCTGTTACGTTCATGTGCCAAAATTAGGTCTTCATTTTCTATTGGTACATGTCAGTTTGGGCCATCCGGTCACTATTATACACATATGGTCTATATTTTTAAAAAAACTTCTTACTTGCCAAATAATTGGTCCACTAAAAAATAGTCGGAAATTACAATAAACCGGACCCTTAAAATCAATAGGAAAACTCTGGATCTTGGCTTCAACTACTATTGTTGTAAACTAATGTTTTTTCGCCTCCAAATTCCAATCTCTATTTTCCTAGTGAAATACATTTTATTAACAAATTTGCGAATATGTTAAAGATTTTGAATACTAGTAGCCAAAAGAAAAAAAAAAGAAAAAACTGTTGTTCATGGAGGCTTATTTAATTTCTAGAAACGAAGTTTCTGTTCGATAGAGGTTCATCTCGATCGATCATCAAGGAATCGACTTGGAGAAAATAGACAAGAAAAGGTTTCAGTCCACTACGAAAAGCATACTTAAGAAAATGGAAGCGTGGGCCGTATATGGGCCTTAAAACAATTAGATACAGGCCAGCTACGTCTCTAAGTTGAGTAGTATTTGCGTTGACTGAGCCATGTCACGTCAGGACTTCACCTGTGGGTCGCCAACGATTGGCTATATCCACCAGATCAATAATGCAATGCATGAATTTTACTTGAATCGTCGCAATGTACATATCAAACTATCAATGATCTGATTCTGACCACTCGCTCCCTTATATGGTGACTAAGTCAAGGAAGATTAGCCACATCTATTTATTGCTTTTGTCCTTGCTAGGCTTATACACTCTTAATCTGAGAAACTTCCAACATGGCCATCAAAACTTAATGAGGAATCATATCTTGTCTCTGGCGTTCAAACAAAACACCCTAATAATTTTTTTTTTCATTCTGAAGAAAAGTTTTATCATTGAAGTTCAACATCCACAGACAATCTGCATTGAATTTATCTTGACTTGTCGCTTATGCCAAGTTGGGTTGTACGAAGTTGACAAAAAAAATAAAAAAATCTGTATGTGATTTTCATAATGTGTATTATAATGATTGCTTTATTTAGTAAAGAGTCACAAAACTAGAAAGAAAAAAGGTTTCATTCGATGAGAGAAATTCATTCTCTGTTTTCGTTATCTCTGTTCTTAATTTCATCTTCTCTCTCTGTTGCTTTGGATTATAATGTCATCACTCCAAAAGAATTCCTTAAGGATGGAGATACCCTTAGTTCTCCAGACCAGGTTTTCCAACTTGGGTTCTTTAGTCTTGACCAAGAAGAGCAACCTCAACATCGGTTTCTTGGCTTGTGGTACATGGAACCATTTGCAGTCGTTTGGGTGGCCAACCGAAACAACCCTCTCTACGGCACATCTGGATTCTTAAACTTGAGTTCCCTTGGCGATCTTCAGCTATTCGACGGTGAACACAAAGCCTTGTGGTCATCATCATCATCATCAACAAAAGCTTCTAAAACAGCAAATAATCCTCTCTTGAAGATATCATGTTCAGGGAATCTCATATCTAGTGACGGAGAAGAAGCTGTGTTGTGGCAGAGTTTTGATTATCCCATGAATACAATACTCGCGGGTATGAAGCTTGGGAAAAACTTCAAGACACAAATGGAATGGTCTCTATCATCTTGGAAAACCCTAAAAGATCCATCACCAGGTGATTTCACGTTGTCTCTAGACACTCGAGGTTTACCACAATTGATCTTAAGGAAGAATGGAGATTCGAGTTATTCCTATCGCTTAGGATCTTGGAACGGCTTATCCTTCACCGGCGCTCCAGCTATGGGACGTGAGAATAGCTTATTCGACTACAAATTCACGTCGAGTGCGCAAGAAGTAAACTACTCGTGGACTCCACGGCACAGAATTGTCTCAAGATTGGTATTAAACAACACAGGGAAACTCCATAGGTTTATCCAGTCGAAGCAAAACCAGTGGATCTTAGCAAACACTGCACCAGAAGATGAGTGTGACTACTACTCTATATGTGGAGCTTACGCAGTTTGTGGGATTAATAGCAAAAACACACCTTCTTGTTCATGTTTACAAGGGTTCAAGCCTAAATCAGGTCGAAAGTGGAATATTTCAAGAGGAGCATACGGGTGTGTCCATGAGATTCCAACCAACTGTGAAAAGAAAGATGCATTTGTGAAGTTTCCAGGTCTGAAATTACCAGATACTTCATGGTCTTGGTATGATGCAAAAAATGAAATGACACTTGAGGATTGTAAGATCAAGTGTTCAAGTAACTGCTCTTGCACGGCTTATGCGAATACCGATATTCGCGAGGGAGGAAAAGGTTGTTTGCTTTGGTTTGGTGACTTGGTTGATATGAGAGAGTATTCTAGCTTTGGACAAGATGTTTACATAAGAATGGGTTTTGCTAAAATAGAGTTTAAAGGAAGAGAAGTGGTGGGAATGGTCGTTGGATCGGTGGTGGCAATTGCAGTTGTTTTGGTTGTAGTGTTTGCATGTTTCAGAAAGAAGATAATGAAGAGATATCGAGGTGATTTGTTTTTTTAGTTTCAATTTTGTTCTTAGAACTTACGAGATTGTCTCTCAAGTATTTTATATTGAAATTTTGGTAGTTACTATTTTTTTACAGGTGAAAATTTCAGAAAAGGGATTGAGGAAGAGGACTTGGACTTGCCTATTTTTGACAGAAAAACGATTTCTATAGCCACTGATGATTTTTCATACGTGAACTTCCTAGGAAGAGGAGGTTTTGGACCAGTTTATAAGGTTGAATATAATGTAACCATCACATATTGCTTTTATAGTACTAATTAAAAATCTTTAATTGTGATTATTTTCTTTGTAAATTACTGCAGGGTAAGTTAGAAGATGGACAAGAGATTGCGGTGAAGAGGTTATCCGCGAACTCAGGACAAGGAGTGGAAGAATTCAAGAACGAAGTAAAACTAATCGCAAAACTTCAACATCGTAACCTCGTGAGGCTTTTAGGTTGTTGTATTCAAGGTGAAGAATGTATGTTGATCTATGAGTATATGCCTAACAAAAGTTTAGACTTCTTTATATTTGGTAAGTTCTTACTTTACAAAGTCAATCTCATGATCTTGGTGTAGATTTTTTGGTAATTAATGACCATATATATTGCTTAACTTTATAAAATGATTGTGAATAAAGATGAAAGGAGAAGTACAGAATTGGATTGGAAGAAGAGAATGAACATTATCAATGGAGTAGCTCGTGGGATTCTCTATCTTCATCAAGATTCAAGATTGAGAATCATACATAGAGATTTAAAAGCTGGAAATGTTTTACTAGATAATGATATGAACCCTAAGATCTCAGATTTTGGATTGGCTAAATCTTTTGGGGGAGATCAGAGTGAATCAAGCACAAACAGAGTCGTGGGTACTTAGTAAGGACACTCCATCACCCTATCTCTATATCTATCTTTGTGTAGTAATTATCAAAACTGTAATGCTCTAACTACTTGCAGTGGTTACATGCCTCCGGAGTATGCAATTGATGGACATTTCTCTGTGAAATCTGATGTGTTCAGTTTCGGTGTATTAGTACTTGAGATCATAACTGGCAAGACGAATCGAGGGTTTCGTCATGCAGATCATGATCTTAATCTTCTTGGACACGTAAGTTATCGCTTTCACCATTTTAGATCACTTTTCAAAAATCAAATCTCATTTTAGGATTGGTGAAAATTCATGGAATTAATCTCTATGTCAAAATCAACGAGCACTAATTAGGAGTTGATTCATGCCATTTATACACTAAATTAGGTCTTTTACAATATTGTGGGATCCCAAACAAAACCGGCCATCTTGAAACTTGTCTCCTTTTCACTATATTAGGTGTGGAAAATGTGGGTTGAAGACAGAGAAATAGAAGTACCAGAGGAAGAGTGGTTGGAAGAGACAAGTGTTATCCCAGAGGTACTAAGATGTATTCATGTTGCTTTGCTTTGTGTTCAACAAAAACCAGAAGACAGACCAACCATGGCTTCTGTTGTCTTGATGTTTGGGAGTGATAGTTCTCTTCCTCACCCTACACAGCCCGGTTTTTTCACCAACCGGAACGTTCCTGATATCTCTTCATCTTTAAGCTTACGTTCACAAAACGAAGTTTCCATCACAATGTTGCAGGGACGGTAGAAAAATCAAGCTTATATATAAAACTACAGTTGGTTAATGTAATGTAATGTGTCACCAAAGAAGAAACAATCAAACAATAGAATATACAAATATCAGTTACAGGGTTTACCTAGGATCTATTACACTCATGGTTTGAAAATTATTGGAAGGAATCTCGAGATTAATCGACACAGTGTCGGAAAACAAGAGATTTCGTTCGTTAAAGAACCCGGGCTGCCTCGGATCAAGAAGCAACATTTCACTACTCAACATCAAAACCACCACTGACATGTTTGGTCTGTCTTTAGGATCTTGTTGTACACATAACAGACCAATGTGTATCACTCTTAACACTTCAGAGATATCGGTACATGACTCATTGACAGCTTCATCGATTATCTCATATGCCTTATCTTCTAAGAATTGCCTCCAAGCCTGAAAATTTATAGTAATTAGATAAGATTAGAAGAACATGATCGATGGGTTAATTTTTCTGCTGCGCTAATGTACTTACGTGTCCAAGAAGGTTCAGCTTGTGTTCTTCATTACGAAATCCGCGGTTTCTTCTTCCTGACACTATCTCTAATACCAAAACTCCGAAGCTAAATACATCAGATTTCAATGAGAAATACCCGTCGATTTGATACTCCGGCGACATATATCCACTGCAGAAAGATAGTTTTTTTTTTTTTTTTTTTT
>Ga0041059_1002717_pt1 | contig 12909 bp, 7 predicted proteins | sample AraColnosormetaG_FD_56232 | JGI IMG/M metagenome (GOLD analysis project Ga0041059, IMG submission 56232) | Arabidopsis roots microbial communities from North Carolina, USA - Col MF nosort | ecosystem: Host-associated > Plants > Roots > Unclassified | place: USA: North Carolina | collected 2013-09-02 | reverse complement strand
TGATTTGCAACGTGGCTGATATGATCCGTCTTCATCATCATGAATTTCTCCCTCAACAATCAATTGATTAAATTTCTGGGTTCTCTCAAATTCTAGTGTTCATTGATTCTGAGATTTGGGGATTTTCGATCTTAAATCGGGTCTACTCAGGTTAAATCCGGTTCAGTTTAGTCCTAATGTGGTTAACGATGTCTGGGTAACAAAAAAACGATTATAAACTATGTTTATGTGTGTTTTAGGTTTGAATTTTGATTTTATGTGTTTTGAGGTTTCGAACTTTCAAATTAGGGAGAAATAGGACTAAAACTTTTTATTTGTGTGGACCAAGATCGAGGTTGGAATTCGGTGTAGTTCTAGTGCTATATGAAACTTCCAAGGGACACACAGGTCGTTCACCCCTTTTATTATGATACTATTAAACAACCTTCAGCAATCAGCATATGCGATTATGATGAACAAATTTCACAAACAATGATATCTCATCGTAGTTTTCTCTACAACACTCGGATCCATAACGAACGTTCTTCATGTACGACATCTCCTTGGTGGATATGCTCTATTGCAACATGCATAAGGTACCATGTACTTCATGATAATTCCATCATTAATCTGCAAAAAATGCATTTTTAAAGAGTCGAATCTCATACTTTGTGTAGAAACCTTTAACTCTTTCACCATTGGTCAAAAAACTTTCACATTTTAGAGGTTTGAAGAGGAAAATAAAGCTAGTTAAGCTTTGAACACGTTTAATAAACTATAGAGAAAACAACGGAGGAGACATAAAAAACGGGGGCAACTATAGTTTCATTTTTTGAAATTAATATCACGAGGAATATTTTTCGATGAGCAATAATATGTAAAATATATGGCGAATTACAAAAACAACCATATTTGATAATATAGTGAAGAATATAGTATCACAATTCAAACAATAAAGAAACTATAGCATAAGGGGTGAGTAGGCATGTCAATTAAGGCAAAATCATGCAGGTTAGTCTTGTCCAACCCTGAAAAGTATAAGGCTTAGCCTTAAATATGTGTCCATATAAAATCGGGCTTTCCGTCTAAGCCCGTTTGGGCTAACGGGGGTTTTAGACTTAGCCCGATCAGACTCGGGCCTATCAAGATAATTGGCTGGGGTCGTAATGCCTTCGAGAGCAAAAGCTGTTCTGCTTGTCATGTTGCTGCCAGTTCCGTTTCAAGGAAGCTGCTGTTCCCCGTTTGGATTGAAGGAAGTCGACAAGCAACTTCCGTGGGCTTTTGAGAAAGTCATGAATTATCTAACTTCTTGTTTGTGGCACCTTATACCTTTTATATATCTTGTTTTCCCTCTCTCATGTGACACCTCTCTTGCTCAAGGGTTTGCAAGTTTATAAGCAGTTGAAACCTCAAGGCTACTCCTAGTTTTATGTGGGTTTTAGCTTATAGTTAAAAATTGCGCCCAATCCGCCTCATTCTTACAATGTATGTCGCAAATCCGCCTCATTCTTACAATGTATGTTGCATTTGTTCTTGCTAAACACCAATTTTAATCCACTAAATTTTAATTTTTTTTATCATAAAGTCTTATTTTTGTCTAGGTACAGGGATGTCAAAATTTGTACCCAATTGCCAATACAGTTGTAATTAAATTTTAAATTTGCTCATCAATTTATATTTTACTTATACATCCAGATTAAATTAATTTTCTATTTTTAATAGAAATAAATTAATTTACATGTATATATAATATAAAATGGAAGCATATCAAATATTGAGACTCATTGACCAAATTTGTTGACCATAATTATATGTTCACTAATATAATATGGAAGGTTGATTATATGTGTTTGTGTATATAAACAAACAAACACACAAGACCAGAACAATCAGATCTTAGTAAATAACATAATATTTGAAGAAGAATAAAAAGGTAAATCGATTTCTAAACATACAAATTCAAGTTTATATGAAATGTAAGAAATTTCTTATGAGAAAATACAACTATTTATATCAAATAGTCAAATACAAAATATTGAGAAATGTCTTAAATATATTTATTACATATGTCCTATACATGAGATTTTACATTGATTTTGAATCTTTTTTATTTATAATATAATTAATGTTTTTTTGTAGGATATTTACACAAAGAGTTGTTGCATCATCGAGAATAACTAATGACTACGAAGATGTTTTCATATGTTTTGTTACATTCATTGATGATGTTTGCTATCATCCTTTCTTCCATGGGTTCACCAGGTGACACATTTATTGGTTAAATTATATATTATATCTTAAACATTTAAATTTTTTAACTTGAAATTCTTTGAAACATTCAAACTGAGATTTGTTTTCAATGGTTGAGTCAAATTCACTAAAAAAAACTCATTTAATAAACATGTTAAAACATATTTTGTACTTAAAGTAATATTCATATGTTTATTATGAACCAAATAGAAAAATATTATGACTGTAAGCAAGACGGATGTATAACCACACCACCATGCTGGAGAAAATGCGTGTCTATGGGATACCCGAAAGGAGGAGAATGTCGAATATACAGTTATGGCGGTGTTTGTTGTTGTGACCTCACTTCTAAGCCTCCTAATTAAAAAAAATTTCATTATAAATGTACTCCCAATAATATATGAAAAGATTATATTCAATAATGTTTCTTGTTAAAAAAATTATTTAGTTTTACCTGCATTAATGATGTTTCCTTTCATCTTTTTACCCATTATTTCAAATAATTCATTAATTATCAAGGTTACGTTTTCTCAAATTTTTGAATCGACAACCGTAATTAACCAAAAAAATACAAAAATGAAAATTTTAGAAAGAAAATTAAAATTTGGTTCTATTTTGTAAAAGAGTATTTATTTGGATATTTTGATTATTTAAAGTATTTGATTGTTTTGGTTCTAAAAATAATTAATATTTTGAGTTTATAATTACAGTTATGGGTATAAATTTTGGATATTTTCTAAGTTTCTGGATATTTTGGTTAAGTGTTTGGTTATCGATTCGGTTTTATTTTATTTAAAACTTAAATCAATAACTTAATTAAATTATATGCAGTAAAGTATTATATTCGATAGGCTTATAAAATCTCTGAATGAGTATCGACTGTCATGTCATCGATACACAATAGGCCTATATTGCAGGAGACTTTTTAGATTGTGGTTTGATTTGTATTTATTTGACATGGAGGTTTATCTTGCAAAACAAAGTTTACATAAAGGTTTTTTTTGCACAAAACCCTTATGTTTTCAAACAGAGTTATCGAATGTCACGTCATCGTTACATGGGAGAGCTGTATTGCATGTGACTTTTGAGATTGTGGGATTGACTTGCATAATTCGGATTTAGAGGGTAAACTTGTAAACGAGATTGACATGAAGGGTAAACTTGTAAATGAAATTGACTTAAGGGTAAACTTGCATATTAAATTCATTAATTCATTAATTCTTACACAAATATCTATCACACTTCCTCCCCAGCCACCATAAATACTCTCTCTTTAGTCCCTTTTCCTTTGAATTCCTTCTACTTCTAAGTTTCATGTATCTTACACTTCTTAGTAGAAATATGATTCTTGAATCTATAAGCCTTGGTTTACAAAAAAAAAAGTATCTACAAATCTTAATATCATATTTAAAATCTCCAAAAATGACCTTAAGCCATTTTTTGCTGAGAGATATGTCTAATTTGTTCTCATCATTTTTCAATAACATTTTGAGACATCAAACCCACACCAATTACTTCTCACTCAATCAAAAGTCTCTAGGTCAGCTCTCACCACCAAATAACCACCTCAACCGACCTAACATATAATCATAAGCAAAAATAATAATAGATAAGAAAATAAAACAGTGGTCTTCAAATCTTTATGTCGCGATCGAGTGGTCTGACGGGTTAGATTGGGCTTCATGAACTCCACCTTGCGATCGAGCAGTCTGATGTGAAGACATGGTTGAACGGCCCAACAAGGTTGAAGTCGAGTGGTCTTGATTTGATTGTTCCTCCGGCTTGCGATAGAGTGGTGTCTTTCCTTCTCGTCTCTTCCTTATCTTCAGGTTGTCTGGTTGAGTGCAGGATGATTAGATGGGTTGAGTGAAGGATGAGTAGATGGGTTGAGTGGCGATCGAGTGGTGTTAATTTGGTGGTTCCTCCGGCTTGTGATCGAGTGGTTTGTGTTACCATTACAATCTCTGCTCGATCAGGGGATTGAGTGATGCCTCTAAAATGGTCATTGGTTGCGATCGAGTGGTCTAGTGAAGGTGCGATTGAGCATGCTGACTCTCTGCTCTGTTTCTCTTCTGTTTGAACACCAACAACATCCAAAACACCTGAAAACAATCCTAGTATGCAATGTATATGCAACTCTAATGCAAAATCATCCTAAGTATGCATAACACACTAAAATGACTACAAATGTGATGCGGCGTTAATGAAACAATGTTAAAGTAGTGATGAATGAATGCTTAAATCATGCAAATTATAGACATATCACATACTACCATTGAACCGTTACGTGCCAATGAAACATGAGAGTACACCATGCTTCAGCGAGCCTCTCTTGTGGTCCCTGCACTAAGAGTTTCCACACAAGAGTTAATTGTATCAACGTTTCGATTAAGTGTTACGTGAGAAGCTTGAAGGTCAGCTATGATTTTTTTTGTGTTTGAGGACTTTTGAGTTACACCGGTGAAGGTTTCTTCGAACTTCCTCAATGCATCAGTAATGGCCTGGTTGGTAGCACTCTCTTAGTCATATCTACCTCTTTGGAGCTTGAGACTTAAAATTTCTGAAAACTTGAGAATTAAGTGTCCCCATAGATGGTGCCTAAATGTAGATATCGGATTCACATATTCAAATGTTTGTTTATTTGTGGGTTAAAACCCTTAAGATTAAAATACAAGACAAAACATGTATTGAAAATAGAATAAAAATGTAGAAAATAAAATGTGGAAAAAGTAGTTTTGTAGCAAAATTCGATGTACTCCATCATGCCTTGGGGTTTCAGATTTATATGCAAATGATTTACGTTAATTAGCTAATTAATGTTGTAAATATTCTTAAATGTATCTATTTTGATTCTCTAATCAATGTTGCAATGTCTTTGTTTGAATTCTTTTAAACCCTCCATGGGCATTCGAATGCATGATCTACTGCCTATCCCCGAACTCTACTCCTCTTTATTCTGTTGTATGAGCTCTCTTGTTTGTATTGCTCCAGCTATGGATTTTGGTTCGAAAGTGTTATCTGTTGACTATTGTTCTGTTGACTTTTAGTTTACATAGCAATCCTTAGATGAATTCGAACACGGAGTTTGGAATTCGACACGAACACTTAGAATTTCATATAGATCACCTAAAAAATACTTAACTTTCAGAAAGATGATATCATATAGTAGAAATTAAGATTCAATAATTCTTTTACACCGTAGTTACCACAAATCTTTGGAAACAAGAATTCAACTCGAAATATAAGCCACTAAGTTGTTTTTTACCAAAATATCTATAAAAACTTAGTTTCGATAGCACTTAATTTAATTTTTAATATGAATCTAAATTTAAAGAGTTATTAAGTATACAATTACTGTTTTTTTCTCGGTATTTTGTATTAAAAAAAAAAACTCTACTATCAACTATGAGAAAAAAAACAACTATAAACTATTGTAGAGATTAGGAAATCATTAGAGATACAATTGGGACCAGTAAAATACTAAATACGAATTTTGAAAGATAATAATAGAAAATCATACTGGCCACGATTAGTTCGGACGTGTTTATATCTATTATCCAAGTTGCGAAATGGCTTGCATGTAGGAACCAAACGGCGCATCCGGCAATGGTTGCAATATTGAAAAACTTTTTAAAATTAAATGTTTTGATGAGAGAGATGGTGTTTGCATTCCATTGACAACTAAACTCGTGAAAACATTGTAACAACATATATACAATGAGGACATTATGTTTGTTTAACTGATCTTTATCTGAAACCGAACCGATCCGAGTAAGTATTAAAATACAATTCTGAAAAGTAAACTAATTTGATTTCATTTTACTGATTCTTTAGAGATCCTAGATTCATATGTTTTTTATATAAAATCCAAATCAAAGTTCAAAACTGTATCAAACAAATCCGAATGGTGTTTAGTTTCCATTCACCCTTATATATCATAAACCGAACAAATTAATAAACCAAATAATGTTATCCGAAAATCAAGGGCCCCATACCCTAGCTTCCTTTTTTTTTTTGATTATATTACTCATTATTGGTCCGCTTTTTATAGTGAGAGCTTACCATAAAATTCTCAAAAGGGGACCTCAAGTGAGTCGTCCCATGCTTCAGCACTTCCATTAGAAGCATCTTCGACATCTTCTTCCATTGATAGCCTAATATATTCTCTATGAGCAAAACGATCCCACTCTGTCCATGTCGGATTTGCGCGCTCCTATGTATCAGCAATCAATCATTGAGAAATGAATATCTCTATAAGTATGTATAGCTAGCTTTAAGGTATTTACTATATTTTGTGATACCTGGCGGATGAGGAAGGGATCACGCGTTTCAAACGCCATAAACTTGTTGAGGTTAAAAAGTATGTTGAAGACATTTCCAGAAAGTTTAGAACCCTTCAAATCATTTAGACAAATGAACCCTTCGTCCTCTGGTTTGACCATGTCGAATAATTGGCACAAAATATCCTCAAACAACACCGCCTCTTGCGCCATGCATTCCATTCTATGTAGCTGCTCCTCGTAAAAGAATTGCAGCTCGTTCCGCGTCAAAACTCCATTTGCATCCAAATCAATGCACTTGAACCTATATCATCAAACATTAATAACAGAATATAGCTCTTACCAAATAACACCGACACAAAGACTCTATATGTATGAAAACATTCACCATTCTCACCAATACTCAAGACTAGGTTCTGATGACTTGTCTTCTTCAGCCAATATGAAGTAAACAAAATCCTCATAACCCATCTTTCCTTCGGTTTTACTAGTAAACTTCCTCGGTACCTATTAAGTAGACCGAGTGACAAAGACATTCGGCAGCTAGTAGAAAAAAGTTTTTTAAAAATAAGAAATGCAGATGTGGAGTAGCTAACCTGTGAAAAGATTCGATCGACAATCCTATAGGTGAGCGCATGGTTACTATATCGGATGAGATTCTCTTTGTCGATTAAGAAATCATGATCTGTATCCAACTCCCAGAACTTGCAGTATATGACATAGAAATGTTCATACGAGAAGTACCTAATAAACAGTAGAGAGTCTTAATAAAAGCCGTTAATAAGCACCAATTTCATATTACTAATTAATCTTAAGACACCAACCTCAACACCTTATTGATGTCCTCTTCTTCATCGGCATGCTGCATTGCGTCAACTAAATTTCCTCGCTTAAGCTCTCTCAAGGTAAGATGCCCATTTCCACTCCTATTTATGTAGTAATATATTCTGTATATTACAGTTTCAGCTGTTGCCAAAAGTTTTTCAAATACATTACAATGGATCATATACTCAACTTTACATTCACCACATCTCATTTTAGATTTTTGTTCTATCTAATGTAAACATATCTTACTATTTCAGCAAAACTGTAAAAAAACAAACCGAACTAAAGATCACTTCATATTCTTGCACTAACCATATCTATCCTGAAATTCCGGTGTGCCTTGCAAGAATTCAAGACCAGGGTGTGTTGCCAATAATTCTTGAAGCACTGGCTTGAAATCATCCTGTCAATATCTCAAGAAGTTGAGAACTCTCGAGTATAATTCCAGAAAAATAATAGTTGATACATATACAAAGAGAAGGATAAATAATTAAATCATCTACCAATGTGGCAAAAAAAGGGTGATATATATATAGTGCAGCTACAAAAACCAACCTGGACAAGGTAGTTGTGATCTGGCTGCTTCAATATTGTAAATACTTGACTTGTTATCTCCTTTGTTAACATATTTCCCTTAACCCAATAATCAATGAAGTCTTCTCTGCAAAGAAGTTGGCAAAAGCATAATATATAACATGTGTTAAACAATTCATAGGTATTTATATTATGATCTCTGAACTTTATATACATTTCGTTTCACTAATCAAACTCTGTAGCTAAACATGAAAAAATTTGCAAACCTTTTCACAAAACCAGTGTTATTGGTATCAACTTTCTTGAAAATGGAGGTGGAAAAAAATGATGGAACTTTGCATATTTCAGTAGTGACTAATTTAAATTCTGAGAAACAAAAGAGGAAATTAGTCATTATAAATGAGATATGAAGATATATCTAATTAAAAGAGAAATTAATTACCAACCTTGGAGTTGCAAACCATCCTCGTGGCCATAGAAAAGACTATTGATCTTAGCTATGCACTGCTCTTTTAGATCATTTGGTGGTGGCCGACCATCTTCAAAGTAAAACTATACATTACATGAATACATAATAGAATCACTTTAGTACAACAAAAAATTGCCGAGAGAGACTATATACGATAATAAAATCAAAGGTGGATCAAAATGTTAGACCTGAGGAATGAGTTCTTTAACATGATCAGAAACTACTTTGAGAGGAGAACTAAGATTTGATAGTCCAGTTCTTTGTCTGGCGATCCGAGGAGAACCAGTTGAATTCCTTGGAGAAAGAGGAGGCCCATTGCGTGCCGGAAACATTGAAGCTAATGGACTATTCGACCCTGAATTCGTGCCAGAAGAGCCTCCTCCACACATAACATTCAAAGCCACTCCTGCCTTTGCATCATTTACCAAAGATGTAACCTGTAATCATTCATACCAATATTCCTTAGTTCCATATACCAAAACACATATTATCCTACGAGTTTGCACTAATGTCGTCGTTATGTCACCATTGGGACTCAACAAAAAAAAAAAGCACATATCATCCAAAAAATTTAAAGACATTACAAAACTTATTTCTTAATTTCATATCTCCAGAATCATATATTCCTAGTGATTTTTGCTAGTTCGTTGTGTTACCGTCCGGATTCATACCCCACATATTTCTTAATTTCATATCTCCATAGTCATCTTATTCTAGTGATTTGTGCTAGTGCGGTCATTATGTCACCATTAAAGAAAATACATATTATGATACAAGAAAAATGGAAGAAACATTTACCAAACGATTGGTTTCAGGAAGAGCAAGCCATTGATCAAAGAGCTTCTTAACAAAATCTTGATTAGATTTCATCGACATTGGCGATGTCTCTGGTAACTGCAACAGCTCTATATCTAACGTTATCGACTCCATTGTTTGATCTTTCTTCCTTCAAAACTGTGATCAAATTCTCAAAATCCTATTTCTTCAACAAGATTGCTTGATAAGAGAAAGTGAGAGAGTATTTATGATACATTTGTAGCAGTGTTTGTATTGATCGTATAATATTAAAAAAAAATATGATTCAATTCAGAAAAAGGGAAGAAAAGGTATAGTAGATCCGTGAGATGCTGGAGGAGGATTAGCTTTGAAAGTTGCAGAAATTTAAGGGTCGATGGAGAGAGAGAGGAAAAGGGTAACACACTCATTATTAATTAACGTTTTTTCTTCAGTCAAAAGTCAATAAACTATAATTAGTAAAATGTTGAAAAGATGAACTTTACTAAAAAATTGTACTGTTGACTTGGTTATTAATATTAGTGTAGTCTATACTACTAATTAACTAGTTGGCACGTCGAGCAACAAATACAGATCACAAGCTTCTTACATTTGCAATTAAAATTTTGAGTCTCCATGACATTATCAACTTTCTTTTTAAACTAGTGCTAGCCTAAGCTAAGCATCAATTTTATAGACATCATAATAACCAAATAACGTTTTTTTTAACGCAAGGCAGACGAGATTCTATGCATCATAGTAGAATTTCCCATTTACCAAATATTTTAGCTTTTTTTTTGAATTGGGTGTGACTAATAAGAAAGGCTAAATTAGGAGGAAAGATTATAAGAAGAAATATTTTTTTAGAGTTAATTTTTTAACAATGTAACAAATAATCACGAGAGTTTTTTTTATTTCATATCAAAAATATATTTTTGATAATTAAAAAAAAACATACATTGTTTGTTAATCTTATATTAATAAATCTTTATATTTGTATTTTTCTTTATATATACTTACATAAATATTCTCTAACCCGATGGTTAAGCAATCTTTTTTATTTATATTTATGTTTAAATAATAAAATATATACAATTGGTTCAAGAATAACGAATTCAAAACTACAAAATCTCTACATCTCTCATAAACTTTTATATCTATTGTACTTAGAAAAATAAAACATACAAACACAATGAAATTATATAAATAGATGTCGCTCAGCTTAACCATTAATCTAGTTATAATAATTGGGAATTTGGGATCCATACAACAACAACTTTAATATACATTTCACATTAATTGTCAAACAGATAAGAAAAGATCATACGAAAATAGAGCAGCTGATTTTAGCAATCAAATTTAGAACAATCAATCTGCAGAACATTAGACAACAAACAAACAAACAAACTTTAAACTTGTTCTTTCACTCTAAAACCTGTTCTTCTCCTTGCAGTTGCTTCTCACCATTTTTCTTGTTTTTCTCATTCACCAAAGTTAGTCAAAACGAAACTACAACTACGCGAAGCTTCACTCCTCCACAACACCAACGCCATTCTCACCAGTCTCTCCATCATGGCCACTATTAAACATTTCATGTACTTCTTCAGACTTTGGTGTTCCCTTTTTGGACTTTCTCATCTGATCTTTGCTGCTGCTATTTGGTGTCCTTGGGACACTGTTCGTTTTGACTTCATCCTTGCAACCACCTACACTGTGACGATGTCGAGCACAATGCTTCCCCTTCACTTCCTGATATGATGCGTTAACTGTGTCGCTGCAGCTCTTTCTACGGTTAAGGTTTGGTGACTTAGGCCGAGTCAATGGAAACTGCAAATCAAACAATCATAGAAAGTTAAAATCTCCGCGTTTGGAATCATTCCTACCGTAGACTACTAGAGCCCATATAACCAAAATCCAACATCTGAATACAGAAATTCAGCAACTTCTGTTACCATGAATAAAGTGAATTCACAATTGTGGTAGTGAGTTACTGCTTAAAATTAAAATAAAAACAAAGCTAAAGTGACCATAGACGTAGTTGAGTAGGATAAGCTGTTTGTGGTGAGGATAAGCCTATCTTACCCGATCACAAGAAAAGAAAACTAAATGTTGAATCTCATCATTCAATATGTTTTCAGTCTTGGACAAGCAATAAAATGAATCAAAGTGGGCGTAAAAAAGGTAAGTGAAGACAGTGAGGTTTCGTTCCATACCTTTTTCAATGGTTGTTTCGGTGGAGGACCCTCTTGGTAGAAACTTGGTACCGGATTAGCTTTGTAAGCCATGTTCTTCCTAAGTTGCTTAGTGACTGCTTCTTGCTCTTCCTATCCAAATAAATTACATATCCAAATATTTTTGAGACTGCTCAATATACATTATATTGAATATATTTTCGTTTCAAGAATTGTATGCAGAACTTTTTCTGTTGTCATAACTAACACGGAAACAATATATAGAAGATTCCTACATTATCTATTGACGAATGCAAGTGTAATGCATGAGGATATAACATTTACCTTAAGCCTTTTCTCGTTTTCTCTTTTCTCTGCTTCAAGTGCTTTCTGTTTTTCCTCTAACTTCTGGTAAAACTGAAACCAGAATATGCTGACAATTAGCAGAGTGATAGATACACGAACAAGGAACAATAAATAGGACATCTCTAATGAGAGAAACAAAGCAATGCCATGCTTCCTTAAAACGTTTCCTTATAAGCTACCCAAAAAAATTACCTCTCTTCGTCTCTCCAGTCGCGATGTGCTACTAAATGTTGGAGCAACTCCAATCGTTATCTTGGGTTTAAAACTTCTTATGGATGTAGCTGATCTATATATGGCTAAGGATAAAAGTCCTTTAGTGGTTAGATATTAAAAATCAATGTTTCTGTTTTCGTTTAACTATCACATAAAGGATACGAGGAAGCAACAGAAAAACTATCTTCTTCATCATGGTGCATCTTATGATCTGGTATCCTCCTAGTTGGTAAAGGAGAGTTTAGCTGAACACAAAGAGGAAAAAACTAATTCAGTCTCATTTAACAATCACCAGAAAATCCCTTCAGAACTAAATCAAAGAAAACAAGAAGTGTGCTACAAGATTCATTTCTTCAACACGTCACAATGCAAAAAAAAAAAACAGGTTACATAACACCGTGTGCTTTTGTTTACCTGTGAAACTCTTGATGCTGAAGAAGAGTTATGGCTAGCACCATTTCCTAATGAATTATTATCAACCGCTGCTCTTCTAGGCTTTTCAGCCGACAGGGAAAACGGCTTTGGAACAGTTGTTTTCGCAGTAACACGAGGTTTAACAGAAGATTTATGGGATCCAGGTGTCTCAGTTATCCCTTGTTGCCTCAAACGAGCATCATCCGCAACCAAATTCTGCTCGGTGCATTCTTTCACCTCTGCAGCTTCATTAGTAGACGGACTTGGGACTTTATTATCATCTGAAGATCCCGTCGAGCTAGCTGTCAAACTATTCGCTTTCTTATCCATGTGTTTGTCTACAAGTTCTCTCCCCATTACCACTACTACAACAACAACAAAATTGTATACATACATAAATGCTTAGAGCCTTATATACCCACAAAAAAATTCAGACTTTATTAGCAGATTTAGCTAAAAACCCAACAAACAAACACATTGTGCAATTAAAAACTATCACGAAACATCAAAAGGGAGAATCTACCAAACAAATCTTTGAATAAATTTTACATTTAAGACAACACCAAGAAGGAATATGAACAGCAGATATAATCGAATTTATCTGAATCAACAAAACAAAACAAAACTTATTATC
>Ga0041059_1002716_pt1 | contig 12920 bp, 13 predicted proteins | sample AraColnosormetaG_FD_56232 | JGI IMG/M metagenome (GOLD analysis project Ga0041059, IMG submission 56232) | Arabidopsis roots microbial communities from North Carolina, USA - Col MF nosort | ecosystem: Host-associated > Plants > Roots > Unclassified | place: USA: North Carolina | collected... | reverse complement strand
TATATATATATATATATATATATATATATATATATATATATAGAAGCTCCTCGCTACACTTCTCTTTCCCACTACAAAGTTTTCATTTTCCTCCGATCATCTTTTTCCCTTCTCAGTTACACAAATCTCTCACCCAAAAATTTCAAAAATTCTAACATCTTTCTAAAAATTTGCTCTTTCTCTTACCTGAGTGAAACATGGTCGACGTTGACCGGAGAATGACCGGTTTGACTCCGGCTCACGCAGCCGGTCTCCGCCGTCTCTCAGCTCGCGCCGCCGCTCCATCCACTCCTACGATCAGAAACAGCCTTCAATCTTTCTCCCCTTTCGCCGATAAAGTAATCAATCATCTTAAAAATTCAGGTATCAAAATCCAACCAGGTCTCTCCGACACCGAGTTTGCCCGAGTCGAAGCCGAGTTTGGTTTCACCTTCCCACCGGACCTCCGTGTTATCCTCTCCGCCGGTCTCTCCGTCGGCGCAGGATTCCCAGACTGGCGTTCTCCCGGAGCTCGTCTCCACCTCCGTGCCATGATCGATTTACCAGTCGCCGCTGTATCGTTCCAAATCGCTAAAAACAGTCTCTGGTGCAAATCTTGGGGCTTGAAACCACCCGACCCGGAAAAAGCTTTAAGGGTCGCGAGAAACGCCTTAAAAAGAGCTCCTTTACTGATTCCCATCTTTGATCACTGCTACATTCCTTGTAACCCGTCTTTAGCTGGTAATCCGGTTTTCTTCATCGACGAGACTCGGATCTTCTGTTGCGGGTCGGATCTATCCGAGTTCTTCGAGCGTGAATCTGCTTTTCGAAGCTCTGAATTCTTCCCGAGAATTCTCACTAAGCAACGTTCAGTGAGCGAGAAATCAGCTGGATCATCCTCGAATTTTTCCCGGAGAAGCTTAGATTTGGGTCGGGCTAATGGTGCGGGTAAGTCGAGATGGGTTGAGTTTTGGAGTGACGCGGCGGTTGATCGTTGCCGGCGAAACTCTGCCTCCACATCATCGTCGTCTTCTTCATCGCCGGACCTTCCCAAAACAGAGACTCCGAAATGGGTGAACCAGTACGTAAACCGGATCGGTTCGGTTTTAAGAAGAGGCGGGTGGAGCGAATCCGATATTGATGAGATTATCCACGTGTCAGCATCGGGTTTCTTTGAGGGCGAAATGGTAATTATCGATAATCAAACTGTTCTTGATGTGCTTCTATTAAAAGCGGGTCGGATCTCAGAGTCGCTCCGTAAATCCGGGTGGAGCTCCGAAGAAGTCTCGGACGCGCTTGGGTTTGATTTTCGACCGGAAAAGGAGAGGAAACCGGTTAAGAAACTCTCGCCTATGCTCGTCGAACAATTCGAAAAACTTGCTGAATGGGTTTCTCAGTCATGAAACACATTACAAATTTACATTGGAATCATAGTAATGGTGATATAATTGTATATTGATTACTGATGTTTTGCTTCAGTTTAATGGGTTATTTAGTAGATTTAGTGTATGTGGAGCAGATTTTATATAATTTAATTTAGGATCACAAACGCACGTGTGACGGCTTTCCCAAACAAACACAAACGAACGTTGATGGGTCACGCAAACTGTGGCAAAGACGGCTTCGTTCGAACGCAAAGTTGTTATTTCTAACCCCAACCATGTTACAATATCGAGTTACGTGAAACCATGCATTATGTAACGAATATAAATCTAAACACAAGATTAACAAAAGACACATGTTGAAATGTAAACAATTCCAGGACATATGTGTAAATTACCAATAGTGACTTAAGCTCTTCGGAGTAAATCCGTAAAACAACAATATTTTGGTTAATGGTTGATTGTATTACTGAAAACTAAATGCTTGACATTAAACCTTTTACAAAAACAAAGCTTTTAGAAGGAAGAAGAAACACATGTTAAGCTCAATCGCAGGAGATTGATTCAAGAAAAAATATATATTACTTAGTAGAAGCGGTTGGTGAGTCGTGAGTGTCTTCTTGTTGGATGTTTGACATATCAGGAACCAAGTAGCGAGCAGCAGGAGGCCTTCACGATCCAGTCGACTTTTGCTCACTTTTTTGACTTAAAAAATTGTAATAGTTGGCGTCACCAAAAGTTTGTTGACTATTATTTCGTATAATCATAGAACAGATAAATAAAAAATTATTTGTACTCTTTGATCTTAGTGTCTTACGTACTGAAATATGAGATTGTTTTAATTTATGGTCCGGGAAAGTCAAAGAACGAGTAATTTGGAATTTTGCTTGTGAAATGGAAAATGTGTGAATAAGAGAACTCTCTCCTTTTTGGACCGACGAGAACTGATTCAGTTTGCTTTTTTTTTCTTCTTCTTGTTTTTCAACTTTATTTATTTGACAATCCAACTTTTTTATTAAAAAAATCAACACGAATACAAGGGATAATAATTATTTTTGGACTTTCAAATGATAAAAAAAAATGCGTAAAAGCTAGAAAGAAAAGAAAAAAAATATAGATAACCTAACTCAGAGAAAAAACACTCGACCGTTCAGATGGTGGAAATTATTTAGTGAACGATAAAAACAAACTTAAAAGTATAATATTGGATTTAAAGTTGTATCAGATGACTTGCATTATTGAAGAAACTATACAAATTAAGCCAAATTTACAAAGAGATGACCTCAACCAAACCCTTAATAATCCAAAAATAATTCAGTTAGATGAATTGAATCGGACAGCCTATCGTTGGATATCACTACGAAATAATATGTATTTGGATGTGTTACGTGAACATCAGAGAAAAAGGCAATGTCGTTGGTTACATTAATTAAACATTATTATAAGCAATAATGATATCCTTAATAATACTAGTCCTACTTTTGTGTTATTGTATACATGACCCGTCGTCGCATTATTTATTAAGCTAGTGACTACCGTTTAAGACGATCAGTGTATTTTCACTATCGAATTGTGATATCACATTTTGTATATATACACGAAATCATTCAATAATATATATGCACACATACATTATCTAAGCCATTAATATTGTTCCTCCGATCACGTGGGAATGCCACCGCCCATCACGTGCCTTCCCCAACCGTCTGATTTTCTTCACGAGAGAAGACCAAAAAGAGCAACGCAAATAATTGTAAACAACAAAAATCATAAAGAAGAAAACTCATGCAAAAACCACATGAATGTACCATCGCAATTTAATAACAACCACATGCATCGTCTTTAGAGAAGATGCATAAAATCACAGCCGTTGATCACGTACAAAGTACGATCGTATAGGCCGCGGCGCAGGAGATCGAATGAGCCAAGAAATATCAACTGTGTATTTTGATCGAAAGGCTTGGTCGGTCGATTCAATGTTTTGCAATTATTAAAGTAAATCGAGAAATCCAAAATGAACGATAGAAGAGATTTGTCGAGAAGTCAGACCAGGCACTGAATTAACTACAAAACTATTGACTTTATGAAAGAAGGATATTAAAACATATGCAAAACACCAAGTGGAATGGGACAGTGACTATTAATGAAGATGGGATCTTACCTCAAACACCAAAACATGTCAGTAAAATTATTGTTTCCCACCTTATAAATTTTCTTTTCTTACTTTCACATTTATTATCCATACACATGAATAGTCCGTTGTTCAGAACAAGATTAAGAAAATGAAAATTGTCCAAACACATAATTATATGATCTTCTTGTTTCTCTTACCGGTTCAAAATACTTATCATCTTGTGGTTTTTTGTTCATTTGAAAAGAAAAGTAAACAATTTGATAATATAATTACCTTTTAGTAATCAAAATTAGATTATTGTTGCCTGGAAGTTGAAGAAATGAAGATTAATGTCTTGTATAATTTATATTTTGTTTCAGACCTATATATACATTGTCATGCAAGGAATAGCTGAAAGCAGATTTTTTTTCTTTTGAGAAAATTACTACTCAAATTATCTGCCAAACCGATTAAAATTACTTAATTTCACCATCGGTTTACTTATTTCAAGCTGTCTGAAGTAATTTATCGTTGTTACTCTCATTCTTCCTCGTCGATTTCGGAGTTTTCCTGATTACTTTCACCCTAAACGCCGCCTGACAAAACCAAACCGGATAATTTTCAGAAACCAAGACCGGTTATTGTAAATGATTCGGTTAAAAGAAAAACCGAGATTTGGTAGGGGTGATAGATGTCTCTCACCTTCTTATCTGAACCAAACTCGATGATGTCGGACGATCTAAACCGCGCGGGAAAATTCGGTGTTGCTCTATATCTTCTTCCTTCGTTACTAGAAAACATTCAAATATCAAATCAGAAACTTCAAAGACTCAGATATAATAACCTGGTCAGAGTATCCATATAGACTTACTCGGTCACATAGGTTCCGTGTTCGCTTCGAAGATCCATCAAGAAGAAAGCTCCGTCTTTGTAAATCACACGAGCATGCATCTTCGAAACCTAAACCAAAACATAATTAAGTTCGTTGACTAGTTCTCTTTAAGTATCTCAGGTCACACTATCAGATACACAGTTTATATACCTGAGACGAAGGGATCACAATGCGCATTCCAGGAAAATCTTGATCTGGTTCGCTTCTAAAATCAACAGAGTTTTCAAAAGTTTAAAACTGTAAGATCTTTAATACAAAGTTTCTAAGTTTCCATTGACTATAAATCTGAGAGGAATTCAGAATGGTGAGTTGTTTCATACCCGACGATGCAAGGTTGATCTTCATCTTTGGTTAGACATAATGTTTCCGAAACGCAACAATCGTCGCCGTGTGGAATTAGATACCATCTGCAAAGAAATTAAGACTCAGACTCAGACCAAAGCAGTATAGAGAGCAAGGCCGTTTTTTTGTTAGGTAGGTGAAGAAATATAATGGAACTAAATGTCGAATTCAGATTTGTGAGTACATACTCTCCCTTTATAGTACGTTCAAGAGCATCGTCATCTTCAAACCACTCTCGAAGCCGGTCATCGGCCTTGAAAGAAATATTTACATTCTCATATTAGTCATTTAGTGAAGTTTTTTGAGTGAGAAATAGAGAAAGAAAGAAACATACTTTGTCAGTGAGTCTGCAACTAGGTGGCCTTCCTTGGAGTTTTTCACTGCAAAAGCGTGTAAACGAGTTGGCTTTACAGGTCTGTCAAATCAAGTTCTCTTTAGATAAAACTCACAGATAGAACTAACCTGTTACCTCCAAGGACCCAGTCAAGCATCGATGGCATAGCAATGTCAACGAAGAATCTACCACCAACTCTTCCTGGATGTGGTACTCTAAACTTTGTCAAGAACTGCAGAAACAAGATTTGGAATTGAGTTAGAAATGAACAAACAAGAATGATTTCCATGTATAGTGAAAACCATAAAGATACTCACAGACAGAGGACCAAGCCCAACACCTAAGTATGCTTTGTAAGTGGAAGCCATAATTGCAGCCATCCTCGCCATTGCATGGATAATAGCGACTCTCAGTCTTCTAGATTCCTCATATCTAAAACCAATTCAAGAGCATGTTTAGTATCCACCAGAAGCCCAAACTAAACAAATTGTGTTTTAGTTTTACCTTTTCAAAGAGGAAACAACATCAACAGGTGTAGTCGTTTCAACACTCTGTTTCCATGCTTCATCAAGCTCCAATGCTAGTTGAAAACTATCCTGCAAAATACATCAAGAAATTTCCCTCAATAACACTTTAAAATCAGTCAAAAGGTTGAGTGGATTTATATATTAGATAGATACCTCAATGGCCATGCATCCACCTTGACCCATATTTGGCTGCATCGCATGGATAGAATCCCCGAGCAGCGTAACACGCCCTTTACCCCAAGTAAAACCAGGACTTCTATCATAAATATCTCTTCTCAGAATGGCTTCCTCCTCAGTCGCATGCAACAAGTCGAGTACATTGTCGCACCAACCGTCAAATATTTCAAACAACCTTTTCTTCATACCTGAAAAATCAATTAGAAAAGAAGCTTCTGTGAACTAATACTAAATACGATCCATAGAAAGAAGTAAAACAATGCAGAAATTTACCATTTGGAGCATCAGCCCCACCAGCTGGTTCCTCGTGAAATGCATACCATTGCATTTTTCCACCACCAACATCCGAAGAAACAAAGTACTGTTTGTGTCCCAAGAAAACCCGGTAGCTTTAAGAGAGAATGAAACAGACCCAATATCAGAAAAAGATTCATAATCAGAGAAGATATGCATGAGATTTAGACTGACTGCAACATACCCAACAGACTCGATATCCGCTGGTATAAAATCTGCAATCCCCGTGTAACAAGTGTAGCCTGAATAAGTAGCTTCACTACGGCCAAACAAATTATTTCTCACCTACAAACAAAAATCAAAAGGCACAATCTTTCAGTTCTATACTCAACAACGAAAGCTGTTTGTTATACTCTATTCAGTTAAAACCTACCTTAGACCAAATGCCATCTGCACCCACAAGCAGATCACCTTCATAGCGTTGACCATTCTCGAGTACCACAGTAACCTAAACCAACAAACCCATACAGCTACATTGGATTCTTTCCTTATATCAATAGTCTCTTTTAAGTAAAAATCAATCATCCATCACCTTATCTCCAGAATCTTCAAAATCAACAACATTACTCTCGTTTCTAATCACATCTTCTCCAACCGCACGTGCTAGAATCTGCTGCAGAGTCATTCTACTAATTACTCTAGTCACAGGAAGTCCCCGTGACGCCGCAGGAGTGAAAGTATCAAACTTTACATACCTAATTGATTCACAAACAAAAATATCACCACAAGTTTCCAATAATCTGATTGGCTACTCAATCAAGAGATCTCAGGGAAACTCACCAAGTACCAGAGATACCATCAACGAGACCGTTAATCCGATCACCAGTGATACACCCAGCTTCCATAACTTGTTCAGCAACTTCAATATCAATAGCTTCCAAAGCAGCTAAAGCGTTGCTCTGTATTTGAATCGGGCCTCTGTATTTTCCTTCTCCTCTTATAGCACTCAAATCTTTCTCAAACACTAACACATCGAATCCTTTCTTCTTAGCCGCTAAAGCAAACACCAATCCTCCGATTCCACCTCCGGCAACTAAAACCCTCGATTTCTTCTTCTTCTCCGTCACCGCCTCTCTCTTCTCCTCCTTCTCAACTAACGCCGTCGCCGCCTTTACTCCGAGCAAAGCTCGACGGCTCCTAAACCCAGATACTCCTCCGGGTTTTCCGGAAAACGATGATAAATCTAAGTAAAACTGTTTAGAAACAGGACTAAACACATGGGTCCTCGTGAAATCAAGCTTTGATGGAGATGGATTGATAGAGTAGCAAAACGGAGTTGAACCCATCTCGATTTTTCTTTCACCGACGAGAAGAGCAAAAACTCCGTTTAGAATTCTTGATCAAAGTTCAAGACTTTATCTGTTGTGATGCCTCAGACTCAAACCTGAGAGAAGAAGAAGAAGAAATTGGTTTGAAGAAGAAGGAGGCAAATGATGGAGGAGGAGGAGACAGGTGGCATCAGCAACGCAACACACTTCATCTCTGAGTGCCTACAAATATCGCCTTCTGATGTTGACATGTCTTTTCTCTCCTCCATTAGAAATTCATTTAATAAACTAATCAATATATTTAGAAATGTTTGGTAAAAATATTTGAACGTGACGTGATCAGCGCTTGTGGTGGATTTTTTTTGGATTGTGAGTGGATAAATCATCAATTTTCAATATTGTTTTCTTATCCCCATTTTAAGCCACTAAATTGATTTTTATTTTAACTTTTGGTTGACGTGTCACAACTTTTTTCTTTAATATATAAATCTTAAATTTAATTGTGATATGTCGACGAAATAAATCTGTTATAATAGTATTTTTCATCATCATAAAATCAAATGGTCTTTTATAGGTACTAAGCTGCACATTTTATTGGGCCAAAATAACGGCTCATAGAAAATAACACAAGCCCATTAAGATGGGCGTGAATGGTGACGGAAGAGTCAAATACGATGTGGACTAATAATATTGTGTCACCTGGTTATAACATAAAGAGTAGGGATCCAGAAAGTAGTAGTTAACAAAAGAACACTCAACAGTAGTAAGTAGAGAGTAGATGCATAAAGACCGTAAAACAAACCCATAGCCTAGAGGCTAGAGCTCAGAGATGAGAAGGGATCCAGTAAGGAACATGGTTGAGCATTGGTGCATGAGGAGGGTAAAAGGAATGGACCGTACCAGAGGTTAGATCGTATGAACCAAGACCATGGCCAATGTAATAGATAGAGTTAGGTTTAAGCCCCGGGTACATGCTTGCCGTGAGGCAGAACGCTTCACTTGCGCCAAGGAAGATGCAGAGATCTCCAATATCTTCCGTGTAACTAAAGTCTTTGCTCTTCTCATCTTCCCTAAAGACCATGAACCGCTTGGTTTTGCTGTGGAGACCTTCCACTTCTCCGTCTTTTTCCTCTGTGTGAATGCATTGTGCGTACCTGCGCATAAAGAGAAGAAAGCAGCTCAATCTCTACTTTGAATTTATCCAAAAGTAGCTAGCCTCTTAATAGACAAACTTACCAGTTGACCAAGAAAAGTTCACCAGAGGGAGATTCCACCAAGTGCTTGCTCATGAAACATTGATCCAACATCTCCCGACCTGCGTCAGGAATCTTGGGGAGGTTGGAGAGGCGCAGTTTTTGATACTTGAGCTTGTTGTTGTTGCTGTTGAGATGCAGTGAACCCATGTAAAGACCCTTAACACTTGTGAAGTAGAAAGCTTTGTCTCTCTTGGAAAACATGATATTATAGGCTGGATATAGAGGTAACGAGGTCTCAATGTGAGTCCACTTTGAGTCCCAACAAGGCTTGCATACACTTAGATGACTTCCACAGAACTTTGCAGCCACAGTAAAGTCTTGGAACATCAGAGAAAACTTAGAGATGAAAAACTTAGAGAAATTGAACAAGGTAATGGTGAAATCAGAGAAAATGCATCTTTCTTACTCTATAACTCTCTCTCTGTATATATAGACTTTGTTTGGGAATTTCAAACTTTCCTTTTTTCACGCATTCGTTGATGTTTCCTTTTTCTAAAATTCTTTTTGTGTTTGTTATTTCCCCTTTTTCACTTAGTTTAGACTTACGAGGAAACTAGAGCAATAATGAGATGGAATCAACTAAGGACAGTCTTGTAGAAGCACAGGCTCATGTTTGCTAAGGATATATGATTTGTTAGAAGAGATGAAATCTGTTGAGACCGAACTTAAACCAGGGACTGGTGCAGCGATGACGAGAAAGAAGCAATACAATGGATGATTTGGAAACAGAGCTCTAGAGGCTGAGAGACTTGGGACTGAAGCAAAGGAATCGCTTTTGGCTTGGAATGGAAAGAGAAGAGAAGATGAGAAGAATTCACTTCATGATGATGAGAACAATAGGCTTTGCTTGAAGCTACGCTAACCGGTTGGTATGAAAATTACTCTCTTCAACGCCGTCTCGTCTTTTCTAGGAACATCTTCATACCCATTAATACTCACAACTCTAGAATTCTTCTGCAAACACACAAAGAGATGCAAAAAAATTCAGATTTCGCAATTTCCATAAGAATAAATTAAAAACAGAGTGGCTCTGTTTTTGTGAGTTTACCAAGAAAGAATTGCATTTTCCGCCAGAAGGTTTCTTGAGACTCTACCACCAGAAACCACTTTATTGTATAAACATTTTATTCAATAATTACAAAGATAAACCCTTTTATGTTATGGATACATCTCTATAGACTTGGAAAACACAAGGAAGGGTTAATCTAGTGGCATTCACATAATCTTGAGGTGTATGATTTGAAACACCAGGGACTATAATCCCCAAAGCCCTACCACCCTTCAACAACCATCCTTCACTGTACTCCGAGCCCTTCTCAGCCACTATAGTGAAGCTTCTTATAAACTCCAATATAGCACTCCACATCATCTTTATAATCCCTCGCAACAAGAAAAAGTTTTCGTCCGATTGCTCTCTCATTACCTATAAGTCACAAAAAATATTGGTCGTCAGTTTATATTTTCAAGTGTGAATATATAGATAGATAGATAGATGTAAACCTTTGCTTGATAGTTCTGGTCGTAGTAGATGCAAGTGCCAAAGTGTTTGAACATCAAATCCTTATCATCGTACGGCAATCTTGGAACAATGTCGTTATTATAAACAAATCTATAATACTTTATATTATATTTTTCTAATTTCTTCTCCATAAATTCACCAAACTTGGAATCTCCAACCCTAGGCTGTCCATAAGTATACACCCCTTGAATCCTCTCCAACAACTCGGTCTCGTGGTGAATCACAAGCACAGCCGTGAACAATATCGCGAGGGCTCCTCCTAAGCTATGACCGGTCAGAACAAACTTGGTGTTTTTGTTTTGAGCGATCAGAGTTTTCAAAGAGTCTCTTATTGAGTAGTAAGCTAAAGGGGATTTTCGATCAGGGTTTGAGAGAGGTTCTTTAGGCCAACTACAATTGTTTTGAAGCCCTAGAGCTTTCATGAAACCACCATGGATATTCCCAATGTTTGGGAGCTCAAACCATGTAATGTCGAAATCTGAACACCAATCTTCGGAATTAAACAGTTCTGTGCCTCTAAATGCAACCACCACCGTCGTTTCTTGACCGTTGGATCTTGTTGTTGTTTCGTCAGTAGACATTATAAAGGCTTGTGTTGTTTCCTTTTCTTGGTACTCTGTTTTCAACCACAAAAAAAAACTTTATAAAAATATGATTAAATTGTAAATAAGATTAAATTACTAAGATTTCTTTTATTATATAATCATACCGTTCCAATAGTCAACGAGACCTAAATACTTCATATTCCAGTGATTCTCGACGACATGTTTAATACGGGCTGCGTTTTCGTAGGCAATTTTTGAAGCCATAATGGACAATGCAGCATAGTATTTCTCTCCATCTTCACGATTCAACGTCATGTCTAAACTTACCCTCGTGTCTAAATGTCCGATAAATGACTGATAATTCTCCGATGTCCGTTGCGGCATCACCACTTCTCCTGCATACATATCCACAAAATTAGTATTAATTGTAAATTGTAATTGTTATTAGAGACGAATAAACGGAAAACATCAATACCTCGAAGGAAGAGACCGGAGAAAGAGTTATTGGAGAGGAAGTTTAAAGAGAATTCTAAGGCGGAGCCAACGAGAGCTAAAAGCTTGGAGAAGAATCGAAGAAGCTTGAGAAGGACGAGAGAGACAAAGATAAGCCATCGATGTCGGAAACTGTGTTCTTCGGTTTCCGAGCTATCCACTGATCTCGGTTTCTCTATATCTCCGGAGAATAACAAACGAACAAGTTCCCATGGCCGGAGCTCTTCCGGTCGGAGAATCAGATATCCTCTCGGTTCATCGTCATCGTCGCTGTTCATCATGTTGATTCGATTTTGTGTTAGTATAGTACTAGAATATTGTACGAATGCAATTATTTATGTACGTATAACTCTATTTATAATGTTAGAATGGACCGTATTGTAGATTTGGAATATACTTGGAGTTGTGGAAAACGAGATTTGTTTTTTTTTTGCAACAGTGATCTACACATTTGGTTTTGGAATATGAATTTTTCACGTGGGTTTAATGTTTTGGAAAATTTTAAAATTTCTGAGAGTTTTCATCTCTAACAAAAAAAAAAATCCCCAACGGTAACCTATAATATAGTGGGCCTATTTGTGGGCTGACAATATAGGTTATGTGCCCATTGAATAGTGATCTTTCAACCCAACTTTTTCTTTTCCCACAATAAGGCCATGTGAATTATACCATTTTAAAAATTATATTTTCAAATTAACAATTTGATCATAATTTAAATAAAAATGGTACAACATTTATCAAAATGTATAACTAAACATATATAATTATGTAAACCTATAGGACTAAATTAACAAAAGACGTTAGTTTGAACATAATTTTTCTTTTCTGATGATATATCCGTTGATTAAAATTCTAACAACTAGATCTGTTGAATCATTGATATTTGTCTGTTTACCAAGAACCAAAACAATGTATACATATTATATATATATATATATACTGATATGATCGTATATGGATGCATATTAGTGGTATTGTACGTGATACTTTACAAATTACAAATCTATAAACGAAAGGAGGAAATATTCTGATATCCATATCATCGAAATGAAAACATTATCTTATATTATGGTTTTGTTTTTCATATGTCGTGTGAGGTGCACCGGGAAATTATAAATGAGTACATTTAACATAGCACAAGAGACTAGATGCGAGTAGTCAAAGAATGCACCAAAATACCGAAAATCAACAAAACCCAAAAAGAATAGAAAGATCAATAAGATATATATATAAAAAAAGTATACAAAAACCAAAATAGATAAAATTGGGATCTGCATTCCCAACAATACCTACCCATTTTAAAAGCATACTATATTATATTCAATAAAATCAAAATCTTTATCATCCCACCTATTTGCTTGTCCCCATTCTTTTCCGAATTCTACTACTTTTATCCTTTCAAATTACATAAAAATGAGTACGTCTACGTTTTCGTTTTAGGACGTTTCTACCTTCTAAGATATAGATTTTGACTTTTTTGCAGAGGAATTTTTTTTAAAACATATAATTGGTTCGATTTTGCAGTTAAATTGTCCTACTATTATATGGTAACCTTATAATGCCATCAAAGTTGACTATCTCGAATACTATTTGATCCCATTTTTGATTGGCATGGTTTAGTTTACATGCATTTGGTATGAAATTATATAATTAGATTACAATAACACCAATGATAACAGAGAAGAATGCATGAACTTTATCCTGTCACGGAGAACATGAGAATTTATCCGGAACAAAAAAAAAAAAGAGATAGAGAAGAGGAAGGAGGAAAAAGGCATTGAAGAAAAGATAATACAAGAA
>Ga0041059_1002715_pt1 | contig 12921 bp, 13 predicted proteins | sample AraColnosormetaG_FD_56232 | JGI IMG/M metagenome (GOLD analysis project Ga0041059, IMG submission 56232) | Arabidopsis roots microbial communities from North Carolina, USA - Col MF nosort | ecosystem: Host-associated > Plants > Roots > Unclassified | place: USA: North Carolina | collected... | reverse complement strand
CATTTTGTTTCTGCTACACACACTTCTATCACTCTGTTTTTATTTTCCTCAGAGTCCGAGGTACGTACAAAAAAACAGAACCACCATTTTTTTTTTTTTATTATTTATCTAAGAAGAATCTTCAATAAAATGCACCTATAAATTAACTTATCCCCGAGTAAGAAGAATAAAAGAAAAAAAAAATAACTTATCGAAAAAGTCGCATCCATTATATGTATATATATCGTTGTGGAGTTGTTGTATACTAAACAAGAAAGAGATTAGGAAGAGAGAGACGGCGATGGCGGCTACAGGATCTGGACGGTCTCAATTCATTTCCAGTTCCGGCGGTAACCGAAGCTTCTCCAATTCTCCACTCATCGAGAACTCTGATTCTAATCAGATTATTGTCTCTGAGGTCATTTCTTCTTCTTTTTTCTTTTGTTGTTGATTTTATAATCTCTTTTTAAATCTGTTGATTGATTTGGCTTTGTAAATCTGTTTTTATGTTTTATCTTGTAAACATAACTCACATGCGTACCAGTTTCTGAGTCAAGAAATCGTTTTCAGAGTCAACATATCAGAAGACTAAACAAAAAACACAGAGAATCTTGATTCAAAAAATGATAATGAGTTTGTTTTGAATCATCAACTTTGCAGAAGAAGAGCTGGAAGAATTTCTTTGCTTACTTAGGCCCTGGTTTTCTTGTTTCAATCGCATATATTGATCCTGGAAACTGTAAGCACATTACTCTCTCTTTTTTTTTAATAATCTGTAAAGATTTGAGATGATTCATTCTTGTTTCTTCTTCCTGTGTTCTGCAGTTGAGACTGATCTGCAAGCTGGAGCACACTACAAGTATGAAGTGCGTTCATACTCTCCTTCCCTCGCTTTTATCTTATACTAGTTTGCATTTTTTACAAAATCATGATTTCTTTCTTTGTAATAACAGTTACTTTGGATCATATTGGTGGCCTCATGTGCGGCTTTGGTGATTCAATCTCTGGCTGCTAATCTTGGTGTTGTCACAGGTTACCACAAAAATCCACTCTTTTCTTTTAGTTTTATGATCCAAGTTTACTAAATTCCGCTACAGGAAAACATTTGGCTGAGCAATGTAGAGCCGAGTACTCCAAAGTTCCAAACTTTATGTTATGGGTCGTTGCTGAAATTGCAGTAGTTGCTTGTGACATACCGGAAGGTATCACACTTGTTTACTCTTTACAGTGTGATTCAATACTAACCTCTCTCTGTTGATACTAATTGCCAAAATCGGTTTTCTTATATATATATATATATAGTTATCGGAACAGCTTTTGCTCTGAACATGCTCTTTAGCATACCGGTGTGGATCGGTGTTCTTCTGACAGGCTTAAGTACGCTGATTCTTCTCGCACTTCAAAAATACGGGGTATTAGTTTCATCTCTTGTTCTCGTTCACGGTGCTTATATGTAAGGTGAATTCTTATGAATGTTTGGTATAATACAGGTGAGAAAGCTGGAGTTCTTGATAGCGTTTCTTGTGTTCACAATTGCAATATGCTTCTTTGTTGAGCTTCATTACTCAAAGCCAGACCCAGGAGAAGTCCTACATGGTCTCTTTGTTCCTCAACTTAAAGGAAATGGTGCAACTGGTCTCGCAATCTCTTTGCTCGGAGCCATGGTTATGCCGTAAGCTCACTCTCTCTCTTCACCACCATTCATCATAAGATTCTTTGCTGAGAACAACATCTGTTCTCTGCAGGCATAATCTCTTCCTCCACTCGGCCTTGGTTCTCTCGAGGAAAATCCCTCGTTCCGCTTCTGGTATCAAGGAAGCTTGCAGGTTTTACTTGATAGAAAGTGGATTGGCTCTAATGGTGGCCTTTCTCATAAACGTCTCTGTAATATCAGTAAGCGGGGCTGTTTGTAATGCCCCCAACTTAAGCCCTGAAGATCGAGCTAATTGTGAGGATTTGGACTTAAACAAGGCTTCGTTTCTGCTACGGGTAAATTGTTTGCTTCCTTGTTGTTCTGTTTCTTTTCCATAACATTTAAGTGATGTCTTTCCTCTGTTTTCAAACAGAACGTTGTGGGAAAATGGAGCTCAAAGCTATTTGCAATCGCGCTTCTTGCTTCTGGTCAGAGCTCGACGATAACCGGAACTTATGCTGGACAATATGTAATGCAGGGCTTTCTTGATCTCAGACTCGAGCCATGGCTCAGAAACTTACTAACAAGATGTTTAGCTATAATCCCGAGTCTAATTGTTGCTCTCATCGGTGGTTCAGCTGGAGCTGGAAAGTTAATCATCATTGCCTCGGTACTAAAATCATTTCTAACTCTAGTTATCATGTATACTTATATATATGACTTACTTCATGAAATCAAATCATCATCTTAAAACAGATGATCTTATCCTTTGAGCTCCCGTTTGCGTTGGTTCCTCTTCTCAAATTCACAAGTTGCAAAACCAAGATGGGTTCACATGTCAACCCAATGGCGGTATGTAATAATCAAACACATTTTCATTCAAAGATGAGATACTTTGATCATCTCTGACTTCATATATATGTTCCCTTTCTTCACAGATTACAGCTTTGACTTGGGTCATTGGTGGTTTAATCATGGGAATAAACATATACTATCTAGTAAGCAGTTTCATCAAACTGCTTATCCACAGTCATATGAAGCTTATCCTCGTCGTCTTCTGTGGAATTCTTGGGTTCGCAGGCATTGCTCTCTATTTAGCCGCCATAGCTTACCTTGTCTTCCGGAAAAACAGAGTAGCCACTTCTCTTCTTATTTCAAGAGACTCACAAAATGTGGAGACACTTCCAAGACAGGACATTGTCAACATGCAGTTACCATGTAGAGTATCTACCTCCGATGTTGACTGAGTCATCATTAAGCTTAGGATTCCAATAAAATTAGATCTAAACCAAGTTCATAAAAACCTTTCGATAGTGTACTAGAATAAAGGTTATATGAATCGGTTTGCGTCTTTTCTTTAACCAGATCTTCGTAGGAAACAAACTTCTAATAACACATGGCATAATAAAATCATTGCTTCCATTATCATATCATACTCATGATGTTTCATATTTTCAATTACCAAAAAAATCAGAAAAGAACAATCAGCTATATAGATATATGTAACGATATAAGATTAAACAATAATTAGAGTGAAACCATTCACAAAGTCTTTTTCTTTTCGATAGACTTTATAAGAATCGTTTTGTCTTTTTATTTTTTAATCAGTCTCATAGGGTTTGTATAGGAACAACGTTAAAATAACATCGGATAATAAAACCATTGCTTCCATTATCGTATAATACATATGCGTAACATATTCTCAATTACAACCAAAGAAAGAAAGAACAATCAGCTATATATAATGATTTAAGATTTAACAATACTTTAGTCAAAATCAAAACGTATGTATTACTTAAGAATAAAGCTTTTCATGTAGGTATGATCAGATTCTAGGGTCGTGGATCGTGTCCTAAGATTCGATGATGACTTCGTTTTGGTTCGAATCTTGAGGTAGAGGAAGATGGCCTTTCTCTTGCAAGCTCTTGACAGATTCGTAAAGAGATTGCTTGATGGGTTTAAATTCCAAGCCTAAGTCTTTTATCTTTTGGGTAGTAAACTTGTATGGCTTAGCCCTCGGATTCTTCTCGTCCGAACACCTAGTAACATTAAAACAAACAATACTTTTGTTAATCAGCAGAATACGAAATGTGAAAAGGATTTCTTGTATATCACTTTGAAGTAACGTTTTAATTATTAAACTAACTAAAGGAGACACACAAGTCATGAAACTAGTGACCAAATATTGGAGTAGGTGAAGAAAAAACATTCACACCCCCGTACGTGTTTGTCAAATGGAATTTGACCCAAACACGTGTACTATAAGATCTTGTAAGATTTCAACGTCAGCAGTAGGTGACAGATGACATGGACTTTGTGATGTGAGAGTTAGTACACACCAATCTCACCACAACCACAAGTGCTCATTTTTAAAACATATGGGACATGGGACAAGAGTCACAATAATACCAAATACCACTCATGTCCCTTTTATCCTAACTAAATATTTATAATTTTTTTGAATAGATATGTTCAAGTTCTCCAAGTCATAATTTTTGTGGTGTGTCAAAAACAAAACTGAAATAGTTTGTAAACCAAAGGTTGTATTTATTAGACCGACTAAAACTAAATCGTGTTGACTTTGATATTTTTTGACCAAAGTGTTCAAAAGAGCCAAACTTGACTTACTTGGTGGGAAGTGGATACTCCGGGAAGAATTTGGCCAGAATCTCAACAACCTCTCCGCGGTGAAGTGCGGTCTCGGCGAGGATGTAACGGCCTGAGGCGGAGGGTGCTTCGTAGACCAGAACATGGCCTAGTGCCACGTCACGGACGTCCACGTAGACCTGAGTCAAGTTAGCGTAGGTCTTGGCTGAGCCGGTGAGGTACTTGAGAATATGGACTAGACTAGCGTTGATCGCTGACTGGAGCGGTGGTCCGAGAACCAAAACCGGATTTAGCACCACTAAGTCCACACCTTTTGCTTTGGCCGTCTCCCATGCCGATTGTTCCGCCAACATCTTCCCGTAGCAATACCAATTCTATAAGGAAGATAAAACAAAGAGGAAATTTAACCTAATTCTAGCCGCATGCTCGATTTTATTGCAGAAAACTCTTTGTTAAAGACTTAGCAGCGCATCTCGAAAACTTATAGCATAGATAAAAAAAACAATACCTTAGTGTTTTTGCAGAAATCAAGATCACTCCAGCAGTTTTCGTCAACAATGGCTTGAGTGTCACGGTTAGGGTTCATGTAAACTGCACCAATTGATGACGTGAAAACCACGCGCTTGACCTTGGCTTTAGCCGCTGCGTCAATCACGAACTTGGCTCCGTTCACCGCCGGCTCCAACATTGTCTCCTAATTAGTTACATTAATTTAGAAAATGAAAACTAAGAAAACATGAGTACTATACTAATACCACTCAACCGATTAATAGAATTGTCTACTTACGGGATCGTCGGTCATCGGAGAGGCAGTGTGGAAAACGCCATCGCAACCGTCGATTGTGGCACAGAGAGCTTCGTAGTCGAGAAGATCTGCACTGTGAAGAGTGAGTCTTTCCTTGGCTCCTTGAAGCTCTCTGAGATGGTTGTTCTTGGGATCAGTTGGGTTCCTTACGGTTCCTCTAACGGTGTAGCCTCTCTCTAAGAGTAACTTAACGATCCAAGAAGCAATGTAGCCGCCGGCTCCGGTGACGCAGACGAGTTTCCCGTCGACAAGCATTTTTTCTTCTTCTTGTAATTGAGCAAAGCCTCTTAATGGTTTACAAGGTTATGAAAGGGCTTAAGAGAGTAGTATGTTATGATGTGTCGTTAGTGATTTGTATATATAGAGACTTCAAAACAAGTTACTTAACCATGGTAAAGAGTTGGTGAGTCAACTTATGATAATTCTTTTCTTTTTCAAAAGAACAAACTGAAAAACTTTAGATTAGTATATTTTTGTTCTGATATATTGAAAGAGTGTGGGTTTGGTAAATGAAGAATTTATTGTGAAAGATATTTTACTAAGTTTATCTTAGAACAGTACTAGAGAAGTACATTAGTTTCAAAGTTTTAGGTGATAAGTGTAAATGCATTAAAAAGCCAAACAAAATGGTCAATTAAAGGTGTTTGTGAATCGGACTTTTACATTATTTTATTTTTGCCATATGGAACCTTAATGTTTTTTTTTAAGTTATAACACTTCGAATACGAAATTACTAAATGAATTTTAAGATCAACAAAAATAAAAAATTCCTAACTAATTAATAAGTTTATAAACCAAATATGTATATGGAGTTCTAGAAGAACTTAATAAAAAGTTAGTAATCGTACGTATGCTATTTAAGATCTTCTATACAAACAAATCTATGAGCAATCAGCAATGCTTTTTTAATTTTTTATTTGTTGCTCCTTGGTGTCATTATCTTATTCTAAATTTGTGTTTTTCTATTTTACTTAGATACCACATAAAAAAAAACAATTGGTGAGTAGTTGAGAAAATTGACCTTGACTTTTAAAAGTTAAAATCTAGCCCCATCTTTTTGCTAATAGGAAAGTCCCCTGAACCTATATCCATATTTCAGTCTGTTTAACAAAGATTAATTTGATGTATCTTCCTGACAAAAGTTTCGTTTATATTTTTTGTTTTCAGCAAAGTAAGTACAACATTATTGACCGTTAGATTTATATGTCTTTTGGTAGCGAATTTTATAAAGATAAAAGAGAATTAAAAAAAAGGATTAAAATTATTAGTTAGAGAAACTAATATTATTTGTACGTGGTTAAAACAACTATAATTGATTTTAATATTTTTGATGAAAGTAATAAAAAATTAGATTCAGTAGTAACTAATAAGTTAAGAATAGTCCCTTTTTTTATTATAAAATAGAATATTAAAACTCCTATAGTTTATACTTTCGTTTGCAAAACCTTTTGAGCCAATCTTTGAACAGTGTTTCAAGTTAATACATCTATTTTACATATGAGATTTAACAAAGAAAGAAGGATGATTATTGAAGTCAACTATGATTGAAGTAATTTCTTTTTTTGTCACCTGATTTAAGTTGTTGATTGTTGAGTATTAACTTATTTAATACCTTCTTTTGAGAATGAGAGAAGATGTGGACAAGGATTAGTGGTCTCATTAGTCATTCAAGCCGTCGAGTCCAAGATGGTTGAATGTAACAATTTCCAAGTGGTTTCTCTATCAATAGTGCACAGAATTTCAAATTCGCACGTTGTAAATAATTTTTATAACCGACAGAGAAACGCGTGTGGCTCATAACATATGGTTTATACTATGTAACAACGATAATGAATTACAAATGTCACAAACTCTCAAGACACAAACACAAACCAGGTGACCTCATCTAAAACTTGGTTCAATATCAACAAATCTACTAAGAAAGATAAACCAGAGCGTCTAAGCAGAAAGAATCTTTCTGAAATGGTTTTAGCTTACAATGCTCTAACTCTATGTAACTCCTTCATGACTTTCTCTTCTCTTCATCTTCTTCTTCTTCTTCTTCTTCTTTCTCAATCTCAGACATGTTTGCGCTTGCCTCTTTATCATCAACCTCTTCTTTCTCTTCTTCTGCTTCATCCTCCATATGATCAATCTCTTCTTCTTCTTCTTCTTCATCATCCTCCATATCATCTGTTTCTCTCCATTTCGGCTCTTCCTCTGACTCTGAGTCCTCTCCTTCACTCTCACCCTCTGAATTTGGATATTGTTTCTCTTCTTCCTTAGTTTCAGCCTCTACACCTTTGTCCTGAGATTGTTCTTTCTTATCGCTACAATCATCTTCGTATTCCTGCTCTTCGCTTCTGTCATCAGATTCAGCTTCTAGACTCACTTCCTGCTCTTCTGCTGTCCTGTCAGTTTCAGCATTCAACTCTTTTAACGATCTTAGATTCTTTCCTTCTCTTGTTTTTTCAACTTGTTTATTCAACCTTTTGCCACAATCCTTCTTCATAAGTGTTCTACTTGAGGATCTATCACCATCAATATACACGCCAATCCTCTCAGAACAAGTCATCATCAAAATTTCATATAAACAATAACTTGAATTTTAGTAAATTCTCACACACCTTACACCTGAGGAACTAGTCGGTTCCACAGACACTGCCACGTTTTTGCTTTTCTTAACTTTCTGCCTCTGCATTCTGCAACATCATAAGAACCGGAATAGACTATTACCTTTAATACCATAGAAGATCAAGATTGCAACTTTACACAGATCACAGTAATGAACCGATTTACTCACATGTCAGATAAAGGAATGGACTCTGGCAGATCAATCTCCTTATCCTGCTGATCGATTGTGGGAAAATCATTAAGCACGGCGATTACACTTTATTCCAAAACAAATAGAAGAAACTTGTACCTCATCGGCCGAAGTGTCATCCTCGAGTAACTCCCAGCGCTCTTCAGTGAGATTAAGCTCTTCGGAATCTCCATCAGAATATATTACCTGCAACCAGTGGGGGAACAAACATTCCACATCAATCAATTAAGAAACAGGCACGATTCTGATAGGAGGAACAGAACTGAATAGCAGATCAGAGATATTCTCTCACCCGATGCATCTTCTTACGAGTACAATAGGAATCTATGACGCCTTCATAAAATCTGCACAGTGTAAGACCATCAACGGAAAAACAAGGATTACAGTACACTTGGAAATAAGAACCTTCAAGTTTCCAATACACTTACGTCTTGTCGAGCGGCCACCAGATATTGACTCTCTTACCGACCAAATCCTCGCCAAAGCCATCAGACTCCTTAAAAGATGGAAATCCATATGTCACATGGTAACAGATAGGTGACAATCAATGGCTAAAAATGGGGAGAGAAGGTAACAAAGCTTATTATACCACTTCTTTTCTCACTGTCCGTCTCCTTGTCGGATGGCTCTTTGGAGTTTCTTCTTCTGATTCGTTGGCCAATTGTCTAGCTGCAACTTGAGAAACCATCTTCTGCACAGTTGATCCAAACGTGAAATTCAACAAAAGGTTTAACAGTATTATTTCGACAAGAGAAATCTATGATCGTCTGTCTTGTTTTCAACCTTTCTCTTTGATGATTGTGGAACAAGAGTATCTAGGGGTGCACGTTCTAAATTCCTTCTCTTAGCAACCGAGCGAGCTGATAGTCTCTTCCCACTGGAGTTTACAATCTTAGCTTCTACAACTGGCTTCTTCTTGGCTGTTTTCTGACTCTTCTCTAAACCATTTTTGGACCTAGTCTGTTTGCTGGAGTTTCCAATCTTTCTGTCATCTTCTTGGTTTGGCTCTTCATCCCGGAAGCATGATGCCAATTTCTTCAATCTCGGTGAAGAAAGAGAATCAGAATCATAGTCACTCTCATCCATCTTAACCCGGCTTCGTTTAAGTGAACCCGTCAGAGACCTACTACTCGTGGCTGGGGAATTTTCTTTAGGTAAAGGTGTTTTCTTGGCAGGCACCTTTCCTAGTGATGATACTCCCCCAGATCCTTTTTTCTGGATCTTTTTGTTTGAAGACGTCTTTAAAGGATCTCTTTTTCCTGAAAGCCAAGAAATGTCATAATCCTCAGGATTCATTAAAGAATTGGGTTTCCGTCCTCTCTTCCCTGTTATTTCTGCATCTGTACTTTCAGACCTCACTTGCTTCAGACTCTGTTTCAACAAACTAGATTTGTTTCCGTTTCTAACTTTTTCCTTCTCATTGATTCCTCTAGTTTCATGTCTTGCAGGTCTCTTGGAACTACTTTTAGAAAGATTCTCCTTGCGAGAATGCCCCAAATCCAATTTCTCCTAGATCAAGGTATTTGGTTAAACGACACTATTAAAAGATGCTGAAACTCTACAAATGAACAAGCTCGCCAAATATAATACCTCATGTTCTTTGGTGTTAACTGGACTGTGGACTTTAGGAGTGTTAAAAACACTCTGGCATATGGACGAAACTACTGGAGAGTACATATCCAAGCTGGTCCCTCTAGACTTCAAAGCTTCGATGATGTATGGTTTAAGTTTACGAGCACATCTACTAAGAACCTTCTCCGCAAGACTCCAAGACATTGGTGAAACATTCTAAGACAGGAAGAGAATAAAAATCAAAATCCCAAGTTCATTGACTGCGAGATAATTAACTTGAAATAAGAAGAAACCTTACCTGATTTTCCTTTTTGACAGTTGCTAAGAGACTATCAAGCAAATCCGTGGACACTTGTTCGGTTTCATCTATTATTGCAATCATTATTAATTCCATTGACGAAAAGACCAGTTGAGGATGATCAGATCTATTAGATGAACACCCAAAAGAACCCCCATTCAGTCTATAATCTAAAGAGTTTGTCTCAAGTATTGTAAATAAGGTCTTTTTGTATATCTAATCTACCTTATGAATTTGAAGAAGTTCCGAAACATTTGTAGGATGAGGTCATAGCATTCCAAGTCCAACATCACCAAACACGATTTGACCTTTGCAACATTATCAAGAACAAACTCGGCTTTCTTATAACTCCGAGAGGAGGCATCAGCTAATTTCTCGAAAGCTTCTATTGTCAACCTGAAGATCTCCTGTGATACCAAAGAAGTAGGAACCAACAGATAAAGTAAAGAGAGAGAGACAGTGACATTGAAGACAGTGTTAGTGAAATTTGATATTACCTTCATTAGATCATCACTGTAAGGGGTTTCTGGGGCAGTAATCCTCACAATCTCGGTTAAGCAAGAGACAACTGAAACCCTAACATCAGAATCAGGATGGCTTAAAAGGTCAACTGATACCAAAGCATTCCTGGATGGAATTAGGGCACTTTGCATTGATAATGGTTGATCTTGCTCCACATTTTTAAGCAGAGACTCAGTTTCCTACGCCAGAGACAATTGAATTAGAAGAAAAGGATTCGCCTTTAACCAAATTAACAAGTTGGATAGACAAGAAAACGCAACGAATTCAGAAGAAAGCACCCAGATTTGATCAAACATATGACTAAAATCAACAATCAAGTTTTCCTTATCGGCAAGAAAGAGAAACCCTAATCGCATTCCGTGAATCCAAACCTAAGAGAATCTATTTGAGCAAAAGCAACGATGAAGAAAGTGTACATCGAGAAGAGTAAGAAGGTCGTCAGTAGAAGAAGGAGGGCTAAGAAGATTCGTTCCAGCATCGATGAGTGCTTTCGAAAGCTGGTCAAATCCAACAATAGCAGTCATTTCTTCTTCTTCCCCAAACAATCTCTCAAACTTCAAAACCCTAACAAAACGTAATCAAATCCTCTAGGCAACGCTTGAAATCCTCAAGGTCAGAGCAAGAAAAAGGAGAGAGCTTTCGGGTGATTCTGAGGTTAAGCGGTGTAGTTAAACATGCAAAAAATATCAATTTATATATGAGTTACTAATTACAAAATTAGAATCATCTCCAAAAGGTAAAAAAGGCAACTGGTATCCATTCAATATTTAGGTTTTTATTTTTTCTTCTTAATGAACATCTACATTGTGTTGAATCATAAATCTGTTTCCATAATTGTTCTTCATTTTGTTTAGCCATATGCACAGATTCGGTGGAATAATAAAAGTTGAAACTTGAGAAGAAGAAGAAGAAGAATGAAGCAGAGCCATAAATGTAAAAAAAAAAGTTTACTTTTTCGATAACATGTTCCCGCCTTATTAATCGTCAAAGTGTAAGATCAATTTTGTTACTTGATGATACGAATAATAATAACTTGATTTATAGAAACAAGCTAAATTTTATCAGCTGTCAAATGTTTGCCAATGTAACAAAACTTGGGCAACGAGATCGTTCTGAAAGAGAGCCAAATCGTGATGGGTCTTGGAAGACTAGAGCCTTACATAACTTATGGATCCAAACAAATTCCGCCAGCAATCCTCCAACAAGGGGAAACAAAGCACATAATCTCTATTCTTCTTGCATTTGGCATTGAAATGCTTTCTCTTGCATTTAGTGAGATTCAAGATGCTTCTTCACGATGTTGTTCCCTCTCCGTAATCCTAAGACAAGCAAAAGCATTCATTCAATCATAGAAACCCACAAGTGTGATGACGAGACACAGAACAAGAGTCTATATCAAGTTATGTAGCTTTTGAGTATAAGGGAGTCTCTCTTTACCTTAATTACAACACAAGAACATCCAACCACTTTCCTAGCATTGCCTTCTGAATCGATCTTGCAGAGCTGTCACCACATACATTGGTCATTTTACAAGCATCTAAGTTTCAAGGCGAAACCCCAACAAAGAGCATCACATGACAAACTAAACAAGCTATATGCAGAGAAAACACAAGACTTACACCGGCCCATTCACCAAGGTAAGCAAATTGATGTTATGATCAGCACATAGAGCTTTAACAAGCTTGACATACATAATCAGGTTGGTTACAGTCTTCAGCCACCATGAGCAGATGACTTCCGGAATAGCAGCTGCCTCAGCAGCAGGAGGAACAACAGGAGCAGCCTCATCGCTTCAAACAGCAAATTCTAGGACTCATTAGTCATTAGAACAGAAAGGCCAAAGTCACAGTGCAAATAAAACATGAACTTTTATTTAGTAGATAGAACAAGGAACCGATTTGCATTGTGAACATTATATAAACACAAGAAGAGCAGTCACTAACAAAATTAGCAAACAAGACAAAGAGAACCTTAAGATAGATGAATTAACAAATGCATATAAAATATAACAAGTAGAAATGAAAATCCCTAATCCATAGCCAATTCAGCAGATTCAGAACTAGAAATTGAGAGCAATGATCCAAGAAAACAAGAAAAACATGTTTCCTATTTGAAGGCGTTTCGGATGAGTAAGAAATTCGATTTATCTGCGATTTCACAACAAGTTCAACAATCGCATAGAAACTCGAAACGCACTAATGACGCAGAATTGAGTTTCAGAATCCACGAATTAACCTCCGATGGCCTCTGGCTGTGCGAAGCAATTAGATAGATACACGTGTAATCTTTTTTTTTATAAAATAAACTCACTGATTGTAACTTATTGGGCCCGTTTAAAAAGCAACAGTGGGCCTTTCATTAGGCCCACGAATTATTAGTCAGTACAGAAATCGCTGATATCTGAAGTTAATTGCCTCAAATAAACGGTTAAAAGGCCCACCGTGAGACAGAAAAGCCCCAATACTACATAACAGGTCTTGGGGCTTATCGAGGATTTTTGCAATTAATAAATTCATCCCTCCGGCATCCCCAGAAAAGCCCCAATACTACTACATAACAGTTAAAAGTATGCAACCACGGCCAAATTTATCTATTCCCTCCGGCATATGTTTGTTTCCTGCAACACAAGCACCATAGAACTAATTAGCTGAAATCTTAATTTATATGTTTTCATATCTTAAAACCAAAAAAAAAAAAAAATA
>Ga0041059_1002714_pt1 | contig 12922 bp, 12 predicted proteins | sample AraColnosormetaG_FD_56232 | JGI IMG/M metagenome (GOLD analysis project Ga0041059, IMG submission 56232) | Arabidopsis roots microbial communities from North Carolina, USA - Col MF nosort | ecosystem: Host-associated > Plants > Roots > Unclassified | place: USA: North Carolina | collected... | reverse complement strand
CAAGAGAAATCTCAGACATAGAAAAAAAAAAAAAAATCTTCCAAAGCTTTACAAGACATAACCCGTTTTGGTTCATTTGTTCAACAAACTTAACTAAATGGTCCTGAAAGATGTTGAAATTGAGTAACACAGTGAGGACTTCATGAACTTTCCTTTGCTTTCTTTTTAGTCTTCAAGCTGTTTTGGGGCACTGCGTCTCCAAATTCCAGCCAAGACGCTACCGAGGATTGAGTGACAGACGCTAGAAACAGCGCACGGTACTGCAGTGAGTGGATTCCCAAAATGCTGTGTCGCAAGAACAACTCCAAGCACCGAGTTCTTCACCAATACAAAATGAAAAGAAAAAAAGCCTCAGTTGACATTGAGTTTTCAATAGCTCTGGTTACCGTTTCATTTAAGATACTGTTTAGTTACCTGCATGCCAACTTCGATAGAGATAGTTCTCGATGATGCCACATCAATTCCGAGTATTCTTGAAAACAGATACCCAAAGAGAAATCCAGAGATGTGAAGAAGGCATGAAGCCAAGACTACTTGTTTCCCAGACATGAGTATTGCAGATGCGTTCTGACCGATAGCATACCCACACAGGATTGCAACTGTTCCAACCGCAATTGGAGGCATCACAGGAGAGACGAATTTCACCAGCTTTTTAAAGTATTGGTTAAGAAATGCACCAGCCAACACTGGGAGAAGAACCACCTGTGACCACACACAAACAGGAGCCAAGAAGGGTAAAGTCAATGAACAAAAACTCGCTCGTTCTAATCCGAATAAGAAACAGACTGAACCAACCAAACCTGTAGTGTTGACATTAGTAATCCAAGAGCATCAACTGTGATATACTGCTTGGCAAGCTTCGCCGTAAGAAGCGGTGTCATAATCTAGAAAACGGAATGGATTAAATGGGGTGTCTTTATCTACAAGAAGAATAGAAAAACCAATGTCATAATCTAGTAACTTACCACAGCTGAAACAGTGCTAGCTGCTGTCATCAACACTGATAGCGCAACATTTCCACTGTACAATGAAAAAAAAGAAACTCAGATCATCCAGTTGTATTATGGAACTCAAAAGTCGTTTCTTTTTGTTTGGATTACAAACCGCGCGATGTATGTGACAATATTACTAGCCGTGCCTTCAAACAACAAACGGAAAAGCATCAGAGCACCATACAAGTGTTAATATAATGCAATCAAGTAAAGAATTGTATTTTACCGCCTGGACAGCAACCAACCAATATGAGACCGGCTGCGTAATGTGGTGGCAAATTTAAGAGTTTACTCACAAAAAATGCTGATAGTGGCATGACCTGCAACACTATTCATCAGCAAGCTATGAACTTATCCATGCTCTAATACTACTCTTTCAAAACTATAATTTGGTAAGATCATAAAACAGGAATCATGAGCTCAAGCAATAACTCTAACTACTCCACAAGATTATGTTACCAAACCAAACAAACCTATTATCAGATCATCTATACCGGTTCCTTCAAGATCTCATCTTTCTCGATTTCTCTTCTAACTTGTGCATAATTCGTAACAATCGAACACTAAAGATAGAGCATTGAGAAGCAAACCAACCGAATACTGCAACAGAAAGCCAGCGAAGAGCTCCTTGGGCATCGATAAAGCGCCACGAAGATCATCAAGGGTCAAAGTCATTCCCATTCCAAGCATAGTGATCGTAAGACCTACAATGGTCCAATTTGGAGTAACCCAATTGAAAGTACTTGGTCTCATCAGTCCCAACAAGCATCCCAGAGAAACCCATATCGGAAACGCCGTCGAAACCGCCTCTCCCACAAACTCAACCCACTCCCCAAAGCTCTTCTTTTTCTCAGTAGGCAAATCGTTCGACGAAATGCCGCAACGAGGAACGAAGTCAAACCTACTACGCCTACACGAAATAGGAACAGTAGATTGAGTTTTGAGAGAAATTTCGCGACTCGAGGGAGAGTAAGATAGTCTAGAACAAGAGATAGTTCGAAGATGAAGTGGAGTGAGTCTAGATTTGTGGAGCGAATTCGATTTCAAAGGCGTTGCTCCGTTTAAGAGAGAAAGAGAAATCGCCGACGCCATTTTCTTTTCTCACCGGCGATTCTCTCTCTCTGATCGGACCGATGAAGAAGAAACCAAAACAAGTACTCACGTGGTCTCACGTGCCTTTTGTCAATTAAACACGTTGTTTGCTAAAATGGTCCCTGAATTAAATTTGTTTCTCTACTCTACCCCCGTTAAACTATTTTTCACACAAATCATCCAAGGCGTCTTTAGATGTTAATGATCAAAGAAATTAGGAAAATCAAATCAATTACAAATATTTTAGTTAATCATTCACTCTCACAAGATCACAAGTGACAATAATGGAATGTGTCGGTGATCTCTAATTAAGCATATGGGCAAGTGCAATAAATGATTACATATCCCATATTAAAAGACTATTATTAAAATATAGTAAGAATATCATTACAAATACAAATTCGATTGCTATCTAATGACGAAAATGACCCTAGATCGTAAATGAAAGGTTTGAGAAGTTGAGAGCCACACATGGTACCTAACACGTATACCACAATCGCAAACGTAAACGCACTGTAGCCAACCGTCCCTTGTTTTACTTACCTAATTTTGTTTTTAACTTCATTGACTTTATTAAAAATCGTCAATAATCATTTTCTATTCTTGTTTTTTTTTCGTACAATCGTTACTTCATACTTCATATTCACATTTTTAGTCTTTTATAATTATAAAATTCCATTTTCTAAATCAAATCTAGACTAATTTTAGACTATAACATGTTAGTAATTAGCTGACATGCGAAGTTAATGTTTGACAAAACGCGCGATCATCAACACGCGAGTCAAGTCGTGTACCTACCCGCTATTGTAAAAGAGTGAAAACGAGAAGGGTATTTTCGTAAGTGCAAGCAGTATATAATGAATTCCCGTAGACTCTTCCCTCTCCAGGAGTCTTTAGTGTTCGTTCTCTTCTTCTTCTATTTTTGCTGTGTGACGAACGAGAAGACTCTTTTTTGAATTTTGATTCTTCTTCTTCTCCGTTTCTTTCGCTACTTCCTCAGCTTCGTCACCGTCGAAAATTCTTCACGTTTTCCTCGGAATTTTCCAATTGTCTTCTCCAATTCTCTTGCGATCGTTGAAGATCTGAAAAATTCGAAGGTATGTTTCCTGAATCTCTCGTCTTCCTTTATACTCCATTATCTCGAATTTTACATTGATCATAATGCTTCACTGAGTTTCATTTACCCTTTCGTACTCTCTCTCTTTGATCCGATGGTCATAATCACAGAATCGAGATTTCGGATCTGGATCTAAGCTTTTATGCGTTTGATTTCCTAGATCTACTGATTCATTTCTGCGTATTTGAGTGTTTATGATTTCATTCTTCTTAAACGCAGCGTTTGATCATGGCTTCGTACACTCCCAAGAACATTCTCATCACCGGAGCTGCTGGTTTCATTGCGTCTCATGTCGCCAACAGACTCATACGAAGCTATCCTGATTACAAAATCGTTGTGCTTGACAAGCTTGATTACTGTTCAAATCTCAAGAATCTCAATCCTTCTAAGCACTCTCCGAACTTCAAGTTTGTCAAAGGTGATATCGCTAGTGCTGACTTGGTGAATCATCTTCTCATCACTGAAGGTATTGACACCATCATGCATTTCGCTGCTCAGACTCACGTCGACAATTCCTTCGGTAACAGTTTCGAGTTTACTAAGAATAATATCTATGGAACTCATGTCCTTCTTGAGGCTTGTAAAGTTACTGGTCAGATTAGGAGGTTTATTCATGTTAGTACTGATGAAGTTTATGGTGAAACTGATGAGGATGCTCTTGTTGGTAACCATGAGGCTTCTCAGCTGCTTCCGACGAATCCTTACTCTGCCACGAAAGCTGGTGCTGAGATGCTTGTTATGGCTTATGGTAGATCTTATGGTTTGCCTGTTATTACCACTCGTGGGAATAACGTCTATGGACCGAATCAGTTTCCTGAGAAGTTGATTCCTAAGTTCATTTTGCTGGCAATGAGAGGGCAGGTTCTTCCCATTCATGGAGATGGATCAAATGTCAGGAGCTACCTCTACTGTGAAGACGTTGCTGAGGCTTTTGAAGTTGTTCTTCACAAGGGAGAAGTTGGCCATGTTTACAATATTGGGACGAAGAAGGAGAGGAGAGTGAATGATGTTGCCAAAGACATCTGCAAACTCTTCAACATGGACCCTGAGGCGAACATCAAGTTTGTCGACAACAGACCTTTTAACGATCAGAGGTACTTCCTTGACGATCAGAAGCTCAAAAAGTTGGGATGGTCAGAGAGAACCACGTGGGAAGAAGGGTTGAAGAAAACTATGGATTGGTACACACAGAACCCGGAGTGGTGGGGTGATGTTTCTGGAGCATTGCTTCCTCATCCAAGGATGCTGATGATGCCTGGTGGGCGACACTTTGATGGCTCCGAGGACAATTCGCTGGCAGCTACTTTATCTGAAAAACCAAGTCAAACCCATATGGTTGTTCCAAGCCAAAGGAGCAACGGCACACCTCAAAAGCCTTCGCTGAAGTTCCTGATATATGGAAAGACCGGATGGATCGGTGGTCTGCTTGGAAAGATATGTGATAAGCAAGGAATTGCTTACGAGTATGGGAAAGGTCGGTTGGAGGATCGATCTTCTCTTCTGCAGGATATTCAGAGTGTTAAGCCAACCCATGTTTTCAATTCCGCTGGTGTGACTGGGAGACCCAATGTTGACTGGTGTGAGTCTCACAAGACCGAGACTATCCGTGCCAATGTAGCTGGCACATTGACTCTAGCTGATGTCTGCAGAGAGCACGGACTCCTAATGATGAATTTCGCTACTGGTTGTATATTCGAATATGACGACAAGCATCCGGAAGGTTCAGGAATTGGCTTCAAGGAGGAAGACACACCCAACTTCACTGGCTCTTTCTACTCGAAAACCAAAGCCATGGTATAACTAATTCTTGCTCTGTTACTCTAGCTTTATCGATATCTCCTTCTTTTTTAGTATGCTAATCTTCATTACGAATGTGTTACAGGTCGAGGAGCTGCTAAAGGAGTATGACAACGTATGCACATTGAGGGTAAGGATGCCGATCTCCTCGGATCTAAACAACCCGCGCAACTTCATCACCAAGATCTCCAGGTACAACAAAGTAGTGAACATCCCAAACAGCATGACTGTGTTGGACGAGTTATTACCAATCTCCATCGAGATGGCGAAAAGAAACTTGAAAGGAATCTGGAACTTCACAAACCCAGGTGTGGTGAGCCACAACGAGATCCTAGAGATGTACAGAGACTACATCAACCCTGAATTCAAATGGGCAAACTTCACATTAGAGGAGCAAGCTAAAGTCATTGTGGCTCCAAGAAGCAACAACGAGATGGATGCTTCCAAGCTCAAGAAAGAGTTCCCTGAGCTACTCTCTATCAAGGAGTCTCTGATTAAGTATGCATACGGGCCAAACAAGAAAACCTGAAGAGAATGATTGTGATTCGTCATTAGATAATCACCTTTAATATCAGTTTCGTGTATTTTGTTTTGTTATTGTTTAATTACCCCTTCTTTCATTAGATTTGCTTAAGGGGTGTATTTGTAGTTCGAATATTATATGTAATAAGAGCTTGTTCTCATTTGTGTCATAAGTTGCTCTACTCTTATTATATTAGAATCAAACCACTAAAGAGTCTGGTAATGGCTGCTTTTTGTTACAAAACAATAGTTTTTATTGGGTTACATGAACTCACTTGACACTGTCTCGGGATATTAAGGTGAGGAAGTGGTGTCAGCGAGCTTCTCAAGGAAGCAAACGACGTCGTCAGGTGAGCCAAGGAGATATCTAGCATTGGTGCGAGTACGACCCACAGCGCAAGAGAAGTAGTTCTCTCCTTTGAGGTCAAGCACATTCCATGAGATCTTCTCTGGTGAAGGACGTCTTGAGTTTCCTAAGCTATGGTTGGATCCACTTTTTCTCTCTGACTGAAGAGATCTCTGTGAGGACTTGTTGTTGTTGTTAGAGTTAGAGGATGATGAGGATTTTGATCCACTTTTGTTGTTGTTATGTGTCGACTTTGAAGGTGGTCTTCGGTCTCCTGATGATGACTTGGCTCCACTGTCAGATGATGGTCTGGATCGTGCAATGGCTGGCATGTCGGATGGAAGTTCTGGTTCGAAGAAAGTGTAAACATCTTCGTCCTGAAAACAACAATGTCAGAGATATTTTGTATCAAAATCCCTCGAGACTAAAGAATTAGATGTGGTATATCACCTTCCCCAAGAAATGACCAATGCACAAGACGTAATCGATTGGTGTAGTCATCGACTTGCTATGCACTATCTCTCCTAGAATACGATCAATTGCAGCTCCCTAAGGAAAAAAAGAATCCTGAATGTGAGAAGCTAAGGTGATATAGAGTAGACAGAAAAGACTAGAGCCGATTTATTTTTCAACCTTTGTGACACCAACTGCACGGACTTCCACAGAGCGGCTTCCTTGGACAACATCAACTGATGCATTAGAGATTGGACCTGTCCATAAGTGTTGTAACAAATCTCTTGCTTGAAGTCTCCCGAATTCGATATCTACAGGGAAGAATGATATATTCAGTGTTTCAGCGTGATCAGAAAAGGCCGAAAACAATCAGGTAAAAAGATAGACAAGTACCTGCATATTTGTAGTTCCAAATAAGCGAAGTATCGCGAGTTTCAAAGTGTGACCTGGGAGTTCTCTCAGTGAAGTACTTGAAAACATGCTGCAAGAAGAGTAACTAGAATTCAGCAAAGAAGTTATTGAGTTTGAGATGCGGTTTAATTGAACCGCTAATATACTTTTACCTTTACGCTATCAACCCATTCCATGTTCAAGTGTTCTGGCATTGTAGTCATCCACTCTCCATTCGTAAGCCTTAGGAACATCCCATTTTCTGCTGCCAGCCACATGTCATACTCTCCAAAGTTCTACGTTAAGTAAAACCAAGTCAGTCAGAGAAAATTATTAAAACAAGAAAAGAAAATCAGGAAACAGACAGAGAGAAATGATATATACTTTGTCCAAAACACTTCTGCTGCTTCCGCTCAGAACAACTATGGTTGTACTTGGATCACTGCATAATGCCTTTAAGGGCCCTTTAAGCTCAGGGTGTAGATTAAGATCCATCTCCTTTATTTGATCACCTCTTCTCCCTTGATTATCCACTGGTTCAGTCAATGTTGCATTGAAACCCTGAATGTATTTACAGTTACAAGATCATTAAAGCTTTAAAGGCAGCTCCCAAAACATAACTCTATACGGTAGATAAATGGATTATATAGAACTTACCAGGATTAGAAGCCTGTTGTTGGACTTTGAATACCGTTGAATTGCATCATGCTGTGGAAGCTCTGGTGGGACTTTACTAATTCGTAGTTGCGCCTCAATTACAGTGTCATTTAGTTCACTGCAGATTTTTTAAGAGTTGCATTTCATTAAGGAATTCTCAGATAATATAATTTTCATTTGAACAAATCAATGAGACACAATTGATTTGATTTCCATACCTGACAAAAGTTTCAGCCCATTCTTGAGCAGTGTGAGTTTTGACATGATGAAAATTATGGCGATGTCTTTTCTCTCTTTCTTCAGCTGTCATGTTTAGGGCTTGTCCAATGGAGGCAGCAACTTCTGTGATGTTCCAAGGATTCACAAGAATAGCTCCAGCACCCAGAGACTGTGCAGCACCTGCAAACTGTAAAACAAATGCAATGTACTCTCATATATTAATCTCTTAAATTATAACTTTATTAAAAAGCTGCAAAGTAAGAGTTATTACTTCACTGAGAATGAGGACGCCCTTTTTGGCCTCTTGGCAAGCAACAAACTCATAACTGACAAGATTCATCCCATCTCTCAAAGATGTTACAAGCGCAACATCTGAAGCAAGAAAGTCAAAGAAAGTTATCAGATGGCAGAAAGTAACATTTTTGAGAGTTGTAAAGTAGAATGCCATACAAAATGTAACCAGGTAGCCATACGATTACCTGTGACGGCATAAAGTGCACATAAAGCATGAAAGTCCAGAGACCGATCCTGAGAGGGAATGAGAATTTTATCAGCATTACGTCAGAGTTGAATTTTCAAAACTATAAGATCCAGAACACCGAATATGTAGCATGATGCAGATGATATTTTCTCTATCAATGATACCAGAAATAATGGTCTGCTAAGACCATTTTCAATCCCTAAGGATGCAACTCACAAAATGCTAAGTGCCATAGAGTACTAACATTCAACATTATCACAGATCATTTTCCATTGGAGAAAAAAAAAAAGAAACTACAGCTCGTGAGAAATCATAATATCCAACTCGCTGACCAAGCATAAAGAGTTTAAAAACAGACCAGATGATGTATTGGAACTGCAGTCAGTGTCCCAAAACGACCATTAATGCGTCCAACAATTTCATGAACTTGGCTTGTGAGTTTTTGATCTGTATGAGAAGGAAATATACATCCCGAAGAGCATCCATTAGCAATGGGTGACTAGAACAAGCTATAAATAAACTAAAAGGGACATTTTAGCAGATGTTTTGTATTGTTTCACGAGTGAAGCTAAATTATAAAGAGACTCCAAGAAAGAAAACCTACACTCAGGAACGTCAGTTCTTGTTGGCACCGCAATTTGCAATAAGACCACTTTATCACGCCAGTTTGCATTTTCCTCGAGAAATTTTTCGAATGCCAGAATCTTTTGTGGAATCCCTTTGATCATGTCAAGACGATCAACACCTAACATCACCTGTCAACAGAAAAAATTAAGTAAAGAGAGTCAAATAAACACTTTTATGTGATACTTTCATTGACTTGCTTGAGAAGAGATTTCAAACAGATTGTAACACAGTTAGGGGTTTCTCATGGGAACTGGCTCTTTCGTACCTTTCTGCCAGCAAATCTTTCTTTCAATTCCTTCATGTGTTGTATGACTTCGGGGACCTCAAGTGCTCGTATAAACCGATCAGAATCTATGCCAATTGGAAACTGAAATCCGAAGCAAATACATAATTCTGTTACAAGGCTTTCAAACAATGACAAGGTATTATTAGCTTTTCTATCACTGCGGCATGATAAGTGTAAATGGTCAAAGTAATGAAATGGTCATACAGCAGCTACACGAGTGAGCCTGCCTTGATCCTCAACTCCCTCAGGTGTTCCTTCAAGTCCAAGAATACGAGTGCACGCACTCACAAAGTGCCTTGCATAGTCATATGTATGGAAGCTGTAAAGTAAACAATGTGTCATGTTACTTTCCGAAAACAGAATAAAGATCCATCAGCTCATTACTAAAATAACCAATGTAGTATTTTTACCATTGGATCCAAATTATACACAGTCAAAGTAAATTCTTACACCACCTAAAAGAACTGAATCATTACCAACAATCAGATCCTAGATATATCAAGCTACACATGGTTAACTATTTCACCTCTATATATGTACCATGGAGATAAATTATTCGATATTTAGACTAGTTCTCAACCAGACAAACCACTTAAGATTGGTTGAAACAGTAACACATAGATTTGAACCTGTCACATGGAGCTAATACCATGGAAGATCACTTGCAATACATAGAAGCTAGTAGAGATTTTTACCCAACTAAATCAGCAGCAAGAACTGAGCGAAGGAGCTCTGATCGTGATGGAAGTGTCCTGTGTATCTCAGACGAAGGGAATGGTGTATGGAGAAACCATCCAACTTTCATCTTACTGTTGTACTCCTTAAGGCATTTAGGAAGGAACATAAGATGATAGTCATGGCACCAGACGACATCTCCCTCTTCATAGTGCTCATTTACAACATCAGCGAACATTTGGTTTGCCTTCTTGTATGCAGCAAATTGGGACTGAAAGCTTCTGGTTGTGGCAAGCCGATCTTCTTGCGGAAGTCCAAGGTAGTGAAACAGAGGCCACAGAATATTGTTGCAGTAACCATTATAGTACTGATGAACAATCTCTTCATCAAGGAACACGGGAATACACCTCTGCAAGTTAAGAGCACATAATCAAGAAATCAAATGACATAGTCTATAATCATGAGGACAACAAATTAAAACTCAAGTATACACAAGGTGATTATCATTGGCAGCCACATGAGCAAGAGTTACTATGTACCTTCTCAGCCAAAGCTTTGCTAAGTGCCTTCTGTCCAACCTCATCAGGCACATTAACTCCAGCCCATCCTATCCATCTGGCCTCAAATTCCTTTACACCTTCATAAGTTCATTCATTAATTTTATGTCAGCCTACTAAAACCTTGTTTCATGTTGTTCATTGCTGTCTTGGATACTGAACCAGTGATTAAAAATGAGAGCAGGAACGATAAGAGATTTATGACTTACCTAAGAGAGCACTGACTAGACCACCAGCACTGATCTCAAGAGACCATGAATCTTCACCTCTTCTCACGGCAGAAACTGGGAGCCTGTTAGCCACTACAAGTAGTCGTTGCCTATTATAAGGCCTAACTTCTTGCCTCTCACACGCATCATCGTGCGCCATTGCAGCAGCAGCCCCTTCCAAGTACTGTTCAACATACTGCCTTGAACTGTCACCTTCTAAACGCAAGTCATTCTCAGAGTTCTCGGAACTGCCAGCAACGTCATTAGGATTACGAGCTCGGTTGCTCTTCCTCTTCTCTCTAAGCTCTCTATCTCTCAAGAGGCGTTCTGTTCGAGAGAGTGGGATATGAGAAGAACTGCAGTTGTACTTATTTCCAGGCATACGCTCACACCAAAACAGAACCAAAACACCACTCTATCAACGGTAACCTGCATTTTTTGTTGTCAAAGCAAATCAGGACATATCAAGAAACCAAGTGTCAAGTAAAAAAACATAAATAACATTAAAGAAGAAAAAAAAAAAAGGAAGAATATGAAAATGTCGTTGTCTATCACCATACACTGATATCACTTGTGTCCCATCAGGCCAAGGAATAAGCATCTAAGGTTATTGAAAAAGAGGGAAAAAACACAAGATAGTGTCAAACACTGATGAAGAGGATAACAAAAAGAACAGGATCCACATGATCCTGAGGTCGTAATTAACTAGCCAAGAATTTGGAAACAGAAACAAAAAAAATGGCACAGAATAAATCCCAAGAAACGGAAAAAAATCAGGAATACCTTAAGCAGGGAAACAAAAAGGAAGAAAGGGCACCAGAATCACACACCTTCACGGCCACTCAAAAAAAAACAAAGGCTAATAATAAGTGAATGTGGTTTTGTTTGAGGTGGGTTTCATGTCGTTATCATCGAGAGAGATGGCAAGTAAATAGAGCCAAAAAGAAGAAACGAAAGAAATTTGGAAACGGACAGAAAGAAGGCGAAAGGAAACGGTGCAGAGAAGACATTATTATCGTAGAGAGAGAGAGAAGGAGAGATATTAGAGGGAAATTAAGGGGAGCAACAAAATCCTCGTGTAAGCTTTACAGGCTACACAGAGCCTTCACAGCCATGCAAGTGATACATCAAAAGATTCGGTCTGAAAACAGAGACTTTTTATTTTTCCAACCAAAAAAAAAAAAAATCTCGAAAACCTACAAATTTCGACCGGAACTATTTCAGTTATTTTAAAACACACCACCGTGAAGTAGATTATTAAACCAACAGTGATAAAAATCGCATCGCCCGGAGATTCGGGGCGGAGAGAGAGATCACCCTTCACCACACAGCACACACAAACAAACTTCGCAATCACGAGAAGATGTTTTTATTTTAAAAATTAGGTTTTTTTTTTTCTGATTACTTCTTAGACGAGATGACGTAATCGGTGGGTCCTCGCTCCTCTCTTCCTGACCAAACTTTTTTACTTTTTTTTGTAACCAAAGAGAAATTTATTTATGAGACATAGAAAAAAAAGTTGGATTTAAGCTGAATGAAATTGACCCCTCTCACTCGGCCGAAGCTGACGTTAGATTTGACTATGGGGAATACAACGTAGAAACATCTCCCTTTCTTCTTACTTGAAATGGAATTTTTTTTACAGACCAATAAAAAAGAAGAATGGAATTTTTACCCCTAACTAGCCAAAAAACAAACAAACTGAAGTCTCATGTAAACGTTAAACAAGCACTTGGTATGGACAGAGATGTTGTTGGTAGCCACAATGTCAAAAACACGTGTGAAAATAAGATTAATTAAACTCCAATTTGATATTCGTTATAGCTTTCAACCACTAACAAGTAAGGGGTCAAATCAAATTATGCATAAAGGAGGATGCTTAAGTTAGTGTCTTCTATAATGTTGCACAAAGACACCAGATAAAATACAATTTAACTAACCTTTTTCCCAAAGATTATAAGACTACTGTCAAGCAAATTAACTCTTGTTTAGTAACAACAGAAGAAAAGAGAATCGGATACCCGAGTCAGAAAGAAAAAAAGTGTTTCTTTTCCAAGCAGTGACCTGAATGTGACTTTTGAAAAAGGGGGGTAAATTCGACAACTGACTTTCTACAACACACTCTCTTGCAGAGATAACAAATGTCAAACTTTTGAATGATATGCACATTAGAAAACAATGTACAGTAAGTAAGAAATGGCTTCAAAAGATCGATCATTCAACGTCTTTCTTGTCGGGGATGCAATTATTTTTGTTATAAACCTTACTGTTCATATATTGACTTTGAAAATAGATTAAAAACAAAAACTGTCGCATGATTTCCCAAGCTAACAACAAGCATGAGGACACGATGTTCCTTTTTTTATGGTAGAAGAAGAAGAAGACGACTTAGTGTTTATACACAGTAGTATTAGTGTGTGTGCGTGGACAACACATAATGCGTCCAATTGTATGTGTCGATAATTAAAAAAAAAAAAAACAAGGAAAAGTAAAGTATAAGAA
>Ga0041059_1002713_pt1 | contig 12924 bp, 12 predicted proteins | sample AraColnosormetaG_FD_56232 | JGI IMG/M metagenome (GOLD analysis project Ga0041059, IMG submission 56232) | Arabidopsis roots microbial communities from North Carolina, USA - Col MF nosort | ecosystem: Host-associated > Plants > Roots > Unclassified | place: USA: North Carolina | collected... | reverse complement strand
AAAAAAAAAAAAAAAAAAAAAAAAGAGACAGAGAGATGTCTTTAAATTAAAAACGAAGATTATAGCCAATTCATAAAGTTGATATTTCTATAATATTATATTACGTAATTTTAAAATGGTCCCTTTCTTTGGACTAGTTCGCCATCTTTTACTGATTTAATCGTATAAAGAGAGACAAAGTGGTTGGTAACTTTGAAGAACATTTTAAAATTATGACTCATTTTATTCTGTCTCATTTGCTTTTATAGAGGGTTCATGAAAAACTCCTTCTCATAGTTGTGTTTTGATTTAAACAAAGGTAGGCGTTTGAAACAATCAGTCTAAGTGAAAAGATAAGAGAATGCGTTTGAAATTTGACACTTTTTGGCTGTGTTGGGAGGGAAAGCAAAGAGGTGGGTATAATAAGAATATAGTATAGATGCAGAGATTCAAGCGCAAGGTGTGGGTTGGCATTCTATTTTTATGTCAAGTTAGAAAGAAAAAGCAAAGGCATAATAAACAAACATGACTGAACAACACAGCACGCGATTCAGAAGTTTCGCCAAGAAAGGATCAAAGTTTGATTGTAGTGGATGAAGCACCTAACACTACACATATATGCATGTACTCTCACCTTTTTCTTCTATTCTATTCTATTCTATTCTAGACAGGGAGAGAGAGAGAGAAAGACATTTTACCGTAACACGTAGAGAATTTATATGTAAGTGTGGAGGAATAAATCACGATCTTAGTGCCTTACTTTACTTGTATATTCTGTCCCAGTTTCCACAATCTTCTCTGGATCACTTTCACTGTAAAAAAAAGAGAATGTACAATGAGTTTGAATAAGAGAACAGATCCGGTGCTTATATAACAATAATTAAGAACTTAAAGAGTGACCCTTGTTTCTTGTTCTTGACGCATTTAGTCTGTTTAGTAAAAGTCTACTTCCAATGAGAATAGAGGATGATGAAAGAAAAACAAAACTTAAATCATATTTGAATAGCATTCTGTGGTGGCATTACTGGTATCATACACGAGAAACATTTCTTTCTTGCAAGATATACTAGTAAGAGTGTCTATAGCTCTTTCTATTACCACACAAGAAGACACAAGTCTGTTTTGATCAATCTCTCTTGTAATTAATTAGCTTAAAAAATCTTGAATGATTGCGAGAGAAGGGTCGAGAACTTACAGCTGGATGAGATGACAAAAAATTCAAGAGAAAGGGACTTGTGTTAATAATCTTCATTGTGAGGTGGTGTCGCCTCGACACCTTCGTCGTCATCTTCTTCTTCCTCATTTGCATCCACCCAATTACTAGGATGGTGCTGGGAGAAACTTTGGTTCTGTACCCGTACTGAGGACAAGTGACAAAGAAATGACTACTTTTTAGGATAAGTAACGAGACAAGAGAAGACAAGGCTGTAGAAATGATTTTGCAGGTACCTCGGGATCCTTCAGCATGATCTATCTGTGTGGGACGTTGGCTGAAATAGAGTCAAAGATAACAAAGCATATATAGAAAGAAGTACAGTCACTGGAGATATGTGATTTCGGGTTATGGGGCATGCTGAAATGGTTAGTCGTTAAATAGGCTAAGAAATGCATTTTAGAAGCAAATTGCAACTACACAAGCAGGAATTTCTAATCAATTATGGACTATGATTTAATGCTGAACAGCTAAACATGCCAAGAAGTGTTTAGTGATAGTGATTGTGAGAGTGAAGGATACGACTTAGGAGGAGCTGCAGGAGCAGTATCTCCAACTGGCCCGCCTTTTGATATTTCCATATTCCTAATTCTATGGATATCCAAGTCTGGTTGTCCCTGAGCCTGTGGCCTATCCTCAGTACCGTTCACGCTCTTAGTGGCAGTTCCTGCTACCGAGCATTGATTTCTTAAGGTTTTAGTTAACAGGAAATATTGTGAATACAAATCATAACCATTAGATTAGTAACTACCTGAAAGTTCAGACCATACTCGTGTGTGATCAGATGGGTGCTCAGAGGCATTTTGCCTAGACCGTTCTTGAGGCCGTGATCCTACTTGCTCGGCAGCATGGCCACCTGTGGAGTTTGCTGCTTCAGGAGGTTCTGCCGGAATCCCTTCCTGAAGTTGAGACACAAGCATTGTCGCAAGAACGAGTGTTGCATCAAAACTGGAGCTTGACCCATCACCCAAACCGAATTTTGGAGCCATCAGTATTGGTCTAGCAACGAAGTACATATTATGACATTCAGTAACAGATAAGATAGTGACTACAAAACTAGTTGTCCCGGCCAAAAAAGAATTTGGTGTTTAAATGAGTGGTTTAGCTAGCTAATTTGATAAGCATGCACCTTTATAGACAAGAACCATAGTTTAGAAGTATTGGCCAGAATGAAATTGCAATCGAATTTAAAAGATGTCAAGAGTACACAAGAAGATGCATTTTAATAAGCGAAATTCAAAGCATGAAAAACATAGGATTCTTACTCGCCAGCTTTTTCGAAAAAAAGATGAATATCGGCTTCACAGCCCTCGCAGAATGCAAGAAATGCCTGAAATTATTGAAGATATTTAGTTGACACAAACAGAGGTGGATGAAATTCAAACCAGACTTCCAAAGGAGGAATGTTAAACCTTTAGTTCCTTCAAGGAAAATGTGATGTCAACTGGATCACCTGCGTGAGTATACTGCAAAAATTCTTCTGATGGATCAATCCATAGCTGTGTATGTAACAAAGAGTCACCATCTGCGGATTGAAAAGAGAATTCTTAGCAGCCTTCCTCAGGGAACCTGGATATTCCAGTTTTATCATGATTTCCGTGTCCTAACCTTTGGTAGGATCCACATAGCTCCGAAACTCAACAGCTTTTCCACCTATTTCACTTGCAGCATCAGAGGGGAAAGAAGTTTGGTCTGTAGCAATAATTGTAATCTCTTGGAGGGATGACTGGAAGTTTCCAAGCAACTTGCTCAGATTTCGAGGATGCATGACTAAGGTACTAGGAAATCTACCCCTATCAAGGGACAGATGCTGTATATCTGGTTCCACATTGCAAGTAATCCAATATGTTTTCTTCATACCTGTACATATGATAAAACAAATTCAAGCCACGCTTCAACGGTAAACCATAAACTGCTCAAAGTTATCTAAGAAGTAGAGGTCACAGTTAACAGTTTCAGATAATATTAAACTATTATGAACAGGTCTGAAACATGCCACATCCAGGTTTTTACACAGGACGGCTACACAAAGTTACTAGAGAATGTGATAATTGCAGACAAGAGCAAACAATGTGTAAGAACAAGGAAATATAGATTTTACCACTGTAACACTGCAAAGTCCATTTGACCTTAGATGCATCATGATCTGGCAACTGCACACTCATATGATCAATGCTCGCGAGAGGGGTTCTAAGAACAGAACAAACAGCCTGGTAAAAAAGTAATATCAGCAACAACTACTTACACCAATGAATTTCATTGCTAAAAATTTCAGAATAACAGTAAAAATACCTTCAAAAGTACACTGAAATGAGCTTGAGGACCAGAAACAGTATATACATCAAAGAAACTTGACTGAAATGTGATACACTGATAGGCAGAACGTGAAGCATTCAAAGTGTGCAATGCCAGCTGCAAAGTTATGCACAAAACAAAAGAAATTAGATCTAACAAGGCGAATAAAGTAGACAGTAAAATCAGAGTAATGTGACGAATTGTTCAGCTAAAAGAGGTGATAAACTACAAATTCAATCAACACAGCGTTCCTAAGCCTCTTAAAGCATTTGCCCAGAAAACGATGAACCAAACTCTTGGACACAAGATTTTGGGTAAACTAACGGCGATAAAGTAATCATCGACTTAAAAACCCTAATCGTCAGTACAAGGTGACGAAAATAACTTATAAACAATTTATTTGCAAGAGTCGCACCAAATACTTGCCAATCCTTAAAATTAGGGTTACGGAGGAACCGATAAAGCATATAAAGGAGAGTACCTGTGTCGGCGAAGCTTGGACAACGAGCTCGTTACCGACGCGTGCGAGGCAGATTATAGACCTAGACAAGGTCTTGAGCGCATTGCCACTGATACTCAACTCCATCTCTCTCTGTCTCTGGAGAAAAATAAATTCAAATTTTAATTTAAACCTTAAAAATAAAATAAAAATTGGTGAATGATTTTAGTGGGCGATTGGCGGGATTGCCATGAAATTCCTGAAATCAGCTTAAAGCGCGAAATATACTAAAAAGTCATAGTATAGTTTCTTAATAATGGGCCTATATTGATATTAGTTAATGGGCTTTTAACCGCACGATTTAATTGGGCTTATGTCTCAGATAGAGTGACGTCATTGACTAGTTCGGTGCCGGTGGTATACTTTAATTGGCATTTATTATTGCGAAATATATTTGTTGCGGTGACAAGGACAAATCTCGCAATTGTACTGTTTTCCTTTACCGAACCACAAATCTAAAAATCGCCAATTATTTGATTTCATTTTTCAGTTTAAAATAAAAAGAAATGAAATATTTGTCTTTCTTTTCTTCTTATTTCTTGCAAATGGAATCTACAATTTTCTCCAAACTAGCATGTGATATATCTGACAATTTATGGGCTAGTATATTTGTTTTAAATTTTTTGTTTGTTTCTCCAAACTGATTATTTACTTTATTCTCAAGACAAAGTGGGTACAAACAACTCTCTGTAAATGTGGATTCCCCTTTTTTATGCTAAATGTAGACAGAACACATCAACTCATAAAACTCTTCTCAATATCTCTGAGAAATGCAGACAAAAGTTGTAACTTTCTGCATTCGACTTTTGAATATGAAAAAAGTTAGATACTTTAGCATATATATCATCCCTAAATTATGGTTTCTTACTTTTTCATTGGTCTTCTCGATACGCTGACTTATAATCTTTGACTCCTAAACTCCTTTTAATTTATTTGATTGACAAGTAACACCTAGACTTTGAAAATTTGTAACTAATCACTCATGTTAGCATTACGTGATCTACGGTACCGTGTATATGTTATATAATAGAGATAACAAAGTATGTAGACTATTCCAATATAATACGTTTAAGTCTCTAAGACAAGTTCATACAACATTGGCCCCACGTATATCAAATTTGCTGACACTTGAGAAGTTAAATGAACCAAGTAGAAAGAGTGAAAACAATAGAGAACAAATATTGTGTACAAGTCTAGTGATATTCGCGAAAAAAAAAATGTCTAGTGATATTCGTTTTACTCAATCTCAATGGTAAAATAAATCATTCAATCTAGTAATCTACTACTAAGGGAATTTTTTAACATCTTTTTCTATCGACGTGAGAGATAGGATTGAAACACACAATTCTCAACCTCTGCTTTGATACCATAAAAAATGATGAAAGTAAATACAACTTTTCCAATCATATGTCTCTCCCTCATTTCAATATTATGTCCTTGTAAACACATTATATATGATCTTATTTTGATGAACTTTGATATAACTATTATTAAAAACGCATTCAAAGGCCAAACACTAGCTTTCTAAAAAGTCATTCATCATATCAAACTAAGAAAATCATAGTATAAACTTCTCAACGAAATCAACATCATATTCTACAAGATAATATTCTTTGCGACCTATTTTGTGAAATTATGAACAACTAACCATCTCACTTTGGGAAGCTTTAGAATGTGACAAGAAAGATAGAGAAGTTTGCCTAAATTATTAATTTCAATTTCGTCACTACCCACCTATTGGTCTGATTTACCAGAATCCAATCTAAAGTCCATATATTTTTTAAAATACTTTTAATTGAATATTCATCAGAATTTTGGAAACTTCTAACCGTAAGAATAAATGTTAGATTACTAATTATGGGTGAATTGAGAATTCTTTATCCAACTTATCATTTATATAGCAAAAACATCCCCCAACTGACAACAATTTTGAGTAAAACTTTATAATCTTTCTTATAGCCATATACGACAGAGAAGGGACATGTAAAGGAAAATATTTTGTCTATACAGAAATTTATGTTTTCCTTTGCATTTGTAACATATTTATACCACTAATATTCTATCAAATAGTTTCAGTCAAAATTAATTTATCTATAATGGCAGTTGCGTATTGTGTGTGTTACGAAACTATTACGACAATAGAGTTTTTTTTTCTCCGAACATTCATATATCCTTAAATAACCCATGAATAAAAAAACATATGAATGGGAATCATTCATACGTATGTTGTTAGGTACGTGTATACGCACATTCATATCAAAACACAAGAATAAATTCTATACAATAAATGCAAAAATTCGTTTGTATTGTAATTTGCCTCATAAAACAATGGTGGGTTGAGAGGAACAAAGAAAGCTTGTACAGTAAATAACCAAATGGCTGAAGAAGCCAAATGTGCCAACAATAAGAGGACCCACTTCACACCAACACCTTCACGCTTCTTTCTATCTTCTCTTTGCTTACTAGATTTTCTCCTTTTTAATCTCTTCCTTAAACAAAAAAGCTGTTTTCAAACTTAAACTAAAAAGCTTCATATTGTCACCACATTAATTCCAAGAAAATTCGCATTAATGCTCTGCAAAATTTAATGATTTTAAAATTAACATTTGTTCCTTTATTCAAGAAAAATTCGCATTAATTTATTTATTTAAGAGATGATTACCTAAAATGGTGTGTATAAATTGCAAAATTAGCTCTGTTGTTCTGCTAGGAGAGTTAATGGAGAAAGAGGGTGTTACCATTACCAGTACAACTATAGTTGCAGAGTTCAGGGGTTCCTTGGAGTAGCATTAAAGTCTCAAAGGAGAGAAAAATAAAAAAAAAATACATTAAAGACAAATTGAGTCTTTTCTCATAAATGGTTTCTTTGTAGTGTTTATGATTTGTTTTTACAGAGAAAAGATCTAAAAAGAGAACAAAGATATGGTTTATTTTCGTCAGATTTTTCTCATGATCATTGTAGTTTCATTACACTGCTGCAAAGTTAGATTCTTTTGCATTGTTGCTAATGCTAAAGAGCTTGATGACTGGAAGGTGTTAACGGTGGAAAACGGTGAAAGATACCGAACCCATGTCGGAAGATACGCCGGAGAAGAGGGCGGCGAGAAGATAAAGCTTCGAGTTTTGGAAAAGTTTCGAGCTTTACTCGATTTGATTAAACCCTCTACTTCACGGAGAAGAAATCTCGCCGAGTCTGCTTCTTTCTCTCCTTGGCCGGCGCCGTCGCCGTCTCCGTTTCCCAACGGTGGTCCAATCGAATCTCCGGCGTATCCTCCAGCTCCTCCACGACCGATTCCTCCACATCTCCGTCGTCCGTTACCTCAACGGACCCATCCATTGGAACAACCCGAGATTCAACGGCGAAAACATGAGAAAGGAGGAACATTTAAGAAGATTCTTGTACCTGTCGTTGCTTCCACAGCTTCTGCAATCGGTTTCGTAGTATGTGTCGTTGGAGTGTTCTGTCTCTGCGCGAGAAGAAAAAGGAAAATGAACGGTAAAACGCTGTCGTTTAAAAGGAAAAAGGGAAAATCTCAAAGCTCGACGAGGAAGGTTAGTGTAAACCCTACTCTCGATTTCTTGTACCTAAACTCACTAGGAGTTGACTTGGAGAGACAAAACTCTGTTTCTGTTAAAGAAATACGAGAAACAGAGAAGGATTTGAACGGTATCAATGGTGGATTGCTTGAAGAAGAGGTAAAGAGAAGTATAGAAACAGAGATCTCACATGATTGGGACAATGCTAGTAGTTATTCGACCAAAGAGATTGTGTCGGTGCACGAAAATGATGAAGAACAAACAGTAAACTCTGTTTCTGTTCCTGTTGTTGTAATCAATGATTCTTCAGACGATGATGAGTCTTTTCATTCCGTTGGTGGTGGCTCTCAGTATTCAAATCCAAGATTGTCAAATGCTTCCTCTGCTTCTGGTAGTGTTAACGTTGGTTCCTCTCAACGCTTCTCAGAACACAAATTGGATATTCCTGAATGTTCTAGAAGCGACTTCGGAATCTCTGTATCTGCTCCACCACCACCACCTCCACCGCCTCCACCGCTTCCGCAGTTCTCTAACAAACGTATTCACACCCTGTCTTCGCCAGAAACCGCTAATCTTCAGACGCTTTCGTCGCAATTATGTGAAAAACTTTGTGCTTCTTCCTCGAAGACAAGCTTTCCGATCAATGTACCAAATTCTCAACCGCGTCCACCGCCACCACCGCCCCCGCCACAACAGCTTCAAGTAGCTGGAATTAATAAAACGCCTCCACCGCCATTGTCTCTTGATTTTTCTGAGCGTAGACCATTAGGCAAAGACGGAGCTCCATTGCCTAAACTGAAGCCACTTCACTGGGATAAAGTCAGGGCTACACCAGACCGGACTATGGTTTGGGATAAGCTCAGAACAAGCTCTTTTGAGTAAGTTTTTAACTAGCCACAATCAACAAAATGTTTTTCATGAATGTGTGATTATGTGGTCTTGTGGTTATTCAGATTAGACGAAGAGATGATTGAGTCACTGTTTGGATATACGATGCAAAGCTCAACGAAGAATGAGGAAGGGAAGAGCAAAACTCCATCACCAGGGAAACACCTTCTTGAACCTAAAAGACTTCAGAATTTTACCATTCTCTTGAAAGCTCTCAACGCAACCGCGGACCAAATCTGCTCTGCCTTGGGGAAAGGTAAACTAATATCAACCAAAATCAATCCATTGAGGAGCTGATCTGATGTTAAAATGTTTATCTGTAGGGGAAGGCTTGTGTTTACAGCAACTAGAAGCGTTGGTGAAGATGGTGCCGACTAAAGAAGAAGAGTTGAAGCTGCGTAGCTACAAAGGAGCCGTGGATGAGCTTGGCTCAGCTGAGAAGTTTCTCAGAGCTCTTGTTGGAGTTCCATTTGCGTTTCAGAGAGCTGAAGCAATGCTTTATAGAGAAACGTTTGAAGATGAAGTGGTTCATCTCAGAAACTCCTTCTCCATGCTTGAGGTATTACAGTGTTTACTTTATATTCGTTTATTGATTTCTTGCACTTCAAGTTACGGTGATTAACACTTAAAAGTACTTTACTAGGAAGCTTGCAAGGAGCTTAAATCAAGCAGGTTATTCTTGAAGCTTCTAGAAGCTGTCCTAAAGACTGGAAACAGGATGAATGTAGGAACCATACGCGGTGGTGCAAAAGCATTCAAGCTCGATGCTCTGCTTAAACTCTCTGATGTTAAAGGCACAGATGGAAAGACTACTCTGCTTCATTTTGTTGTACAAGAGATCTCTAGGTCTGAAGGAATCAGGGTTTCAGACAGCATCATGGGACGGATCATGAACCAGAGATCAAACAAGAACCGAACACCTGAGGAGAAAGAGGAGGATTACAGAAGGATGGGGCTCGATCTCGTCTCGGGTCTAAACACAGAGCTACGAAACGTGAAGAAGACGGCAACGATTGATCTGGAAGGTCTTGTTACCTCGGTGTCCAATCTGAGAGATGGGTTGGGGCAGTTGAGCTGTCTTGCGAGTGAGAAGCTGAAAGGGGACGAAGAAAACAGAGCATTTGTTAGTTCGATGAGCTCGTTTTTGAGATACGGCGAGAAGAGCTTGGAGGAATTGAGGGAAGACGAGAAGAGGATAATGGAGAGGGTTGGAGAGATTGCAGAGTATTTTCATGGAGATGTGAGAGGAGATGAGAAGAACCCATTGAGGATCTTTGTGATTGTAAGGGATTTTCTAGGGATGTTGGATCATGTTTGTAGAGAATTGAGGTGTGTTAGGGTTCCCAATAGCCCTAGCCCTTTGGCTCCGTTTCGATGAGCAATGTTGACTATGAACAGAGGTGTGACTGTTTGGTTTCTGTAGGAATTTTTTTTATGAAATTTCTGAGTTGTTTATGATAACCGAGCGGTTTTGGGGTTTATTGTGGACTAGAGGTGGGCAGAGATTCAGACTTTGAGTCTATGGATGAAGATGGACAAATATGTATATGGATTTGTATATGTATCATACGCTAAAATCATTGATTCATGAGAGACGTCAACATTTCTATGGATAATCCAGAGTTTGGTACTTATTCCGTTTCTTGTTTCAAAGAACTACATACATCATCATATACACATCAATGAGGTTGATAACAAGGTTCTAGTTATAATATCATGATACTGAACACAACAACTTCATTACACAAAACGACAATGCTTACGGGAGTGTGATGGATGAGCTCGAGTGCTTCGATGTTTGTTTTGCCCAATAGTCATCATGAACCCCTCGTGCTTGTATATATGAAGCCTTTCTATGGATTCTTTTTATTCTTACAACTAATTTTGTTGATTTTTACCTTGATGAGGTTGAAGGGTGAAATGTTGTGAATGGAACGTCGAGATATATTTCATTGTTGAGATATTCTTGATTAGCTCATTTCATATAGACATCTTTCTAATGTTTCTTAAGTTGCGAGTTCGATTTTCACAAATAGTTTAATAATTTATATACAAAGAGATTTTAAGAGCACAAATAATTAAATTATGTATTTTTATTCCAACCAAAAAATTTTGAGTATTAAATGTCCAAATAAAAATTTAAGAATATTTTTGTTAGTTAAGATAGTTAAAATTAAAATATGGGATACTATAATGATTACATGCCGATTATATATGTTAGGTGATTGTCTTGGTACGCTTTGTTTAAGTTTGGTACGGGCATTATACCAGAATTATCTGGCTATATATATTGATCATATAAATCAAATATTTAGACAAACACGTTTTATTCAATAAAATGCGTTTTATAAGGCATTCACATATCTTATAACTTACATTCCCATTGCTACCAATACTGCTTCTTTACTATCAACGCCTTGTTTCTTTTAGCAATTTGGATTCTCTGGATTACAAGGTTTTACTATGCATTTTGGATCTCTTGGATTGCAAGGAGGATCATCGTGAAGATATCCACTGCCTCTGTTTGGCTTAATGGCACCTTGTTCCATTCTGCAATTTGGATTCTCTGGATTACAAGGTTTTACTATGCACTTTGGATCTCTTGGGTTGCAAGGAGGATCATCGTGAAGATATCCACTGCCTCTGTTTGGCTTAATGGCACCTTGTTCCATTCTGCAATTTGGATTCTCTGGATTACAAGGTTTATCTATGCACTTTGGATCTCTTGGATTGCAAGGAGGATTATCGTGAAAAAATCCACTGCCTCTATTTGTATGCACGCCGCCACCATTTGTATCCATTGTCCTACCTTTCACAAGATCATGTCCTTCAAATGTGATTATATTTAAATATATGTTAGTCCAACATAATTTGTCAAAAAAGTACTGCATAAGATTAATTTCTATTCGGTAGGTTTCACATATAAGGTTAATGGCAATATATGTTCAGAAAGTAATGATTTTGAAACTTCATAATTTCTATGATGAAATATTTTTCCCCATTCTCGGTCATGCCTCTTATTCATAAATTTTCATTTTCTTATTTTTAAATTGCATAGAGTTATGATTTTCCATTATTCAGGTATTAAACTACAAATTGAAAAGTGTATTAAAAAAACTACAGACGGGAAAATAAATATACTTACCAAAGACAAGAACAAGAAGAGAAACCAAAAACAAAAGCTGAAAGGAAACGTTCTTCATCTTCCAACGAAAACTGTTACGGTGTATTTTGCTTTTAGTGATGAAGCTTAAGTAACCTTCGTCGTTTTTTTATAATGCAATGTACGTTGTGGGGTTTTAACCAAAAGAAGGAATGTACGTTTTGGGTTTGACCAGAAAATCTTAAGAGTTAATACTAATTGATTTGAGTTTGACTACACTAACTATATATGGTACGCGGTACTATACTACTATATATTTCAAAACTGTTGATGGAATAAAATCAAATGTTAAGGTAAGTTAACATGTATTATCTACTACAAAATGATAAGATTATATCTCAAATTTGATACACGATTCTTTCTTATTAAATGAGTTCTCTGAAGGCCTCAGAAATATAATTGGCTAATGAAAGCCACGTGTACATAGAGACTGATTGGAGGGAAAAAACGTTGAATTGAGGAAACTCCCACCAGTCCTAATCTTCTGATCTTAGGTGAAACGATTTTTATTCTCCTTTTTTTTTGAAAATTGATTTTCTATTGAATAGGCACGAGAAAGAAAAATAAATACACAAAGTTCCAAACACACATGAGTGAACCAAATCATTATAGGAAAAAGGAGTAAATCACGACGAAAAAAAGAGAGGATTAAATCAAACCATTTCCAAAAGGCCAAAAGTTGCTTGACATAGGGTCTTTGTTTTGATCAATTGCAACTGCAATTTCAATTATACTACAAGCAACCATGTATACTTTAATCTTTCTTAATTATGCGGACATAAAAGTTGTGTCGTCTTCTTAGAAAATACCAAACTGGCTTGAAGAGAAAGTTAGGGTTTGTTCGATAAACGACATGGCTCCAAAATCAAGCAACAGTGAGATGAAGGATGGATCTTCGAGCGACCCAGAACTGACATAGTCCATTGAAACTTCTACCCGCGTTGCCTCATCGTTCATGGTGAAGCGCAGGGCCGAAATTCCCAACATATATCTTGCTCATGCTGAAGAAACCAATTTTTACTTGAATTTATTATACATACTTTGCCACGTTTTGGGTTTTGACTTCTTTCCATATTTATCAGCAACTAATTTTTCTGTTTATTTTGTCTATTAATGTTTGATTGAAAGGCAATGGAAGAGAGACCATTTCCAAGTTGATGGAAGAGAATAATATCATATCTTATTTACTATTTAGCATTGTACTGTGAATAGTCATTAATTAAAGAGGGTTAAGTCTCTGTTGGAATTTTCAGTTAGATTATAAAACAAAGTTGTTTTGTATAAGAAAAATCAAACAAATGTGTTCCTCAAATTCCTTTAAAAAAAAAAAAAAAAAAAAAAAAAAAAAAA
>Ga0041059_1002712_pt1 | contig 12928 bp, 8 predicted proteins | sample AraColnosormetaG_FD_56232 | JGI IMG/M metagenome (GOLD analysis project Ga0041059, IMG submission 56232) | Arabidopsis roots microbial communities from North Carolina, USA - Col MF nosort | ecosystem: Host-associated > Plants > Roots > Unclassified | place: USA: North Carolina | collected 2013-09-02 | reverse complement strand
GCATGGAAGTGAAGACCCGAAAAAAAAAAGGCAAAAAAGAAAAAAAAAAGGGAAGAGAGAAAATCAGAAAAATGGAGGAGATAAAGATTTTGGGACATCTCTTCCACATTTACCCTTCACTTAAAGCCAATCCTCTCTCGAGAGACTTCTTCTTCTTCTTCTTCTTCTTCTTCTTCTTCTTCTTCTTCTTCTTCTTCTTCTCAACTCCATTATCTAATTCTAGGGTTTTTCTCTCCTTCTTCTTCGCACTTCTCTTTCTCTCTCCCGCCGCTTGTTTCTTCTTTCCCTCGAAACACTGGTGTTACTGTGAGATTCTCGTTTGAATTTAGGGGATTTCTTAACGAATTCACTGAGAAGCACTAATTGCGAAGGTGTTGTTAGAGGTGGGTTTAGTGTATGCTTATTCGTTCTTTAGGTTTAGATATCATTCTACTTGAGTAGATGCTTGATGGTTTTGGCTTCTCTGGTTTCATTAGTTTTGTGTCAATTTTGAGAATGCTATGTCTAATTCAATTTTGAGAATGCTATGACTAATTCAATTTGAGAAAGTGCATGTAGTTCAATTTTAAACTATCTTTCTCTCTGGGGAAAACAGATTCTGAGGCTTAGTTATGTTCATAAATTGCTTTGAGTAAACATTTTTCATGCAGTTGTTATAGTTCAGTTACTTGTGTATATTGACCTTGTTTACTGTGGTCAGGTATTTTGCTGCATCTACGCTTGTCCTGATAATGGAGGACTCTGGAGGTTCTGCTTCTACTTTAGCTGGCTTTACGGGTAGGAGAAGGAGAAGCGCTCTGCCTCGTCGACCCCGCGATATTAAAGGGAGCTTGCATAGTTTCAAGTTTCTGCCACCCTCAACGCAGACAAACACTGCTCTTAGCAATGAAGCTAACCCAAGTTTTAGGAATACCAATAGTTTATGTGGGTCTGTGAGTGAGAACAAACTGAAAGTGAAGCTTAAGCTTGGTGCTGGTGTTACCCGTACGTTGCAAACCAACTCTGAGGCGGGTACTTATACCAAAGCTTTGGTAAAGGTCTTATCTGTTAAAAGCTTTGAGTTTGTCCTTCATTATACTTATTGTTAGCTTTCTTTCTTTGCTGATATACGAGAGTAATGCAGGATAATGGACAAAAACCATTTCAAAGTAAGGTAAAAGGCAATGGTCATGTTCAGAAAACACTGTTTCTAGGAGATATACATCAATCTAGAGGATATCCGTCTAAGACTGAGAATGGTGCGTCCATGTCCGAGAAGAGCAAACGAGGTCTTAAGAAACGTGTATTGGATCCAGAGCCAGACAGTGATGATGGAGATGAGGAAATCAGATACCTCGTAAAGTTAAAGTCTAAAAGGGTCGGGGTCTCTCATGAAGGTAAAGAGAGTGAAGGAGGCAGAAGGATACACAGCAGTGGTCATGACATGGAAGACGGAAAACATCTCTCATCAGACAAACTTGCTGTGTCCGGAAGGAAAAAGCCGGTGATGGGAATGGTTGATCCGCTCCCGGCAGGAGAAACAAGCGGACAAATTCCTACTACACGTACTCGGGCTCTCCAATCTGGAAAGGATCCACATTCTGTCATCAGGTCGAGTTCTCTTGAGTTCCCTGATGGCTTACCTTGCCCCTCATCTAAAAGTGAGTTGCACCTTTTTCCCTTTCTCAAATCAAACTGATGACTGCAAATACTTAATCTCTAAACCTTGAACAATTCCAGGACCAAAACAGAAGCTTTCTGAGGTAGAGCAACAATCCAAGAAGGCCGAAGCTGCACAGAGACGGCGAATGCAGTGTGAGAAGGCTGCCCAAGAAGCCGAGGTAAAGTTGATACATTTTTTCTGGTTAATATATAATGCCAATACAAGCCGAATGACGATCTAAGAGCTTCTTCTTTGTCTTGTTCACCAGGCTGAAGCTATCAGGAAAATACTCGGACAAGATTCTGGTAGAAAGAAAAGAGAGGAGAAGATAAAAAAACAACAGGAAGAACGAGCTCAGGTACCTTTGATTACAGATGAAATTTTATTAACTCCTCCTCTCTGTTTGTTCTGATTTCATCTTTCCTCTTCTCAGGAGAGAGCTGCAAGATCAAGCACACTCGCATCAAACACTATCAGATTGGTTATTGGTCCAAGTGGAACAACTATGACATTTTCTGAAGACATTGGTCTTCCAGATATCTTCAAGCCAGTCACGTACAGGTATGCTAACATCTGAGGATATATTTATAGAATCATATTTATATATGTGGAATTGTGAGATTTGAAGTGTGTGTTTTGATGGATCTGTGTGCTTCAGTTATCCTCCTCCGCGAGAGAAATGTGTGGGACCAAATTGCGAGAAAGCGTACAAGTACAGGGATTCAAAGTCGAAGCTGCCATTATGTAGTCTCGGATGTTACAACGCCATTCAAGAGAAGATGGAACAAGCACTGATTCATTGCTAATTGCTCAACTTATTTAACACATAATTGTTGCTTAACTCTTGTCCAATTGACCTTTACATTTCAGTTTACTTGATATCCATATCCAACAGGACGATCAAAATCAAAGTCAATACGAGTTTTGTTGCTAGACAATCAGATTCTTTTCAACAATATATAAATAAAACAAAAAGATGAATATTTGTGGCTGCTGGGATTCGAGCCCAGGTCTCCACGGCCACAACGTGGAATTCTTACCACTAAACTACAGCCACTTTTGTTGGCAGTATTCGAAGAATCAAATACATAAACAGTTTAAATTATTTTAATAGAGCAACAATTGTTTAGGTCTTTTTTGACGTCAGACGTTGTAAAATAGCGGAAATGAATATGGCTTTTGGGGAAAGGAAATGGCGAAGAAGAGACACTCCCAAGCATGTCAAAATAAAATGACAAAAAAATATGGAACGCACCATGCGTTACGCATGTATTAAAGTCAAAGAAGACGACAAGCTGTGTTTTTTTTTCTTTAGCTGGTTGAGTATTAGGACATAGATGAGTTAGATCACGCCTGTTAAGAATGTTGGAAGTGGGTGACTCAAGTATGGTAGTTGACTAGTTGTGTTAGATTATTTAATTAAGAACTTGTAACCAAAAGAACCTTTTCCTGATAGAAAACCAAATCCAAAACTGAATACAAAAATATCAAAACCTTATATCTCATGTGTAACAGCTAACTGTTTTAAAAGAAAAATATAACACACTTTGGCTGCTGTACCACCTAACACACAGCGAAGAGAGATGCATTTCCAGAAAAAGAAAGATTTAAAATAAGGAAACCATTAGGAACTTGAATTAAGAAGAGTTAGTTGCTGATAGACCATGTCTTACAATATGCAATTGACCAGACCAGAGACTGCTAAGTTTTTTCAAAGATGAATATTATAAAAAAAAACGGCTGCAAACACTACGGACGAAGAACCCGTTACCTCCTCTCAAATGGCGCTCACTATACATTTCTTCCTCCGTTTGGTTGCCCAAAGCTTTTCTTTTGCGGTTTATCATGTCTCAGTCTGCACTCTGAAGGTTTTATTTGCACCCATGAGAGTGCCTTCCATCCCCAGCCACAACTAAAGAGTCCAGAGTGTTAAAATCTCAGGATCCATTTACAGCCATTTCAGGTGATGATTTTGGAGCTACTACCAGAGATTCTTCCCCATTTAGCTTTCCATTGTCTGATGTTTCATGTTCAGAACTCGATACTCCATCATCCTTATGATTCTCATCATCTGAACTGCTGCTATTATTCTCTTCACTACTTTTTGAATCCTCAGCTCCTTTCGCTACTATTGACCGGGCTGCTGATCCAGCGGGGCCTGGACTTTTCTTACCCGTAAGCACTGCATGGCTCAGTGTCGAACATAGCACAGCAAATACATTTTCCCTTTTCGAACTTTTCCCCAGCCGTGGTTTCTTGGACGGCTCTTGTTCTCTTTCTACAAGAGCGGATTTTCGTTTCAGCCTCAGGAGCTCGCCTTCCTCATCCTCAGAGGCTTCTGGCTGTTTCCGCGGAGGAGGTTTATAGTCTTCATCATCTTCATCGTCCTCATAATCAACCAAGCCTCCAGACCTCGGACTATAGAAGCAATAAATCCATTAAAACATAGATGTTGCATTATATACATTTCACAAACTACTATACCTTGAAGAAGTAGGGCTTGCAGCCACTCCATTGGAGAGATGAGGCTTAGGTTGTTCTTTCTGTATATTAGAAGCAGGTTTTTCCTTTTGTGTATTAGAAGCAGAGGCTGAATCTTCTTCATCGCTGTCAGTATTTAAAAAAGTGAGAAAAGGTGAAGAGTAAAGAAAATACAATAAAAATCATTGTTTTAACACCCAGTGGTAAACCTGTCTTCATTGAAATAATCTTCTTCCTCTTTCTCCAATGCCCGCTCGTCAACTCTTCTTCTTGGATCAACCGCATCAGAAGTGCTTTTTGGTCCGGCACTTTCTAAACACTGTGGACACATTGTTACAAAAAGATACAGACAGAATTTTCCTAAGTATAATTCAAGACCCAGAAACAGTACCTGTTCATACTTAACCTTGAAAGCCTGGATGGAGGTCAAGCACTGAAATGGGGCCAACTGGTCCCAGAACGTATCAACTATGTATTTGAGCAACAGAGTTGCATTTCCCTACACAAAAAGAATAAACGATAAGTAAATACAATTAACACCCCCAACTTAATAAATCAAAGGGGAAAAAGGTGGAAAACAAAAACCTTGCGTATGTGCTCAAGCAGATCCAAGACTGCAGAGTTCAGCAGATTGTACCGGGTTCCATTGGCAATGAAGACATCTATGATCGGTTTCAACAAGTTGTTTTTAACCACGTAATTCTGGACATAATCATCCTGAAACAGAAATATATTTCAGCAATCACATAGCTGTCCTAGAAACATCCTGATGAGCTATTTAACAGTCATGATAGCGCCAGTGCAGAAAAAATGGTTGTCACAAGCAGTTTAATCCGTCACAGAAAGCCTACGATATGATACCTACCACTAGCAAAAATTTGGGCAAGTACGATAAGTTTATCTAACTATTTTAGCAAAAATCATGATTAGCTACACCAATATGCCTCAATTTTTTAGCTACAGGGAGCACTCAGGAACTATTTCAGATGACTAAAATATATCGTCTCAGGTTCAAACAATCTACTCACATGGACAGAGAGGAGAGTACGGACAAATCGTATAGCAGCGACCACTAGGTATTTTTCCTTTCTCCGTGTGAGATGCAAAACCTTTTCAGTCACATTGTTTTGGAGAAAACTGCATCTGCAGACAAGAAGAAATTGCACAATAAAATAAATGCCAGCATGAGAATGAATCAGAAAATTACCAAACTGAGGATCATAATTACTTTGTCCTGGATGCATCTTGCATAATGCAAAAGCACAACAATTCACATATGTTCAACAGGACTTCAGGCTTTGTGAAAATCCTTCTGGCAGCACCTTCAGATGCGTTGCTCGACTTCTCAGGACATGAGGCAGTAATAACATCCACTAACTCAGGTAGATGCTTCTCGTAGAAAATATCCATGATATTTGCTCTCTGCTAAAACGGAATGCATCAAGTACACAATAGATATAAGAATGTCTATCTACCAGATTCGAGGAGACAAATGGGTAAGGGAACACAAAATTCCAGGGCCTTTTAAACATTCTAGCAGATATCATGATGTACACTGAATACAAAGTATTAGTAACGCCAACATTTTAAAATAATACTCTTGAATATAGTCTCTTCTACTTATTCAGGAACATGCAAGAATAACAAGACCATGTGGAAAGTAAGAGAAAGACTTGGAACTTATTTTTGTCAAGCTTAACTATGCACAGATTCAAAAACGGTACACAAATCAGGGGAAGAATACCACCCCGTTCAAATTATCAAAAAATAAGGTATTGAAAGGAAACAAGGATGCACCTGAGCTCCACCAGACAATGCATTTGCATCTAGTAAGGTACGGATAATTTCTAGAAATTGGCAGTGCATCTTATCACCAAAGTCTTCCATCATTCCCTTGACCTATTACCCAAACAAGGGAGCCAATTATTATTTCAGTCCTAAATAAAGAAAACAGGAATAGCCTTGCAACTGAAGAACAATCCAAAGGCTACCAAAGATCACAGAAAATTACCAGGAGACCGAGGAGGGGGTTTCCTTCTGTCCGAACAACATAAGAACGTAAAAGGTTGGGGTCTTGAGTCAAGAAAAGAATCAGGATATCTGTCCTGCATCCACAACAATAGTTATCGTGAGTATTCAGCTAGCAAATTACCACTGAGATTTCTTAATGGTATGAAAAAAACAGAAGCAGAGTGACCACAATGAGCTTTTATGTCTAATAATTAGTCAGTAAAATAGTATACCCAGTCAATACGAGTTTTTTGTCTGGAATCTGCAAGACTTCTTCTATGACATGAAAAATGCCTTCATTAATAAGGTCCCTGAAAAATCATTGAAAAGACAGCCAATAGAGAAAAAGACCATCAAAGACTATTCTTAAAGAAGCACTTGACAAAGAAAGAGCAGACACGATACTATAATAGCTACTACAAATGTTCTGAAGTCAGTAACTGATAAACACCAGTCGTAATTAGGTTCTTGTAAATACATACCTAAAAAGTCGCAGCTGCTGCACCACCTGGAGGCTCTTGCTTAAACTACAAAATTCGTGCAAGAAATATACCTATTTAAAGAGAATGAAAACACATCAGCCTGACTAGCTCAATTGAACAGCCATATCATACTAAGGAGACCTATTGTTTCCATCTGTTGTCACATGTAGATCATCTCAACATTGGGGCTAGAGAAAGTTTATCCCAAAGAAATCTCTTACTCTCAAAATAATTTTTATAAATGTCATTCACGAATACAAAACCATTGAGGCTTAAAATAAATAACAAATGCCTCTTGAGCCGGGAAATACCAAATTTTTCTTGGATTCCATAGAAGTAGAAGGCGACCTCAACCTTGCAAATAACTCTTGAATAAAAGTGCTATCGTCCTTCAGCAATGAAACTACCTGGAGAAGACACTTCAGTTAAAGAAAGAATATGGAATGCAGGCTTTCGATGTTATGTATGTGATAGGATTTATATGGAAAACTTACTATGGCATTGTTCGCATGGATTACAGAATTCAAGTTTGCAACAATAGCATCATCTAGTACTCTAGCCAAAACAACATCCTGTAAAAGGTGACAGAAGGTGAGAGACCTAAAACCACAAGAAACAAGGCGTCAAGTTTTTTAGAAAAATTATGGGATCCAACCTTCAAGTAACCAATTCTGTACGTCTGGTGTATCTTTGACAGGACTAAGGGATCTTTGATTGGTATAGCCTACAAAAACAAAAGGGATATACTAAAGAATCGAAAAAAAAAGAAAACCCAATCATCCTATATTAATCTCATTTCTAAAAGCCAAAGAACGCTAATCCCAAAGCATCCATAGTGAGCATGCTCTTTTCTTACAAAAAAAACATGACTTTGTCTCTAATATTTCTAATGAGCTTATTCAGTTCTAGTCACAAGAATAAGTCTCAAAGATTTCCTAAGTACAGTCTTTGTTAACTGGGTCTGAATCACGTAAAATCAATAGCATAGGCAAGATTGTGTTACCTCCTTAAAAACAACATGCTCCTTCAGAAAATTCCGGTGATGCTGAGAGTGAGGAACACCAGGATCATCTGTGAAGTGAAACAACATGCAGCGTCATATATAGCTAAATATAGGCAACGGCCAAGATAAGAGAAACAAACAAACTGGATATAATATATGCAGTCGCAAAAGCAAACCCTTAAGAACATGGCTATATGATCCAGCAAGGAACTATCCACCAGTAATTAAAGAAACCTAAGTTTTTGGTGTCCATGAACGACTTAAGATATGAAACCACAATTAAAATCCTCAGCATTTTATGGGCAAGAAATTCCCAATATAAGTCCCAACAGAATCTAATTAGTGTCTAGAAGGCCTATGCAACATATATCTAACCGCTACATTCTGAAGGTAATGCCTGTCATTATTTTTACAATATTTCTATCATTAACTTTGATCAATGACATCAAACTTACATTCAAGGCATCCGATAATCTCCATAATCAATTCATCTCCAAATATTTTCTCCAAGATCTGAGAACTGTTAAGCAAAACTGCGTACAAAAAGATAAAAGAAATAATGGACATCAAAAGATAATTCTGATATATGTGGATCTAAGACATGAATAATTATAATGTTTGTGAATACTAACTGATTCCCTTGACAATGTTGAATATCATGTGAAGGCCATCAACATTTTCCAAGTCCTCGCATATTTTAAAAACACCCATCAGATTCCGGAAGAAATCATGCTGCAGCAAGGGAAAAGGTAGAGTAAGGAGGTTTCCAGAATATAATTCTAAAGACATGATAAACTATAATAATAACAGTATATAAAGTAACGAGCTTACACTGAAATCACAAACCCTTAAGTACCTTAAAGGACCTTAAAGATAAAAATACAAAGAAAATAGGGCTCAATTTTTCAATAATAATGGTTTTGCTAGAACTTGTTTGTAAACATGAAAAACCTAACTCTACTGACAGCATCAAAGAAGACCCTGAGAATGGTATAAGATTTTCCAGCGAGCGCAAAGATAGAGTTATTTTTACATTAAACTGAACAGGAAAGGACAAGAACAGTCAATTACTCACATCCTTCAAAATAAGTTCAGTTAGGCGCATCTGATCTGTAATGCCACTCTCTGTAACAATCTGCAAGGAAGATGGACTAATATAATTAAATCTTTGGGAAAACAAATCCCAGGATCAAATTCAGAGCATAAATAGACATTATTAGTAAACAAGAAACTTCCACAGACTGATACACACTGAGAGGATAAATATAACAGTGAGAAAGACCATTCTAATTCTGGGAGTCACAAATGGATAGAAGTAGATTTGTCAAATAATATTAATCCTCCAGACAGTAAAAAGGCCAATAATAATGGAAAAAAGGCACCACAAAACATTCGAGAGGCGAAAACAATAAAATGATGCCTTCATAAATATTTTGCACTTTTCCCCAGACATGGGATAGGTAAAGAATACTGTTTTAAAGAAATAAAACATCACAAAAGTATAGGGTCAGTGTAGAATTATAAAACCTTCAGTATTAGGGGAAGAGTAGTAAGCTCTACAGCAGGAAGCTCCCTCAACTCACTGTTCAAGCTGTGAAATGTTTCGCCTGTTCAATCACAGATGATTATCTAATCAGTAAAACCCTCAAGTTACGTTTACAGTAAAATTGAAATGCCAACTTTGAATCTAATTAGGATACAGTATGAAAGATTAAGTATTTATATTAGATATTAAAAAACAACACGGTTAGTAAGAAAGTTTAAATCACCATGCAAACGCTAACAAATCTTTACATTGAAATATTCTTATATCCAAATGCCCACGAAACAGCAAACCTAGCTAAATCCCTTGCACTACTACTACAAAATAAACTGAAACGCACTCCAGAATTCATTTACGTGACACTACAGAATATATGGAATAAGCATAAATTTAATAAAGAGGTAAATAACGATCAACAAAGATGTTCTCAACTGATATAAATCCTCGAGAAGAAAATTCTTACTGTTTAGAGAGCTGAAATGCAAATTTCGTTGCATAGTGCAGATTTGATCCCTGAATTATACAAACACCATTTTGAAGTCAAGAATATTGTAATATAAAAAATGACGGATGAAATGAAGAGGGTAATAGAAAAATTGTCATCACTCACCATACATAAGAGCACCCTGCAGTCTCTTGAAAGCTTAAAGCCAATTCTGTTGAGCGCTCTGGGTCTCTCCATGAGATTATTGTGTCTGTACATTGAAACAGATACCAATTATCCAAAAAACCAGAAAACCCCAAAATATCTTAGCTAATTAAACCACGACGCAAAAAAACTACCTTCTTGTTTCCTGTAAATATCCTCAGGGTTGATGGGATGAACAAGTAACGTCTCGTTATCTTCTTCATCAATTACACATAGACTGAGTTCTTCAGATCGCTGCATCATATAGTATTTCCATTTAGCTACAAATTCTGGAAATATGTTTTACATAATAAGTGCTGCAGAATACCCGCAGCAGATGGAATTCAGGAAGTCAATTAGAATCACAACAGACCTCCACAAAGTCGATGCTTACGTGCCCAGTTCCTCGATCATCCCATTTACCATCTTCATTCAAATGATAGACTTTCACTCTCTGAAGAATGAATACAAGAGTAAGAAGGATGATCCAACAGCGTATTGGAAGAAAGAAAAGAAACCCTTCCATCTCAATTCAACACAATTCGTCAAAACAACGCAACTTTCTAGTGTCTCAATAATTGAGATCCGTTTTATCTGAAGAAGTAAGGTCTACCACATGGTCGAATAGCTACTCTAAATTATCGGCTATGGTACACTGTTCAAAAGAGGACAAACACCCACAGAAACTAGAGAACTACGCTACGCCCTACGCTAAACCCCACTGAAACTAATACACAACAAGTGAACCATAGAAACTAGTCAAATTACAAATCTCATCTTCTGTGTGCTCTTAAAACTGAGATACCTATTGAATTGTGGTCACCATGAATTTCATCAATAAATAACACAGCTCAGAAGCAGGAGTGATTTAATATGAATACAGAAGCTCTACAATAAATTATACTAATCAAGACAAACCCAGCTCGAATCAAGTGAGCCAATAAAGGAAAACAAAGCTAGAGCTAGAGAGACACCTGCATCGAATTGGTATTAGATTGAGACTTTTCCGGAGCGCCCATAACTGATTACCAACCTCCAACACCAAATCGAGCCGAGAAAGTGAAAATAATGACCGACGGTAGTAAAGTTAGGGTTTTGGAGCAACGAGAAATGATAGGAATTAGACGGCGTCGATATAGGCGGGAGATTCAGTTCTCGAAGGGGACGAAATCAAAGAAAAAAGAAACCCTAATTGCCAGACGGAGCATCAAAAAAACATTGACATTCTCTCTCTAGCTTTTATTTTCTTCTGCGAAAGCTTTCCCCAACCTTCGAAACGCGAAAGAAGAGAGAAGAGAGAGGAGAAAAAAAAAAAGAAAAAAAAAATTAAAGCAGCAGAAAAATAATATAATTCTTCATACGTTATGAACTAAATTCCATTAATACCCTTACTTGCCCTTTGTATTCACTAAAAGGCCATCGAGCGACACCCACGCGCTCCTTTGCCGCGAGTCGGTTCGCTCTCTTTAAAAACGACAGCCTGTGACGTAGAAGAAATGACAAGCAGAAATGTTTTGTCTGTGTAAAAGAAAGTTAAATCCAATGAAAATGCGCCAGGTGGGAATTTGATCATTGTTGCCGTGAGATTAGTGATGCTCTGAAGTGTATAGGCTTATGTGGTCAAAGAAATAACCACGTGGCATTAGGTAGTTGGTAGATCTATCCGAAGTGCAACTAAAAGGCGAGACAAAGGAATCGAAACCACGACACGAGCTTTGTAACCTTCGTGTGCTTAAACAAGGGTTCTTTCGTCATCACCACTTTATCAAATTATTTTCACTTTACTTTCATATCACCAGAACGAAAAAAAATCATATAATTTTACAATTTGACAAATTGTGTTGCAAGTATATTAAACCAATTTAAGACCATTGTTGGCGTCTACCCAAATTTCCAATCAATAATGCAAAATAAGATTTTGTCTTTGACGTATTGGCAATAGATATACACTCAAATCTGGTTATTTTCAAATGATAATAGAACCATTTGGAGTTTTCATGAAATGTGAAAGCTAGAAAAGTAACAGGCATCGGTGAATAAAACCAGATTGATTCAAGTAAAGGCCAGACAAACCTATATATGTAAATCAGGTTCAGCTTTCAGATTATAGGTCTACATGAACATAAACGAACAAGTGAAAGAATTGCATCAAATCAAGTAACATGCAAAATATATAAGAGAATCTGGATAGACATAATCCCTGATTGTAGAACATTGGTTCCTTTGTCTAAACAAGTGAAATTCATAAAAAAAACTTAAACTGTCAATCAGACGATCAAAAGATCTACTCTTCGACACCAGCATTCTCGCCACTCTTGACGTTGTGCTTCCTTGCATACCTCTGGTTTCTTAGGAATTTAGGATCCATCTGCAACATTTCACAAAAATAGATTAAATATCAAACTTGGAAGGTAACATCCGAATCTGAAAATTGTTTATAGCTTTAAAATGTAACATCAGAATCTGTAATCGTTTATAGGTTTAAAATGTAACAGAGACTCTTACTCCTCTGGTTGGTGTGTGACGGTGTCTCCTTGGCTTCTTGATTCCGTTCTTATGCGCCTTGGCAGACTGATTGTGCGCCGTGTGATTCTTCGATTTCGCCATTTCTGTAACAACGGCACAACACAACTTTTCAAACTCAATCACCAACGAAACAAACGAGAAGAGTTAAAAGTCAAATTATATCCAGCGATCAGCCGGATATAAGCAGCTAACCTGAGTAAAGGGGAGAGACGCGAGAGGAAAGATAGGTGACATACACAATAGTCAAAACCCTAGATGGAATTTAAATCACCCCACAGACCACAGTGGCCTCTTAGATAATATATGGGCTTACGATAGTGGCCTCTTATATGTGATTGGCGAGAATATGGGCTTCCGGTAATGAAGCTTTTGTATACTTGCTTAAAATAGACCCACTTAGGCCCGTTTCATTAGCTAAATCAATTTGACAAAATTAGCCCACTTCAATTTTTTATAAACATGATCAAACGGTTTTTTCTTATTTTTACTGTATTTTTTCCGTTAAGAAAACTGTTTGCCTGTCATTTGATAGTCATTTGGTCGTTAGAGACGTACAAATTCAATTTTGTTTTCACACCTAACGTAGTCGTTTGTGTTTTTTTTTTTTTTTTTT
>Ga0041059_1002711_pt1 | contig 12942 bp, 5 predicted proteins | sample AraColnosormetaG_FD_56232 | JGI IMG/M metagenome (GOLD analysis project Ga0041059, IMG submission 56232) | Arabidopsis roots microbial communities from North Carolina, USA - Col MF nosort | ecosystem: Host-associated > Plants > Roots > Unclassified | place: USA: North Carolina | collected 2013-09-02 | reverse complement strand
ATATAAATATATATATATATATATATATTCATAATTTATACAATTATTAATTTATAATATTGATGGGACCATATATTTACATAGGATTTTCAAAAAAAATATTATCTTATTAATTTATCGATTTGTATCAATTTTTACACTGATCCCAACTCGGGACCGGAAGAATTTATTAATTTGTAGAGGTTATTAATTTATCGTGTATTAATTTATAGAGGTTTTACTGTAGATTCAAGATACTTTTGTTTGCTGTAGTGGTTTGTTTAATATATCATGTCAGAGGTGACAGGTTCGAATCTCAAATTCAACAATCAACAGTTTGAAATTTTTTCAATTTATCTTCGAAGAATGGTATATTGGTCATTTAGTATCCATCTTCTTCTTATGAATACTAATCCTCCAAACCTAATTTATGGTCGCTACGAATTTTTTGTAATATTTATTTTCATATTCTTTGATTTTTTGCACTCAAATATTGTTGATCCATATAGAAAAGTGAGTTTCTAACATGTAACAAACAAAAAATAATAAGTTATGTTACATCGCGGCGGCTTCAAACCATCTCATGCTTTCCGACGTCTAGAGACCTCGGTCTCCATGGCCATGTTTTAGAACAAAGATTTTCAGTAATTTATTATCTTTATTTTGACTAGTAATGACTTACTAGGTACTAAATCCCTATAAATTAAGTAATTTCTTTTGCGTATTTAGTAGTAAATTATCTCAATTTTGACTAGTGATATCATCATATTTTAAAAATTTAAGTTAAACAAAAGTTATGTGTCATTAGTAAGTTATTTACTAATACTTTTGACTGTTGTCCGCGCTGTATTATCTGAATTAAGGAAAAACAAAATCTATATGTGAATATTTAAAAATAATAGTTAAGAGCAAAATTAATGGTTCTATTTCCTTAATACATGTAAATGTAATCAAAAGTGATATTTGTATATTTTCTTTAGATCTAAAGTATATGTCTAGTTTATGTTAAATGTTTTCTTATTATTTTTAGATTTTTTATTCTTGATAAATATTATTATTAGATTTTTTACTTTAAACTTTAAAAAGTTAAGTCACAAGAAAATTGTGATTTCCTTACTTTTTGAATGTTATTGAATTATATTTCCTTGTTAAATTTGACTTGCAGCACTAAGGAAAATGATCTAATTTTTTTAAGAAAGACAATGATGTTTTCTTTACTAAGAAAAGTGAAAAACGTTGAATACAAAAGAGAGGGATATTTTGGTCAAATGAGATTAGACATATTCTAAGAGTAGTAGCTTATAAAAAGCCATAGAAATCACATAAACGTGCATTCAGAATCAAAATTTCAATCTTCACTGTTTGATACCAAACTCCATCGTTTTCATTTTCCTCTAAACGTCTTCAGCCAAGGTATATATATTTCTCCATTTCGTTAATCTTAATTATGGTTGTGTGTTTTTTTTTCTTCTTCTGATTTCTCATATTGATATCTCACTGATCTGTTGAAATTTGGGGGATAATATTGTTAACGGGTGACCAATACAGTACTACAGTTACATGAACCAATATAGTTTTGTAACGGACCCAAATTCTTGCAATTTTGTTGAATACCCTTTTGTTCTCATATATTAAATAAAAAATTTGATTTATTTTCGTTCATTCTAAGGTTTGAGAGGTTTAGGCCTTGGCGATGATTGGGCCGTCATGTTTATCGTATAGAGAGTAGGCCTGTTCAGAAATCTTTGCCATCAATTACTTACTTTATGTACTCGTCGTTGGTCTGGAATTTGAGTCTAAGCTCATTAATAAGAGGATTGACAAATAAACAAACGTTTTGATACGTATAGTTCAATTTTGATTTTCTAATCATCCAAGTATCCAACTATTTTCTATTTGGTTTTCTTATGAATTTGTTTATTGCATAATTTCTTGATGAATGTTGTTTTTTGGTTAATGTTGAAATAATTTAGCTTGAGAGAAGCCTAAAGAAAATCTAAAATGTGTGAGTCAAGCAACAAAGTCAGAGTATCGCCATACCCGCTTCGGTCTTCGAGGACCGACAAACACAAGGCGTCAGAGTCGCCTATTGAGACAGGTTGGGAGGATGTGCGGTGTGTAATCTGCATGGAACCACCTCACAATGCTGTTCTTTTGACATGCTCTTCTTCTTCTAGTGGATGTCATCCTTACATGTGCGATACGAGTGTTCGTCACTCCAATTGTTTCAAGCAGTTCCGCAGAAAAACCATAAAAAAGCGCCTATACCCCAAGACCTTACATTGTCCTCTCTGTAGAGGTGAAGTATCCGAGACGACAAAGGTGACGAGCACTGCAAGAAGATTTATGAATGCTAAACCGAGGTCTTGCTCCGTAGAGGATTGCAAATTCTCTGGGACGTTTTCTCAGCTTACTAAGCACTTGAAAACTGAGCATCGCGGTATTGTGCCACCAAAGGTCGATCCACTGAGACAACAGAGATGGGAAATGATGGAGAGACATTCTGAATACGTTGAACTCATGACTGCAGCTGGGATTTCGCGTATGGCTGAGGTGATGCAACAACAGCTTCCCCAGGATCAGAATCATCCTCATGTGTTTCAAGTGACCGTTAATGGAACCATATGGAATCTAATTGATCCGAGTCAGGGAAGGAATGGATTAGGCATCACCAACTATAGCGCAATGCAGTTTGTACCATTAAGCATAAATCACAGTAGAACTCTGTGAAGAATTCTAACTTGTTTAGTGAAAACCCAAGTTTAAAGTTTTGATGATCTCAATATCTTACTTTCATTAGTTGGGATCCATAATGTTTAGAATTCTAATATTTAGGTTGTCTTTCTACCAATATTTTTACTGCATTTGTTAATACAAACCTCCACAATTTAATAATGTTGGGACCATCATATTTTATTAATTTATAATGATATTAAATATTTATTATTTTAGAGTATAAATTATTATTTACTATTTTATCGAGTTTAGTTTTAATTGTTAAAATTTTAAGAAAATATGAACTCAAAAAATGTAATCTAAGAAAATTAATAATGTTGGGACCATCATCTTTTATTAATTTATAATGATATTAATTTATCAATAAATTAGTATTTTTTATTTTAGAGTATAAATGATTATTTATTATTTTAGTGTATAAATTATTATTTATTAATTTATGGAGTTTAATTTTAATTGTTAAATTTTTAGAAAATATAAATTCAAAAAAATGAATCTTAATATTTTGGATTTTATAAAAATAATTTAGTTTTGGACTTGACAATCTAATATTTAGAAGAAAATATAAAATATTTACATAGAGATTCTAAAAATTATTATTTTATTATTTTATCGAATTTTGTTCATTCTTACTTGAGACGGAAAAATCTTTTTTTATTTTATTATATTTATTAAAAAAAAATCAAGAATTCATTTGTAAATAACATTTAACGGTCTATAATAGTTGATCCGTAAAATATACATTTTATTCTTAAGTCCTCTTCAATGACGCTGCGTGAGGAACTAATAATAATTAAAAAATAAAAAATAAGACACATATTATGGTTGAAATCTGCTTGGATTCGTTAAGTAATTACGGGTTTAAATTAATTATTGTATCCTTGGAATTAGTAAAGTCTATTTGACTAGTTGTTGCCATTTTAGGCTAAACTTTCCTTTAATGAGTAAAATAGAAAATAATGCATAAGATGACCAATAATTGATCAGAGCTTAGGGTTACTTTATTAAATGCTATAATTTAGATCGAGGACTACATATTCTATTTATGGGCTCATGGCCTCTCTACAAATAAAACCTTAAAGGCTAAAACAACTAATATTTGATAAAATAATGTTCTAATTAAATAGTTATTCTAATTATTATTTGCTACATTTGTATCAAAGTAGATAATTTCAGATTATAATTTTTTTTTAATATATACCAAAACTTTAAACATCAATTACTAAAACTTTAATTAATCACTTACCAAAACAATTTATGTATACAACCACTTTAAAACATCACTTACATTGAAAGAGAGTTCTACAATATTGTTTGCATTTGCTCTAATTCGTTACGTAAGATTTGACTTAGATAATTAATCACCTCGTTAACGACAAATGGCATAGTCTCATTAAATAATTGTAGAACCAACTTATTTAAAGCACTATTCAACTAATAAAAAGACCTATGGCAGAAAGAATTACTCCTTATTGAATAACTTAACTATTATTGCATTAAATGAATAAAATATCAAATAAAACGAGACAATAACTGTTTCTAAATATATCACTAATTATGAAATAGAGAGAGTAGTGTATGTTTTAAGATTTTGTAAAAATACTAATCTGACTACTTTTTGTAATCAACAAGCTTTTATCTTAGTTAAGAGCAATGTTATATAGCTTCACCTCTATCACCAGTCGGATTCTAAGCATTGTATAGCTTCTTCATATTTTGTTTAAGAAACATAAACTTATCGAACTGGAATTGCCCCTCGATAAGTTTCTTTTTTAGAAAATAAGCAACTTTCCTATGATTATATCATCTCTTCTCCATAGAATTCTTGTTAGCTACCGAAAAATGATTAAATCACTCCTTATTACCAAAACATATTACATTGGATCTATAACTTGTAATTGATAAATTCTATTAAATTTCAAAGAAACAAGGATCTTTAAGACATAAGAAAAACAATTGTAAAGAAATAAAAATAAACGATAATAAGTTTATATCATAAATTTATTTATTTTACATTGAAATGAAAACCATGAAATAAAATAAATTTCTCTGAAATATTACTTATTATGGAAGGAGAAGATATTTTAGTTCACATTTTATATTTGGGTACTGTATCAAAGTTATACCCGAATCGGGTTTGGCTCGGCTCGTTGTTCAAGAACCATAACCGTAAATGAAGACAAAATAGTTTTATGGATAGTTAAATTAGGTGCTTTCTAAAAATGATCAAGCATCGAACATCTATTATGGTAAGACCTAATTATTAAATACATGTGCAATACAGTGTTACCGTCCCACTAAATCAAGGAATAATACAGAGAATTTTGTTAACTACAAGACAAAATAACCCAGCTCTGACCACCACCTTTCTTTCTTTTTTTCTTTCGAGACCCAAAAGAGTGGTGACCGGATATTTATTTAATATTTTGTCATTTCCCCACAGTTTTATTTAAATTTATAAAATAAAATATTGGAGTAGGTCCATCAATTTAGTTATTGGATTTTGGGAGGTGGTTGGACCAAGTCTTAATGTGTAGTGACTGTTCATTGAAAACATAATTATATGCCAATGTTAACATTATGTATTAACTGATTTAAAGTTTACTAAAACCACCTTTACAATAAATAAAATTTCACTTCTAGAAATAAAGATTGTTTTCACCTTATAGGTTAAAGATATTGAGTTCAATTTACGCCAATGTATAAATCCTCTACATAAATAAGAAGATGGAAACTCTTTGACAAAATGGGCTTATAAATAAGAAATGATCTAGTTTTTGTATTCCCTCTTGTTTAATATTTTTACCCACAAATTAAGAAAGCATAAAATATTCATTTAATTGTTCTCTTTACATAAAAAAACATTATTAATTAAACTGAATTCAACTAATATAAAAAATGATTGTAAAATATAATTGGTATAAAAATGCATTTAATTTGTATAAAAAATTGAAAGCATCACTTAAAATGAAACTTTTTGTTTTTGCTAAAACATCACTTAAAATGATACGGGAAGAGTATAAGTTAGAACAAGAGTTAATATATGGACAATAAACAAACAGAAAGGGATAAATCCGTCCAAAGAACAACACCCATAGATTTGTAGTAATATATAAAAAAACACTCATAGCTCCCAAAAAAAGAACTGTCTTTTATTCTCATCTCTTTCACAAACCCCCCAACCTCCAACAAGAAGACCTCTCTTTCATAAAACCCTCACACGTGTGACTGATTCATCACCATGAGCTCATCCCCGGCCGTGAAAGGCCTAACCGATGAAGAGCAGAAAACCCTCGAACCGGTTATCAAAACGTACCACCAGTTCGAACCAGACCCAACCACGTGCACTTCTCTCATAACCCAACGCATCCACGCTCCGGCCTCCGTGGTTTGGCCTCTTATCCGCCGCTTCGACAACCCCGAACGCTACAAACACTTTGTAAAAAGGTGCCGTCTCATCTCCGGTGATGGTGACGTCGGAAGCGTCAGAGAAGTGACCGTAATCTCCGGCCTCCCAGCCTCAACCAGTACCGAGCGGCTTGAGTTCGTCGATGACGACCACCGTGTTCTAAGCTTCAGGGTCGTCGGCGGAGAGCACCGACTCAAGAACTACAAATCAGTGACGTCGGTCAATGAGTTCTTGAATCAAGATTCCGGCAAGGTTTACACGGTGGTTCTTGAATCTTACACCGTTGATATTCCCGAGGGAAACACAGAGGAAGACACTAAAATGTTTGTGGACACTGTCGTCAAACTCAACCTTCAGAAACTCGGAGTTGCCGCCACATCTGCACCTATGCATGATGATGAATAATTTCAAGTTTATTTCTTATATTTTCTCTCGGTAAGTTTTTTCCTTTCTTCTGATGATTATTGATTATTTACTTAATTTGTGAGATTTACTATTGGAAGCAAATGTTTAATTCGATTCCGTTAACGAAACTATTGTTGCATAACGCATATTAGTTCTCTGTTTATTTTTTTCCAATAAACGGCAAATCACGAATTCTGTCATTTGATTTTGCTTTTTCACCATCTATTTTTGAATAAATTTGGACTATTTTTGAATAAACTTTGGACTATTTTTGATGATGTCAAAAATTGGTATTACACTCTTAATTAATATTGGTTATAGTTGGTCTATAGTATTTGCGCTACAAAGAGTCAAGAAATCTTGCCGGTTATCAAAAAGCAAAAAGGAACTTAGAAATCACTTCTTGTCGCAATGTTGAATTAGATTTTTATTTACCTTACCAAAATCATTCTTCTTCTTCTTCTTATTAGGTTAACGTTTTTTAGGGCACCTTTGAAAAAAGTTTATACATATATATTCCGATGGTTTGTGTCTCCACAAAACTTGTCCAATACATTTTTTTTCATTAATTATAGTCGTCTTAAAACATTGGACCGTTGTGATGTGTAGTCTAGTTATTTGTGTTGCTATGTAATTGTATCACACATTCAGATTTGGTCCCCTTTACTATGTGTTATTAAAAAAAAAATGGTAAGAATTGCGCCACAGTAGTTCCAGTTCAATAAAAATAATATAATTTTTTGTATTACAAGAGGAATCCATGGTCTAGATTCGTGTAGAAGCTCTTTTGCCTTTCACTTCTTTAAAGTGCTGGAAAAGAGAAGTGTGTCACATTATGCATGCAGCCATGTACTACTTCCAATGGTTGTGTCTCCACAAGTTGTTTTACCTTTTCAATAGAAAGACAAATACAGTTTTTCTATTTCGCTTGATTTTCTTTTTCTTTTTCCTCCAAAATTGCTTTAAAGTAAAGTATATCTAATTGACAGTAATCTTTAATATTCAGAAATATATATACTTTATATTTTCACTTGGAATTGGAAGTATATATATTACATATTAAATATAATCTAACTTTTTATTTATAAACAATTAAAATCTATTGTTAACTAAATTTAGTTTCATATTTAAAAAATGTTAGAATTATATTTATAAATAGGTTTTTAAGACATAGTTTTTTTTTTAAACATTATAACTACATATTATAACTAATTATGATCTTCTTCTAACATAATTTATTATCTTTTTTATATAAAAAAAATCTCTTTACAAATTTTATAATCAATATCTTCTTAAAAAGATAGCTAAAATCCATTTTCTTGGATACATATTATTTTTATTTAAAATATATTATATTTAATAGTATCAATAGTGTTAAAGATATTATATGGTTTTGAACATTATAATAAACATGTGATAATAAACATTATAGTAAAATCCTTCCAAATGGTCCTGAACCGAGTCAGCATCCAGACAAACTATGTTCTTCGGTTTGATATCATTTGAGTACTGAGTAGACATTCACATTTTGGGATAAGAAGAGTTTTTTTTCATAAATCGTAAATAAGATAAGAAGATATCAATGGGCTTATTCAAGCCCAATTAGGCCCAATCCCCGATCGTATCAGATAACAACGCCGGCGACGGTGACACGTTCACATTCACATTTTGGGATCAATTTTGAAACTCTACTCCGATAACTTCAACCATAATTCTCCGGCGAGTCAGATCGACGGTGAGTTCTTCAGACCAAGCTCGATTACATGATTGTGTGTCTGATTTTGGGATCAGTTCTGAAACTATTTGATACTTTAGGATTTTGTTTCTTGCGATGAATTGCGATAGAATCTGCGAATTGCCAGATTCTTTACTAACTCAAGTACTCTCATACCTTCCGACCATAGATTCCGTTAAAACAAGCGTTTTATCGAAACGATGGGAATTTCTCTGGCTTAGGGTTCCTGTTCTCGACTTAAAAGTCAGCGATTTCCCTGACGAAAACTACGCAAGCTTTATCGACAATTTTCTCGAGTTTAATCGAAAATCACGAATGCGAAAATTCAAGTTGAAGTATGATGAATACACTTACGACGATGATCGGTTAGCTGGGTGGGTTGTAACAACGGTTGATCGCGGAATTCAACATCTAGATGCTAAAGGTTTTGAGACTAATATGTGTGTAAGAGAGTTCATGCCTCAGAATATTTATAAGTGCAATACATTGGTGTCTCTAATGCTTGTAACCGTAGGAATCGAGAATCCAGAGTTCGTTGTTTCACTACCGTCTCTTAAGATAATGCATTTAGAAGATGTTTGGTATTATGATGATCCTTTGATCATGGAGAAGATTATCTCAGGTTGTCCTGTTCTTGAAGATTTTGTATTGATTAGGCCTATTGATTTTTGTAATCTAGATGTTCTGCAGTTTCTTCGTGTGAGGTCTCTGAGTCTTAGAAGCTTTCGTCTTACGTTTGAGTATAGTGTTTCTTGTACGTATTTTTCGGTTGAGATTGATGCTCCTAGACTTGAGTATTTGAATTTTAATGATGACCAATCTGATACGATTGTAGTCAAGAACATGACTTCTTTGTCGATGATTGATATTGATAGTGAATTTAATGTTAAGTTTGGCGGCAGTCGTTTGGAACCGGGGGATTTACGCAAGAGAGATATCATCCGTGATTTTTTAACCGCGATATCTTGTGTAAGACATATGATCATCTCTCGGCGTACTTTAGAGGTGAAATATGTATTTTTTGATGCATATATGTGACAAGAAATGTACTTTGATTCCCTGTGATGTATCCTTTTCTTTCTTTATTGCAGGTCCTAGATCGATATTCGAAGTTGGTACCTATTCCGAAATTCGATAACTTGTACCGTTTACAAGCTGCGGTTTCTCGATCCATGTTGCAGTTGTTGCTTGTCTTTCTTGAGAGCTGCCCAAATCTTGAAAACCTCATCTTGGTAAGATTATGAATAAATCTATGATTTGGTTAGTTAAGAACATCTCTGAATATATTGTAAACACAGCGTGTGCACCTGCAGGACTTTACTGTTTCAACGGAGCCTGAGCAAGATGGACTTACCTATGTCCCTCAGTGTTTGTTATCGAGTTTGGAGTGTGTTGAGATTAGAGAATTGATTATGGGAGAAGAAACCGGGGAGAAATTAGTGAGGTATTTTCTCAAGAATTCAGTAGTTCTCAAGAAACTCATTTTGCGTTTAGAAGATTCTTCGATAGCAAACCAAGATTCAGATATCTTCAAGGAGCTTAGTACTTTCACAAAGCGTTCTCGCAGCTGTGAGGTTATCATCATTCATTGACAATGTTTATAGAAGATCATTGTAGAAATCTTTTGTTATGAAAAATTTGCAATTAGGCTTAGCCTTTTCCAGACATTGGTGTGGATAATATTAACTGTAAATTGTATTACTTTCTTCACTTACTTGTAAGATGTGATTATGATTGATTATAAAAGCAATTAAATTACGTACGAAATACGTTAAGAAGGATTGTTTTAACGACTGAATAGTGTTTTTTATTTACAGAATGGAAAATTACATTAAATTGCTACCAGACTATAGACAAGAATGTAGACAAGAAGAAACAGGTCTGGCTTTAATAACGCTTTCTCTTGATATGAGAAAATTTAGTTGGTGATCTACAAAAACATCCGGATCTTGAGTTTTTTTTTTGTATACCGTAATTCAACTTTTTAAATAATGTTTAATTTCTTCAACGTAGTCATGAGATAAGCTATTGAATTGACTCTATGTCGAGTGATTTAACTTGAACTTCCTATGAAAACATAGAAATAATTTCTTTCTTTTGACATATTCCGAAGATAAGGGTGATGATGGCAGCAAACTTATCCATGATAATTATTATTACTTTGCTTCAATGTATGTGTTATGTAAAGAAATAAGCTTATATTCAACCTTTATTTATAATGAAATGTTGGTGAGTTTATTTTCTACTTGTGAGCTGTACAATAACGTGGTAACCCCACAAATTACACACACAACGTCTGCTCGTAGCTGATATTAAAAGATAAGATCTTGGCTTATTAATAGTTGATGGCTTGTTTCTCCACCACATATTTTTTCTCTGTCAATGTCTAATGTATCCTAAGTTTTATTCAAAAAAAAAAAAATTGTATCCTGAGCGGCTGCTTTGGCTTTGAGCTAATGCTACATCGATCACATGCATGGGCGGCTGGTTAATCTGACTCGGACAAAATTCAAGAAAATAAGATCTTAATCAAAAAGGTAGGTAAAATGTAAAAACTTAAGATTGCCATAGTTAGACAAGTTTATTGATATGTCCGAGATTTTCACACTTAAGAAAAGTGTAGTTCGTAGTCTGAGTCGAATAAAATACCTCGGAAGTAACTTTGTACAAAGTTCCTGAACGGTAAAATTAAACCATATGACAGGAGCAAGCAGGTAAAACCAAGCGGTCGAATGTTTCCGGTTAAAGCATCACCCTAATTAGACTGTTAGACATATATCGTAGTGGACTATGCCATGATTTGGTGTGTGTTTTTTTTGCCAAAATTCAAACATGTTTAGGTTTTAATTACAAGACTGTATAACCTATGGATTTGGTCCATGGCAAAAAAAGTTAAAAAGCATTGAAGCAAAGATAATCTGTCCATCAACATGATTTGGTTGATCTCATCATCGTAGTTCGGCCAAGTTTGCAAAACAAGAAACTGCTCTAGAAAATTAAAGTTTTCCATTTACATTTTACGGGGAAACACCTTTAACTGAAAATTGGATTAGTCATCAATGTGTTGCTCTCATCGGCAGTAGGTTTTCAAACTAGCTTAGTTGGCTATAGATAAACAAACCGTTGTTGGTCATGGCTATGAATTTAGAGTACATATATAGGCAAAATGATATGATATGAATTTAGAGTACTTTTGATTAATAAAAATTAATTTTAACAAAAAAATAATATGGATTCTATTATATATTAATAAAGTGTCAATTTCTTGTGAGAGATACGTACTATGTCCTTAAAAAATAGTATGTATAATGGTCGTGTTGTAACCAAATATGGACAAGAAAAAAGTCCTACGTCGTACTTAAATTTTATATTTTTATAGAAAAGTCACACCAAACATTAAAACATAAACATGCATGCCTTAAGTCACTCATAGAATGACACAGACTTATTTTTAAAAATATAAATACACATCGATAAAGAACCAAAGAAAATTGGTAAATTAACATGGGACGTAACAGATACACTTGTGAGCTGGGAAGACATAGTTGCAAGATCCATGTTTTGCTCCTTCAAGGTTAATGCACTGATTCTTGCATGCATTGCTGTTTCCGCAAACTCCTGACCAAGTACCACTTGGCTTCTCGCACAACTTCTGTGCTTCCACCATTGTTGGTACTTCTGCGTATGTTACATCTCTCTAGTTATGTAAATGAACATTACATTTTAATTCATATTATAAGAGCATTACTAACCAAAAGCTGCAAAGAGAACAAGAGCAGCGTAGATAAAGGTGATGATGGAAGCAAACTTAGCCATGATGATTATTACTACTTTGTTTTCAATGTATGTATGTATGTGTTGTGTGAAGAAATAAGCTTAAGAGATCAACCTTTATTTATAATGAAATGATGGTGAGTTTATTTTCTACTTGTGCATGGTACAATAACGAGCTAATTGTACCCCACAAATTAAACACACCACGTACGCCTTCTCGAGCTAATATTAAAAGATAAGATCTTGGCTTATTAATAGTTGATGGCTTGTTTATCTACCACATATTTTTCTCTCTCAATATCTAATGTAACCTAAGCGGCTGCTTTGGCTTTGCATGGGCGGCTGGTTAATCTGACTTGGACAAGATGCAAGAAATAAGATCTTAACCAAGCCAATAGTTACACAAGTATATTAAATTCAGAGATTTTCACAGTTAGGAAAAGTGTAGTTGGTAGTCTGACCTTCGTCGAATAAATACCTTGATAGTAATAGTGTAAGCTATTTCATAATTTGTGCAAAATTTTTGAAAGGTGAAAACTATATATATGAACAAGATAAAACTAAGCGGTCAAAATTTTCCGATTTGAGCATCACCCCTAGACATACAACATAAGGGACTATCGACATGGTTTGGTTGATCTCAAGAGCAGCATCGTTCAACCAAGTTTTCAGAATAAGAAACTGCATGCTGTCGAAGTTTCCCATTTACATTTTACCAGGAAACACCTATAATCGAAAATTGGATGATTCATCAATCTCTTGCGCCGGTGGTAAATTTTCAAACTAGCTAAGTTGCTATGTATAAACAAACCATTGTTGGTCGTGGCTATGAATTTAGGGTACATAGGCAAAATGCTATATATATATATATATATATATATATATATATATATTGTGTGTAGTT
>Ga0041059_1002710_pt1 | contig 12943 bp, 7 predicted proteins | sample AraColnosormetaG_FD_56232 | JGI IMG/M metagenome (GOLD analysis project Ga0041059, IMG submission 56232) | Arabidopsis roots microbial communities from North Carolina, USA - Col MF nosort | ecosystem: Host-associated > Plants > Roots > Unclassified | place: USA: North Carolina | collected 2013-09-02 | reverse complement strand
TACGGTGAGGGAAACAAGTCCAAACATGATGCGTATCAGGAGGTAGGCTTCTTGGTAGGATACTTTGTGTTGTGTGTTGCACTTTCTTAGTTCTTTGGTTTCATTTGCTTTGTTATCTTTTGCAGATCGTTGCACTTGTTCAGGGTCATGACGATTTAGTCATGGAGCTTTCACAAATTTTCACTGATCCATCTACTAGAGTCTAGAGATGACTAAGGACGGTACTGGAAGGCTTCTAACGAAAAGAGAGTGATTTTAGTTTTCTTTTGCAAACATTTGAGTTTGGTTTGATTAACATGACATTCACAAATATGCTATGCTTCTATGTTGAGGTATATTGTACAATGAATTGGCGTATAAGAGACTAAAAGAGAGTGTATAGTTTCTTTTGTTGAGGTTTCTTTGATATCAAATGTTTTTTCACTAAATAAATATTTCCTCGTTACCAAGAAGACATGAGATTTGGGCCGTGTAGATATTTTTTGGGTCGTGTTTGCATAAGAAACTGAGAGGGGAAACACTAAAAAAACAGAGTTCAGCTAGAAACAAAAACAGAGAGGAAGAGAGCCCAAACTTACGCCTGGCCAAAAAATACAGAGCAAAACAAACAAAGTCAAGTAATTCTAATAACAAATATATTTTCTAATTTAAGTAAACCTTATATGAATTACGAAATTGATAATAAGATTTTATAGAAAAAAATTAAATTCAATATTTATATCTCTAATTTAAATATGTTTTGTATATTTTTTAAAACAAGATTTGGACTAAATTAATACAAATATCTGCATTCTAATCATAAAACTTTCTCATCATATGTCTTTAATTTATAGAAAGCTTTTAAATTTCATTTTCACAGATTTTACCAATTATATACTTTTGCAACTAAAAAAACCAGAAGACTGCAGTGTAAAAGCTAATGCTAAGATTTTACTAATTATCTGCTCAATACAAACACAAATCGATAATAAAGCTCTTTACATACAAACACCGGATTCTACTATCGATGATGCGGATGCGGTTACATACATCAATGCTGTGAAGGAAGCATTTCATGATGAACCTGCCAAGTATGACGTGTTTTTAAAGCTCTTTACTGACGTTCGCGTCCATATATAGATATGAGTTGTTTTCTCTCTTGTTATGTTTGGCATGCTCATCATTTCATAAGTACCAATCCACAGAACAAACACACTACGTGAACTGATCCTGATGTTACTAAGGTCTCTTTTTGTAGAGTGTATGTCGCTAGTGACATTTCTAGAACGAAGGAACTCATCAAAGATCACGAGAATCTGCTTCTTCGTTTAAATGCCTTCCTTTCCAGCTGAGACTCAGAGAGTCCTACATCCCAATATTGAGCAACGGGCTGCATCTGATGATAACAAAAGAAGTTCCTTGTAGACTGACAAAACATAAGCACCTATGTGCTTTGATTGAGCTTTGAACCCACAAGAGCCAAGATTTAGCTAATACTACATATGAACCAATTGCTTCCTCTACTAGGAGCTGTACCAAATCTTATTATCACTGTACAAAGTTTCATATTGTTAAAAACTAATTTACACAAGATTACTTACAACAAATAAAGTTAAAACAAAAATAGATTATAGAGTTTGGAATTGGTAACTAAACCAATTGAGAGAACATGGAAATAACATTCTCTAGTCTAGTCCGTCCATGTTTGGTGGTGGTACAGTATGAGAATTTTGCACGTGAGAAAGCGCGTGTGCTAAAAAGCGAGTGAGCATTAAAGACACGAATAAAAAACCAGACATAAAAAGCCAAAAAGTTTCTCTTTAAAAAACCATTAAAAAGGACCCAAAAGTTAAAGAAACGATATATTCGAGGCAAAAGTAGAATTATCATCACATAATAATTTCGCTACGTTGAAAAAAAAGTGAATAAAAAAATGAAATGATATTTTCAGTTGTACGCTCTTCTCTTCCTTATATCTTCCGCTTCACTTCACACCAAAATCACCACCTCTCACAAACCCTAGTTCCTCCTCTCTCTCATTTCTCGGAGATATTCACCAGAGCAATAACCATGGACGCTAAAGAAACCTCTGCCACCGATTTGAAAAGACCGAGAGAAGAGGATGATAACGGCGGCGCCGCTACCATGGAGACGGAGAACGGAGATCAGAAAAAGGAACCTGCTTGTTTCTCCACTGTTATTCCTGGGTGGTTCTCTGAAATGAGTCCTATGTGGCCAGGTCTTGTTTCCTTCCTCTCTCTCTCTCAAAAAACAAATTCTGGGTTCTTAAATTAAAAAGCTGATTTTTTTTTTCATTGGTTTGATGATGCAGGAGAGGCACACTCATTGAAGGTTGAGAAAGTTTTGTTTCAAGGGAAATCAGATTATCAGGATGTTATTGTTTTCCAGGTAACAAAAATAAGAATCATTTCTCTGTTTTTTCCTAACTTATTTGTCTGTGATTATACTTATAAAGACTTGTTTTTTATGTGTTGGTTAGTCTGCAACATATGGAAAAGTTTTGGTTTTGGATGGAGTAATCCAACTTACGGAGAGAGATGAATGTGCTTATCAGGAAATGATCACTCATCTTCCTTTGTGTTCTATCCCTAACCCTAAGAAGGTATACAATCAATCCTTTTGCTAGATTCTGTGACCTTGATTGTGTTGTGTTGTGGGTAATCAAAAGTTTATAGCTTTGGAATGTAATGAAAGGTCTTTCTTGAAGTTTGCATTTTTCTTCTCCGGTAAAGTAGGATGATGAAATCATTAGTTATGGAGAAATAGAGAAACCAGAGTTCCTTTTATTAGATGTGTATATAGAAACTACTTGAGTTGGCATTAATGATTACATTCCAGGGTGGTGATAGGAATGTCCACTAGAGAAAAGGTTCATGATCACCATTTTTTGCTTTTTATATGTACAAACTTTGATGGCCTCCTGAGAAAAAAAGGTACATAGTCCCATGTTCCCTTCTGGCAAAGTTAGAGAACTCAAGTAACTTTATTGGGTTATAATAATGATTCGGAAGAAACTTATTTCAATGGGCTTAAATGATTAGTCTTTAGCTTGTTATTGGGGGACTTGGTTCAGAAAAGGTTAGATAATCAAGCTTCTTACATTCAGAATTGCTTTTGCTCCCAAGTATCAGAATTGGGTAGTCTAACTATTTTGGGTTATGGTAAAGTGGGTCAGCTAAAAATGCTGTTTTTGCTTTTAGCTAGTAAAGCTATAAGCCAGAGTGTATCTGATCAATGCCTTTCTAGTTCTTCCATAGGTTTTGGTCATTGGAGGAGGAGATGGAGGTGTCCTGCGGGAAGTTGCACGCCATGCTTCTATTGAGCAGATTGACATGTGTGAAATTGATAAAATGGTGGTCGACGTGAGTGGTCACTTACTTTTCACCTTTCCTTCTTCTCTATTTCGATAGATAAATACCTTGTTATCTAATTTGTTTCCACCTACTGGTAATTTTCAGGTGTCTAAGCAATTTTTCCCTGATGTAGCAATTGGATATGAGGATCCTCGCGTGAACCTTGTCATTGGCGATGGTACAATACTGCCGCTTTTTTCTCTCTTTCTGAAACATTATGTAGTTATGTTGAACACATTTTGCCGTTTCAAACTGATCGGTTGGTGAATCGTTGCAGGTGTTGCTTTCTTGAAGAATGCTGCTGAAGGATCATACGATGCAGTTATTGTTGACTCTTCAGATCCAATCGGTAACTACTACAATCAGATGTCATCAGATGTCATCAGAAACAACATTATTCCTTACTGTTATGTTGAACAATACTAAAAAGCAGCCTTTACTTATTGTCTGTCAGGTCCTGCAAAGGAGCTGTTTGAGAAACCCTTCTTCCAATCTGTGGCTAGAGCTCTTCGTCCTGGTGGAGTTGTGTGCACTCAAGCTGAAAGCTTGTGGCTTCACATGGACATCATCGAAGACATTGTTTCCAACTGCCGTGAGATCTTCAAGGGTTCTGTGAACTATGCTTGGACCAGCGTTCCAACATACCCCAGGCATGTTTAATGACCTTTAACATCAATCTCTCTCCTTTTTGGGTGATTATAACTTAACCTGAATCACACTTTTCTTATTTTCAGTGGGGTCATTGGATTTATGCTTTGTTCAACTGAAGGACCTGATGTTGACTTCAAACACCCACTGAACCCAATTGACGAGAGCTCCAGCAAATCAAATGGACCTTTGAAGTTTTACAATGCCGAGGTAAGATAAAAATCTCTCAGTATACCATTTCATGCGGTCTACACACTCGAATCATTAGCTTATGCTCTCATTTCTTGGGGGTTTCAGATTCATTCAGCTGCATTCTGCTTGCCTTCTTTCGCCAAGAAGGTCATTGAGTCAAAAGCCAATTGAAAAGGGAAAGAAAACTAATCTGGAGGATCGTTGAATTTATCAAAAAATAAAAGCTTTTTACAGTTTTTAGAATGTTCTGTTGTTTCACTCATGTTTCTGTAACACAATGCAAGAGCGACTATGTCTTCTTTTAGCATTACACATTCGCATAGTAGCAAATCCTATTTACAACATGTTCTTATGCTTTTGCGTTGAAGCTGAGAAGTCTAATAACCTTTCTGCTTTTATACCATTTATTATAAAGATTCACACTTTGAATTGATCTCAGCCAAAGTCTCTTAAGCAGCAGGAGTTTTAGCTTGTTCTACATCACGCTTTTTTCTCAAAACCATAGTTTTACAATCATGGTAACAGGCAAGACAAGTCACCCATTTAAGTAAATTGCCAACACAAATCAAGCCTACATAGAAGCCAGTGTACATCACTCCATTTCCACTCGCACTGCATTTGGAGTATAAACATGGCATCCTTGTCGCAAGACCGAAGACCAAGAACATTAACATCAACCAGAGGTCACGCTTCTCATGTCCTTTTCTATACCAACCTGAAAGAGACAGAGCATCTCCTCCGTAGATGCCTTGACCATCTTCGTCTTCTTCCAAGACCGAAACAACCAAACCCATGTTCCATCCGGAGCTCCACTTACTATACTTTGCAGTCAGAACTATAAATAGAGTACATTGCATCAGAAGAGTCAGAGGCACTACCACGTTGAATAGACCCGTTGGTTGGTAGTGGAACCCTTTGTATTCGCGTGAGAGATAAGGAATGGATACGTAGTTGGTTGAACCAGAGAGAAACTGAAGAAAAAAGAACAAGAAAAAGAAAAGAAAAACTGAGGTTGACCAAAGGAGGACATAGAGAGATGTGATCAGACAACCTCCTACTCTGTTCTGACATATTTTGATAGATCTCTCTACCAAATAAAGCAGCCCTAACGGCTCTTCCTTGGATGTGTAAACAATCGAAGATGCTGCAACGATCGTGGTGGTGGTAAGAAGGTCAAGAATGGTGTAGGGGAAGAAGTAGAGCAGAAATGTCTGGATCAGCCATGAAATCAGATCATTCTTTTTCTCTGATATGAGAATCAGATCATTTTCCGGCAAGTCTTCTCCCAGAATGAGTAGTTTCCAGAGGAATTGGGAAGTGAGATAGACGGTGGTTTGGAGGGAGAGCTCAAAGAAGATCAAGAAAAAAAACAGTGGGAGAGAGCAGAGGCATAGGAAGAGCAAGAGATTGATGTTACCAAAGAGTAGCTTAAGAGCTCGTTTTAGTAGTTCGATGACACTTAGCTTCTCTTCGCTATTCGTCTCCATTTGTTGATCTCTTTCTCACAATTGAAGTAGAAGAAAAAGGGTAATCACAGATCTGTATGTAAAGTAGAACATATATTAATATATGGTTAGCATCCTTCATTGACTTGTTGACTTATTCTACAAGCCACTGTATGGTAATGTTTGACTAGTAGGGTTTTACTAGAAGTGTCTTCTGATTTGAGAACTATTAAACTTCAATTTGTTATTTCAAGTAGAGAGCAAAAGCTATTGGTGATAGAGAAATTGTTAAAGATTTGGTCACAACTCACAAACAATTTCTCTATGTAGCAAAAGCTTTTGACCCAATCTCCACGTCACCCTTTTTCCTCAAGACCCTTGTGTTACAATCATGGTACCAAACAACACAAGAAACCCATTTAACGACATTCCCAACACAAATCAAACTTACATAGAGACCAGTGTACAACACTCCATTCCCACTCAGACTTTCACTGCATTTGTAGTATAAACATGGCATCCTTGTCACAAGAGCGCCGACCAAGAACACTAGCATCATCCAGAAGTCACGCTTCTCTTGTCCTCTTAAGTACCAAGCTGAAAGAGACAGAGCACTACTTCCATAGATGCCTTTACTATCTTCTTCCTCTTCTAAGACCGAAACAACCATACTAATGTTCCATCCCGCGCTCCACTTGCTGAACTTTGCAGCCAGAACTATGAAGACAGTACCATGAATCAGAACTACCACCACATCCAACAGAACCACTGCTTGTTCAAGGAATCTTTGGTCTTGCACCACTGCTTGATTAAAGAATATTTGTTGTTCGAGTGTGAGAGAAGCAAAATATAAGTAGATGGTCGAACCAGAGAACAAACCGAGGAAAACAGAGGTCGACAAGAGAAGGACATAGAGAGATGTGATCAGACAACCTCCTACTTTGTTCTGACATAGCTTGAAAGATCTCCCTACCAAATAAAGCAACCCTAACGGCTCTTCCTCAGATGTGTAAGCAATCGATGATGCTGCAACGATCGTGGTGGTGGTAAGGAGGTCAAGAATAGTATAGGGAAAGAAGTAGAGCAGAGTTGTCTGAATCAGCCAAGGAAGAAGATCATTCTCCGACAAGTCCTCCTCAGAATTGACTAGTTTGGAGATGTATGTGGAAGCGAGTGAGACAGTGGTTTGGAGGGAGAGCTCGAAGAAGATCAAGAAACAAAACAGTGGGAGAGAGCAAAGAAAGAGGAAGAGAGCGAGATTGATGTTACCAAAGAGTAGCTTAAGAGCTCGTTTTAGTAGTTCGATGACACTTAGCTTCTCCTCGCTCTTTGTCTCCATTTGTTGATCTCTTTCTCACAATAGAAGAAGAGAGGTCACAGATCTGTATGTGTAGTGGTGGAACATGTAATTGGTAATAAGTCTTTGAGTAATTTAATGGTCGTCCTTCATTGACGTTGACTTCTTGACTTGGTCTATAAGTCACTGTATGTAATGTTTGATTAGTAGTGGGGTTTTACTAGATAAGCTTCAAGTCTTAGATTGTCAATTTAGAACTATTTACACTTTGTTGTAATTAAATTATATGGAAATTAGCAAAAAACTTGATCGAAGTATTAGAGATAACAGTGAAAGCCTAACTATGAAGTGAAGTCAGTTAATCTAAGACGTGTGTCCAATATCATTCTTATGAAAACATATATTTAGAATTTTTTATTTCGTTTTTTTTTTATGTTAGAGATAAGATAAAATTAAGCTTTACATTGTATAAGTGTACATGATCAAACACAACTCAATAATATAACTTTCAATAAATACTTGGCCAAGCCATGAACACTGATAGTCTCACACAACAATACATTGGGATATGACCTTAATGGCTTAAACGGAGCAACTATAAGGAAAGCTTGAAGAGGCCAGAGCTATTGGTCATGTAGAAATTGTTTAAGATTCGAGAGCTTTGGTTTGATCTAAGACAATTTATCTATGCAACAAAAGTCTTACCTTTTGATCCAATCTCCACATCACCTTTCTTCTCCAAAACGCTAGTTCTACAATCTTCATAAAACACTACACAAGCCACCCATTTGATCATATTCCCAACACAGATCAAACCCACATAGAAACTCGTGTACAACACTCTGTTTCCATTGGAACTCTCCGTGCATTTGAAACAAAAACATGGCATCCTCATCGCAATAGCGAAGACCAAGAACACCAGCATCACTTGGAGACCACGCTTCTCATGTCCTTTTCCATAGTTAGAAGACAGTGTCAAGGCATCGGTTCCATATATGCTTTGACCATTTTCTTCCTCTTCTAACACCGAAACAACCAAACCCATGTTCCATCCCGCACTCCACTTGCTGAACATCGCCAGTAAACCGAGAAAGATAGCACCGTGAAACATAGCTAAAACCGCATCAAACAACATCTTTACCGGACTGTTGACACTGCTGCTTCTGTAATAGCCTTCGGCATCTTCTTCAATGTTTATAGAATAGTAGTATGAGTTTTCGCCTGATCCGGTCAGAGAAATGATGTGGAAATAGTTCGTTGCTACAAATAAGAAGCCAAAGAAAACAGGGGTTGACAAGAGAAGGACGTACAGAGAGGTGATCAGACAACCTTCAAGTCTGTTTTGACATATCTCTACCGTTCTCCGAACCAATTGACCGAACCTTAACGGTTCCTCCTCCGACGTGTGAACAGTCCAAGATGCAGAGACTATTGTGGTGGTGGTGAAGAGGTCTATGAGGCCGTACGGGAACAAGTAGAGTAGAAATGTCTGGATAAGCAATGGAATCAGATTCTCCAAGACGGAAGCATCTTGAGGAACGTAGTAGTAATCCCAATTAGTGAGTTGTCGAACGAGGTATTGAGAAGCGAGTGAGACAGTGGTTTGGAGTGAAAGCTCGAAGAAGATCAAGAAACAAAAGAGGGGGAGAGAGCAAAGGAAGAGGAAGAGAACAAGATTGATGTTACCACATAGAAGCTTTGTTGCTCGTTTGAGTATGTTGATGAAACCTAGATCCTCCTCAATCTTCATCTTCTTTCACAGTTCTCTTCTTCTCTACAAAGAAAAAGGGAGAGTACAGATCTACTACAGTTTTTTATTCGTAAATATGGAGTCGTTTCTTCATTGACGTTGACGTAAGAATTGGTATACCAACAAATCTGAACCAAATTGCCTCAAAACCAAATTTAGAAAAGTATTAAAATGAAAACATGTGGCGGCCGAAGAAGAACAGATTAAAAGTCGAGATTAATTGGGAAAAGAAAAGCATAAGTGGGAAACCAAATCATGAACACAAAAGACTAAGCTAACACGTTTTTCACAAGCAATATAAAAAAGAAGCATCCACAAATGGGTTTAATTTAATGTAAGTGTGTGATCCACCAACAGATGTGTAACAAAGTTGACCGAAAAACAAAAGTGAGTAGAGAAACCAAGTGGTGATATAGCAGCCGAGAGCTAGGAAGAGGACGGGGTGAAGAAACAGATTCGTCTTTCTCAATAGAAGCTTGGTTGCAGACTTGGGGTAGGAGTGGTGAGTAAAGAGCAGGGCAATCTAAAAGTCACACAATGTAACAAGCAAATTCTAGCTGATGTTGGTCGAGTTGAGGATGCAGATTCATGATAAAACTAAGTTGTGGGGAGAGTAAGATGCAGCTGTGCTGCCAAGAGATCCCCGATAAATCATACCTCACAAGGGAAAAAGAGTGGAAACAGTTGAGCTTTTTAGATATGTCTATATAATAAGGAAAGTGCATTCAACAAGAGACAAAACATTTATGGATACGAAAGAACGACCTCAAGTGTAGGGGTTCAAGGACGCTGTGTGAAGACAGCAGGCCAGTGCGTGTTATAGAGAATAAGTCAAGACGGCTGTTGGAAAACAGCATGAAGGAGAACTCACCAAATCCAATTGTCTAATAAAACTCGAACATACCATGACATGTCCATGCTCAACAACCAAACCTAGAAGAGCTAATACCATAATAGCAGATATAAAGATCTATCCTAAAAGGCGCCACAGAGTAGATATAGCATCATAGCTTAGTAATAGCTTCTTTCTCTTCAGGGTCCAGTTTCACACCCTGCAGAAACGCAAACGAATATATACCTTATATCAAAATACTTCAAATGTTATTCACATCTACATAGACAATGCTGAAGTTGAGTCATGCAGATTGAGAAAGTAAACCTAAATCCAAGAAGAGAAAAGAACTTTTACCCATTGGCATATGGCGAACGTCGACCATAGGGCGAGTCTCTGCGGCGAGGAGAATCACGGCGTGAACCACGATAAGGAGGGGATCTGCTGTAGCTCCTCCCACGGCGAGGTGGAGTAACACTGCGACGCCTTGGAGGAGATCTTCTTCCACGCGGGCTTATACTCCTGAACAAAATCAATTCCACAGGAACAAAAATGTATGTCACAAAGCGATTATAACATCAAGAAAGGTACTATCAACATTAACAACTCAGCCCCTATACATGATTACAAAGTGCAATTTCAATGGATATGTTAACACAATGGACATACTAATGACATACTATCTCATCTAAGCAGCTCAATAAGAATGTTTCCGTTGGATCGTTACCTGCGAGCATACCCATAATCTGGACTCCTACGACGACGGGGACTAGGGCTTCTACGCCTCACAGAGCCTCGACCACGGCGACACTCGCGAGCAAAATGTCCAAGCTCACCACACTCATAGCACTTGGAATCCTCAATACCTCCACGACGACCACCACCACCTCCACGACCTCCTTTATCTTTATGAGAAAGCTCCACACGCCACCCATTCTTTCCTGAAGTATACGCCACAAGAGTAAAACTTTTCAATGACCAAACAATAATACAAACATTACATGGTAACTAAGAGGTCTAATGAGAAGAACACTAACGATCCAATGCGCTGATTGCATCCAAAGCATCTCTTTCGTCATCGAACTCGAGGAATGCGTAGCCAGGAGGTCTACGAGCTACCCAGACACTGCGATTTTTAAGATTCAGAGTCATAATTCGTATGGCTTGAAACAAAATTGAGTACAGAGATAGGACTTACTTGCGAAGAACACCGAAGGCCTTGAATTCGTCTTCGAGTTCTCTTTCGGTGACGCGTGGGTCCAAATTCCCGACATAAACCCTCGTCATGTTGCAAAGATCAGTTGAATCTGAACGAAAGAGAATCGAATTTTGTGAAGAAATATGGATATCGATAATAGTTACAGCGAGTAGTTAACAAGGTACCTGAGATTCTTGGTCCTGAGCAGCGAAGCGGGATGTTTTAGGGTTCAGACTCAGACTACGGCGAGGAAAGAGAGTAACCAAGTTATTTCATTATTATATGAAAACTGAAAAGTAAAAAAAAATTAACATCATATATTATTTGGTCATTTATTAGTTATTTCATGGTCCCTTATTTTTCGGTAATCCATATATTCATAAACAAAGTTTTAGCGACCAAAATGTAAGACTAGTCTCCCATAGTCGATTAGTTAACGTAAAAAGAGAATTGAGGTGAAAGCGGATTTTGAAACTATGCAAAACATCTTTGACAACAAAAGTTATGCAAACATGTTTCTAGAGTTTGATGTCTAATTACTGTAACTTGACGTGATTCTCAGTCTGAAAAAAACTAATGGGCCTAAAACCCATAACCTTTTGGTTAAAATTTTAAAAATATGAGCAAGTTTCAGTTGCTTAATGGCCCATATGAGTTGGTTTTGGTTTTCAACTTTTGCATCAGTACTTGTATCTTCTTAAATTTTCAAAATATAGTAGGCTGATTAAATCTAAGTTTGGAGTTGGCAAGTGTAACAATTGTTAGTTTTACATATACCTTACCAATTTACACATGATTGGGCACCTAATTCATGTGAACAAGTCTCTAAACGATTGCACACACACAAAAAAAAAAGAGTCTCATTGTTTAAAATTGCGTCGACGTAAATAGAAAAGGTTTCATCATCCCACCAAAAACAAAAAGACACTTATCCATTGGGGAAAACATTCTGAACCAAGATAAGTCATGCTGGGTCCCACTTACATCGACTCCTCTAAGACTGTGTCTTTGACACGTGTTTAGTTATGATTCGTTTATTTGCAGCCACTGTGTAGACCCCACTTACCTCCTTTTACAAAATCGACATTCAATTTACACGTGTCGCTATTCCCTGGCTTGTCCCTTAAGCTGGACATGGGAGGAATAAGATACTCTTTAATTTTTGGATGGCTATGGCTAAATAGATGGCTCAGAAGAAATAAGATGGCCATAACTTCATTCGTTATCCAAAGCTAACATTAATTGGTTAGTATCAAAATTTCTAAAATTGTGAAATATTTATAGAATATTAGTATTTAAAATTATATCTAATTGTATAAAAATTTTGGGGAGTGATTATTAGTGTCATGTTACTTATTGTAACTATCGTTGTGCATATCAATAAAAATATACGGATTTCAATTTTAAACCTCACATTTACAGATATTTAGTTAGATATTTAAAAGGGATATCTGCAAAATGGACAATATAGATATTCGATTTTTTTTATCGTAGTTAACAAATGCATGATATCATGTATCATATTTACACATACTATTCTTTTTTTTTTAAGTCTAGTAAAACGGATAACGGGTTGAAGAAGGATAAAAACATTTGTATCCAGCCAAGCCCTAAATTGGTATTGTCAAGTGGAAGAGCAAGAAAAGTAAAGAAGAAGAAAGTGTCAATCTGATTCGGATCCAATTACCCAATCCTCGTTGGCTTCCTAAACAACGTGAAAACAAAACACGGCTTATATATGTCAACGTTATTTACATTGACACTTGGAACCATTAACACCAAATGGGGATAATATCGTAAAATAACACATGGTTAGTACTTTAGTGACAATCCTAATGCTGCTTTGTCCCTTGGGGGGTTTGAGAGGCCACCCTGACCTACGTGGTGCCCTTTTAATATCAATACATTCCCGATAATGTGTGCTTACATGTTTTAATTATCTTAGTTTAGTCATATAATAATGACTTCGCTTTTAACTATATTATATTTACTATATGTAATATGTACATGCATGTTGCATTCCCAATGATGTTTGTTCCATTTTTATGTCTTTATCTAAGACTTTTAGTAAGACAAGATAACTCTAATGATCTTTCTTTTTTGTTAAAGTAAGAATATATATCGATTCAATTCATCTTATCAATATGGATATAGTCTTAGATCGTGTGTAGAAGTTTTGTTTTTTGACCAATACATTAAATTGTTTTAGTCTTTTTTTTTTTTTTTTT
>Ga0041059_1002709_pt1 | contig 12944 bp, 12 predicted proteins | sample AraColnosormetaG_FD_56232 | JGI IMG/M metagenome (GOLD analysis project Ga0041059, IMG submission 56232) | Arabidopsis roots microbial communities from North Carolina, USA - Col MF nosort | ecosystem: Host-associated > Plants > Roots > Unclassified | place: USA: North Carolina | collected... | reverse complement strand
TTTTTTTTTTTTTTTTTTTTGTCGTCAAACAGATTTTTCATTAACAAGCCCAAATATGCTTCATAACAGAGTACAACTGCAGGTCAAAAGCCCACTAATTGCAAACATTAAAATAGATAAGATGACGACACGTGTATGCAACGTGGAAATTGCAGGGTAGATCAACGTTTCACAGCACCTTCACGGCTTCACCGACACGACGCAATCCTCTTCACCGGAGAATTTTTTGCCGGTCAGCAAATAATTCAGCTCCTCCATGAAAGTTCTACATCTGCCCGCCTTTGGTTGTACCGTACGCCTTTTGCCAAAATTCGTCGGGAGAGATTTTTTGGATTTAGTTTGGCCACCGGAGATTTAAACTTCAGCTGATGAGGATTGGAATAATCCTTGGAGGACCATCAAAACACGACGTGAACCCCAACTCTTCATACTCCTCTCCAATCAACCGCAAACATCTTGATCTATCACCCATGAAGAACCGACGCCCTTACGCTCTTATTAGCAAAGCGAGGAATTTACCTTCACATGGAAGAAAAATCAAGCATCCAATGAACAAAGATCCATCTAAAACTCTCCCGGAATTAAACATCTTCCAAGATTGGAAGTGGTGATTTGCAACTTGCAAAAGATCTTATCAAAAAACCGGCAATAAAACCGGAAGAAATTCCGAACAAGTCGGAAATTTAAACCGGCAAAATACCGGAATCAAAAGAAAACAAAGAAAAGCAAACTAAGATGAAATCCGATTTCAATCGGAGAAAATATTAAACACAACTTTCCTCTCTCTGAAAGATACGAGAGAGGAAAAACTCTTTTTGTAGTTCATATTAGGATTTTCTGATTATTCCATTTTGTCATTATTATCCTTAATTTTTTTATTTTTAAAAAAACTACCAAAAATAAAAATTAGCCTTTTATTTTTTACTTCAAAAACCTTTTTATTTGTATTGGTCCAATAAGAATTTTTTGTTTTTGTTTTTGTCAATCATCCAATAAGAATAAGTTAGGAAAGTGGGTCTCTTTATTTGATTTTTAAAGTAGTTATAGTGATGAAAGTACATAATGGACATGAGCTTTTACAAATCTTAATATGAACCCTTTTTCATCAATTCCAAGAAAGCTATATACTAACTAAGGATAAGTAGTATAATCATATATAAATTGGTTAATGAGATAAAGAAAAACACTATCTATGTGTATAATAATCCTTCTCTTGCTATTTGTGTGTTGTTGTTGTTCTTGATGTCTCTTGACTTCTCTTATGCTTTACTCGGTGACTACTACTACTACCACGCCTTAATCTTCTGTTATTACCGTTACTCTTCCTCTTTGTCATCGAGCTTGATGACGATGGATCGATCCACTTAATGTCTTCTTCTACCGCTTTGCTCCATCGTTCTTTAAAAGTTTGAAGCTCCCATGTCGATTGTCTCCTTATCTACTTGTTTCATCACAAACACTAGAATGCTAAGTTTTACCGTCTATTGAATACATATCAAAGAAACAATAATTCATCGGTTAACTCACCTCGGTTCTTGAATCAAAAGTTGTATGGCCTTGTCTCTTGAAATATCGACAAAAAAAAGAAACACGAAGGAGTGAGTTTTATTTAGTGAAGACCAAAAGAATTAGAATCGAGAATGTTTTTGAGTCGATACAACTTACCCTGGTCCCAACATCACGAGCCGTCTTCTGCGGATATCATAGGAACAACGGTTATATAAAAATTTGTTTGGTCAACCGGATCATCAAAACATGTCCTTTCTATATTGGTTTTAAGAGATTATACCTTCTTCTCAGGAACACTTTCACCTAAAGTTTGAATGCCTTGATGAAGGATATACTCGCTATCCACAATCCCTACGTTTTTCGTTCGGTCTCCCTACAACATTCATACCGGTTTGTAAATGATAGAAAATTGGATTAAAAATGCCAAACTATGCGTAATATCAGAAATAGGAACAAGAATGGTGAAATCATTAGCTTAATGTAAGTTCTTGGTTAGTACCACAAAATCTTGAGTTATACAGAAAAAAGGTAACCTGTGCGCAGTACCCAAGTTTCATATCCATTCCCCATCCATGAACCAAATCATTCTACAGAAATCAAAACAAATATGTCAGCAAGTGAATAAATTACTTCAGGATCAGATTACTAACTTATACAAGTAATCAAGTGAAAATTACCTGTATAAGATTCCAAGTGCAAAGCCAAGCAGCTTTCGAAAACACCGGAGCCATTCCTTCAACAAATCTACAAACAGAGAAAACAGAACAAAATGTATCAATATATATAGCCAACAATTCAAAGAAATTAATTCATCGCCGACCAAACCATTACCCGGTGCAAGGAGGATCTGAGCTAGTATTAGAACATCTTTTATGGCCTCTATTGATGTAAACTCTCCTGTGTTTTTAGGCATCATGATGTAAATTAGTACCAAATGCATTGAAAACCAAAAAAAGTTCCTAATGAACAAAATTTAACCTATGAAATTTCTTTGTTTTAGAACGGAGAGTGATTTTATGGTGTATTTCAGTCGAGTTGTGGTCCAAAGCCGGTTGAGATATCTCCAGTCCCACTGATTTAACTATCTTCAAATATCTGCAGAAAAATAGTGTCACTTAGTTCTCTATCACTCATGATTCCTTCTAGTAGAAAGAGTAAGAAGATTAAACCTCTCTGGATTGAAATTCTCTACTCCAAGATCCTCGTCCCAAAGAAAAATATAATCATAAATGGATACAACATCCGGATGGAGGAATCGTTTTGCAAACCACCTATAACAACCAAGAGAGGAACATTCATAAACCAATGTTACACAATTGAACATCTAAACAAAACATTGTTTCTATGTCACCTTCTTTAAAGATGCATATGCATGCTTAAACTCTACCAAAAACTAGTTATCATCCAATACAATTCGATATCCCAAGTTGAAGCAGAACAATAGGGAATAGAGAATGAGGAAGATAACTACCATTTAGTCTGGTTTTGTGCAACTATATGTATGGATTTTGAACTCCACTCCAGATCCCACCATTTATCCATATTTCCATCATAATGGAAAAGAACAATCGTGAAATTCGCGGGAAGAAACTGAGACACAAGAGCTTTACGTTAAGAGGAATCCTCTGTTCTTCTTCAATGCCTAGGATTAGTATCAACTCGAGCAAAAATAGCAATACCTTCTTTACAAGAGCGTCGACGTTACCCTTTTGCTTAAGTCCTACGGGTATTGCCAACAAGTTACGGTTAGTCATTTCCACACCCTGTGTTAAATAATCACAACAAACATCAGAAACTCCTCAAGCTACATAGATATTCAAAGAATATATTCCGCGATTCTTGATGCCTCTAACCTTTGACCTCAGACTACCTCTAGACCAGAGAGGCTTTAATTCAAGATCTGATCTAGACTGTATGATTCCACGAGGCAAGCCTTTTAATTTATCGTTAACTGCTTCAGATTCCTGAACACCATCCACAAGTGAACTTTACATTAAACCGGTAACACGCAACAAATGATGACTCTCCTAGTATCAAAACGTTACCTTAGCCATGTCAAAAGGATAATCTGTTTCTTCTATCTGAACAAAGTAAGAAAGAAGTTTACTTCTCTAATAATCGAATCCCCACATCTCACTTAATAGGATTGGTTCCAACAGTACCTCTGTTTGTTCAAACTGAATATTTGTGGTCTTATACCAAAAGATCAAAAGAGCTGTACACATGAGAGCCAAAAAGGGCTTCATTTTCCACCCGGATTTACTCTGCAATTGTACCATGTTCCAAAGCTTTAGTCACCGAAGAAGGCAGGATAAATGAGAACATAATCGAAAATTCTATATAGTAGGAAAAACGCTTATACCACTTCTTGAGCATTGGTTTTTCTTTTAACAAGTGACTTCAATGATTTGATAGACTTCATAGATGGCAAACCATGTATCATATTTTACCTGCAACACAATTCAACATAAAGACTAATTTTGCAAGAAAATTTATAAATCTTTTCAAGAATCAGAAAACTCACCAGACTCCACACTGCCTTTGTGTTCTCCCAAGAACAGAGAACAAGACACCACCACACTGGTCACTAAATCTCAGTCTTAGAAGCTGATTTTAAGCCCATGCATGTTGCTGAAATCAGTCTGAATTTCCCACAAGAAAACAATTTTAGAAAAATTTACTTCTGAACCTTATGGTAATATTACAAAGAGAACTACTACTTTACACTAAGCAAAGCACTAACAATAAATGTTAAATGCACAAAAAGTTAAAAGGCATAATAAGCCGAAAAAACTAGAAAAAGGTTTTCCCAGAAAACAGCAATGAAATATTGAAGCGGCAAAGTTTGTAACCGCAAACAAAAGATGGCTTCTCTCAGGTTTCACAAGCTGACCTAGAAGACACGAATCACCTGGGGCCTGAGAAAGCGAAACGGCTAAGCAAATTTTTACAAGAGTTAAATACGAAAAAATTATGATGAGAAAAAAGGGAAAGATTTATTAATTGTTTTAGATCTAAGAAGAGTAATTACTGTTTTTTTGTTTATAGATATAACGATGATTTTAAAAAGCTCCCATTGATTGCAAATTTATTGACATAAAAAGGAATCATTAAATTCAAAACCTCTAGGTTTTCGAAGAAACAGAGAGATAGAGAGAGAATGGAATCGACAAAGGTCAATGATGAAATTAAATTTGTCGAAAGATAGGATCTTTTGTTAGAGGAGACACAAATCTAGAGACCCTAGAAAGTAAATTACGGAACAGAAAAGAAGAGAATTCAAGAATTAGACGAGACCTGAAGCATGCAGAGTCACTGTAATGAAAGTAGACAAGACAAGAGCCAGCTCAAGAGAAAGAGAAACAGAGGAGAAGAGAGGAAGAGTTTTTGTTTGCTTTGCATGAAAGGAAGACAAAACTGATATTAGTTTTTTATAGCCACGAATAATTTCCATAAACTGTTGATCCATTGAAACCAAAACGAAACGAAACCTAATAACAGATATTTTAGTTGAATCGGGTAACATAATCAGATAAGAAAAATAAAATAAAATCATAAAGTAATAAAAAGCAAAAAATCTTTAGAAAAGTTAGTAGTGACTCGTGTCCTACTCCTATGTCAAATACTTTAGAAGGTTGACAAAAACTAAATAAATCAAATAATCATGCTTTGAAATTTTGGATTCTTCGACCTAATACGAGACAATTTTATTTATTTTTTAAAGAAAGAAGTCTTATTAAAAAAAAAAAAACAATTCCATGTTTTGCGTTCTTCCATTATTTTTAACCATTACTTCATTGAGACAGGAGTGTCTCTATATAGTGGTTGACTCCTTACGCAACTCCGAAACCCAATAAGTTAAAAACCATTTTTTTTTGTTCTTATTCTTGATTTCTGCAACCAATGCGACTTGCTAATACACACTGTCTGGCTCCATCCGAATTCGTGTTTACGTTTTTTTTTTCTTTCTTTTGTTTATAGATCTTTCGTTTTTAGATCTTTTTCCAGTTTAGATTCACTTCTCTATTAAAATATTTTTTTCTTTAGAAGATCTTTTTTTGTTTGGTTGGATGTATCTGAATATTTACTAGTTTAGATCCAACAACATTTTGCACTAACCGGTTGAGCTAATGTAAAAAGTTGAGAAACCCCAAAACGGCAAATGGGATAAAACGTTAAGACTAATACTTATGAAACGTGAAAGTGTTAGAATAATTTTTAGGTAGTTTGCAAGTTTTTCATTGATATTTAGATGGTTAACAGGTGATCTCATCATAGAAGCCATGTAAGAAATTGAAGAAATCCCGAAATAATGAACAAGGTAAGAATAATCTTTTCGAATTACCAAAAGTGGAAGAGTTTAAAAGTTTATACAAGTAATTGAATCTTAGAAGAATGTGCAACGCTATGTGTGGAAAATGACACTATACAATAGACAATAAGTCAATAACAGCTATTGGTTCGGTTAGAACTACCGTTTTGTCTATTACAAAATGATATTGTAGACAAAATAAGAAAGACTACACAAAGACACATCAGTTAGGAATTAAATCAATATGAGTTGCAGTTCCACGGAACAACAACAAACCAAGAATTGAAGCTACGTAGGCCAAAAAAATGATTTACAACAACCATTAGTTTCCAGAATATATAGTTCGATCCCACAGCAAGAGACTCTGCCTTTCTCTCTGATATATAAACCTTAGTGAGATTGGACTCGAGAGACACAAGACGCTTCTTTGCAACGTACATTACAACAACTTGTGGACCGCTTGTATGATCAATTCTTGGTTTTGCTTGCCGCTATGGTTCTTGAAGAACTAGGTTTAGTTCTTGAGCCTTTCTTGTTATTAGACCGCCTCTTCTATATTCATAGCAAAAAGAAAAGAGAGCCAAAACAAGGGAAATATGTGAAGAATTCGATTTCCAAAAGTTACTCTTCTATCGCTTAAAGTCATTAGGAATGTGATGAAAGTAGCATGCTTAGGATGTTTACCTTGCGAGAACTGGAAGAATTCTTTGAATCTTGTGCAGTCCCGCAGAACAAATTTGGCAAATTTCTAGCCTGCATTGTGGTTTATTTACTTTTATTGGTGAATGAGAATCAGCGTAGCAAACTAAATGAGATTCCAGAGAGTGGTGTTAGCTCAAATACCTTTCATTTGCATGAAGATCAACGCCGACAATCCGTGGAGCTGAAACAGTTGAGCGTATAACTGTACCGAACACTGCTACAAGCTTCAAGAGCATATCCAAGGAGACATTTACCGGCCTGCACAGTCGTTACTCTCATTTAGAAACCAAGTCATGAAATCGTTATAGCTCAGAAGCAAAAAAATATGGTCTAAGGTGGAAATTTGGTATGATATGTTTACCTCTCTGTCCTGCTACCCAATAAGCTTGTGAGGACAGGGACCAATTGAGAAAACATATCCAATGTGAGAATTTCTATTTTTTCAGTTAGAATACTGATCACATCTGCTTGAACCTGTCCCAACATCTATGAGTTAGCTTATCTAAACATACAAACATCAAAAACAAAAGTAATCTACCGAGAATCTGAGATACCCACAGACTGATCTGTCAGTTTTCTTAATGCCCCAATTGCGCCTTTAACATCGCTACGCTCCCAAAAATGTCTTACAATCTGCATGTTTAGAAGTCAACCACTTGCAAACTAATACTAAAACAAATAATGGTCAGGGAAAAGAACAGAAAAGAAGCAAGAATGCTTACTTGTAACTTTGTCAACCTCGATTGAAGAGTGCTTAAGAACTCGTTATGGGTTAGCATAAGATTTTCAGTTATGTCACTATCATCTTCCCTATCAGATATATTCGGCTCTTCCTTCTGCACAAAGCCACAAACCAAACAATCAATTACGTTTGTCATGTATACAGTACTCTTTCAAAGTAAAAAATAAGTTGCCTAGGCTAATCATTGCAAAGTACCTGAGGCATGTTATCGCAAGCTGGTTGAATTTGTGTTGCATGTGTCTCATCCAATGTCATATCAGCCACTTGATCAATCACAGTGGGTGTAGCCAACATTTGTGTTGGACTAACTCGGTGCATGGATGCTATATGAGATGTATCAGATGTCATGTTAACAGATTGATTTAGTTTCGTGGGCATTACACGGGCTGGAGAAGTCCTTAATGGACGTACTGATGTTACAGGACACTCATGAGATGTTGCCTGACTGAGTAACACAGGCCTTACTCGTGCTGCAGAATTCCTGCGTTGGCGCCTTAATGTTACAGAAGCCTCCTCAGATGTAATATTTGTCGCCTGATTGAATGTCACAGGCAATATACGGGCATGAGAAGTTCTAGATTCTTGTGTTAACGCTACAGAAGGCTCATCATATGTGACATTAGAAGCTTGATTGAGTATCACAGGCATCACTGGAAATGAAGAAGTCCTAGCTGGTTGTGTTAAAGGAGGCTCATCAGATGTCACGTTACTATCCCGATTGAGAACAATAGGCATCACTCTGGCTGGAGTACTCCTAGCTCGTCGTGTTGATATGACAGGAGTTTCACCTGTCTGTCTTGATGTCTTACGCGGATCTTCCTGCACTGCATTATTGTTCTGTTCTATTGTTGTACTGGCTCCTTCAGTATGAGTAGTTTTTTCTCCTCTCTCAAACTTCTCAACTAAGGAGCGTGTCCTCCCCGAGACAACATTTACTGTAAACATATCAATTTATAAGGAAACTGTAGCCAGCCAACTTAAATGCTAAGAAGAAAAAACAGAAACAGCAAAAGTTTTAAATTCCTAACCTCCTTCAACAATCTTCACAGGGTTCAATTCTCTGCTGCCGCTAGGGTACTCAGTGTCTACAGAACAGAAATTTTATACCGGTCAATTACTAATTGATCATTGTCTCAAAACCAAGTACGTGAACCACAGACTACGGATGATGAAGAATTCGAAGCAAGTTCTAACAGTAGCTAAAGATTTAGATAGTAGCAATCTATAGTAACTAGATATAGTCTAGTAGCTCTTCCTAATAGATGTCTTTTGGCATCGTGGGCTGTCTTTTTGTTCACTCATATTTGACACAAAGCCAGTCACATTAAGGTTGCATAAGATTTGGCGTTTGCTTTAATAGAAAAAATGGCCATATATTAGTCAGTTTTAATTTTTGAATCAAGAACTTACTTTTCTGTTCATCGCCAGGTTTTTCTCGTGAAAGAACTCTTTCAGTTTTGCTGGGAATATCCTCTACGTCTCCTGAGTTCTCCATCCCACCTTTGCCAAAAGTTGCCGGATCAGCAGACATTGCTCGTCTTGTGTCATTGTACTTGCTATTTGATGACCTATGGATACGAGGTGGTTTAAGGAACATACCTGAGGCAAGGTTGCAGAGATATTCAAAAGATAGATTAAAATATCTGAAAGCTACATGAAACTAAAGTCTGAGAACAGGGAACCTACGATTCGCTTCATCAGTTGGTGGTTCCGATGATAAAGCTTTTTCAAACTTGTTAGTAATACCCTTGATGATAGAATCTTCAGCATCAAAAGGTTTACTAGCATTCTGTTCTGAAAGAAACGCGTTTTGAGTTTGTGGTTCCTCCTCAACAGCCAATCCGCTTTTCTTTCGAGTTGCAGATTGAACAACCGCTGACTGTTTTGATTCTTCAAACTTTGCTAGCGTCTTTCTTACATGTGCTGGTCTTAGCAACATGCCCGATTTCGTTCTTGAGAAAGGGATAGATTCCCTTTCTGAATAAGAAGATTCCTCTCCACTATCACTATCCCGCGATGTACTAGAATACTTGTCTCCTGCTGGTCCAAAATATGCTGCATTCTGCTTCTCGCTCACCATAGTAGCTACTTTTCCTGATTCCAAAGGCAATGTCGCTTTCAGAGATCCTGGATTTTGCGCTACATTCAAATTTCCACCTGTGGCTTTAAACAAAGAGAGTTCAAATCAGACCAAACATAAGGAATTAGCCCACATAAGTGAATGACATAGAAATATTATGTTGATCTGGCCAAGAAACAGACATCAAAGCCAAAAAATCACATGTCAGCTCCCCCAACTATTGTCTAAAGACTACTTTGTTCCATACAATAACGAATACTGCGATTTGCATTTTGGACTCATTCATTTCAATTCCTACAAAATTTTTAAGTATAAACAAAAGAGTTCACAGCACTATATTGTGACAACATGCTTAAAGTCTAGATACCTTTTTGTGTTGCTGATCACAAGAGTTCCTACTACAGTTGCAATGGTTTACATTAAAAACACTTCTGACTAAGTCAAAAACCATTTCAAGCATTCATCCAGGTGCCAAGATAGCAACTAGATAACCTCTTACATCACAGGTCATTTATACTGACAGATGAAGGCCTAGCATATATCTGCCATACCACACTTGCAAAGCAAATGAACATAAAAACATAATTAACATTCACTCACAGTCGACGTATATGTTCTTTATCTCTCTTGTCTCATAATCTGGGGATACGCTGCCCCTTGGGCCACTTCCCATTCTCTCAGACTGATCATTCAAGACACTAAATCTTTTCACCATGCATTCATTCTTATCCTCAGATACTGCTCCATATGGCTCAAGTTCCTGAGAAACAAACACGAACTTAATACAAGTTTAAGTTTTTCACATGAGGTATGGACATTCACATTCGGTTACATACCGATATATCTGAAACCCATATCCCAACAGAATTTCGGTAATATGAGCAACCAATAAACTTTCCTTCGTTGATGCAGAAGTCACCAAGTGTTGACCATCCCATATCAACACCGTCCCGGCAAATCACTGGTTCCCATGAATAAACCTGCATTATGTGCATGAACTTATAATATCAGTGTTTGACTCTGGACATCATCTAAGTTGTATAGTTGAGCACAAAGACAATCAGAACCTTCAAGCCATCATCCAATCCACAGAAAAGGGTTTGACCATCTGGATGAAAAGCGATTGCACGAACTCCAGTAGCCTGGAAAACAAAGGACACCACATGCCAGGAAGAAGGTTGACAATAGTGCAAGTAAAACTAAGTCTTATCTTATGGACTATAAAGTGAATCCAACGCTAAACAGGACAGATTAATAACAAAACACAAGCTCAGGTACCTCTGGTCTAGTAGTTCCAATCAGTTCAAACGTTTCCAAATCCCAGAATTTCACAGTCCTGTCAGCAGAACCTGAATTACGAAAGGGTGGTATATGAAGTCAGAAGACCTCAAAACAAACCTAGTGGATGCAAAACAGTAATTTATCAACTAAAAGAAAGCTGCTACCAATTCAGCCCTAAAACACATGAAAAGAAAAGCTAAAAACTCACCAGTGGCTAAGAGAAACTCCAGCGGATGGAAGTCTAGGGAGCGAATAGGTCCTTCATGACACTTAAACTCATGCAATAGCTTTCCAGCAGTCAAATCCCATACCTATTGAGTACAATAAAGAGTACATTGTTATAAGAACAATCATTAAGGAACAAAACAATGCACTTGTCGTTACTGCTGTTCTTACCTTTACAACGTTGTCAAGTCCTCCAGACACTACCCAACGACCATCAGGGCTAAATTCAATAGTGCTGATGCCGCGAGTATGACCCTTGTATGTTTGGATGCATCCCTTCTTTCTGGTATCCCAAACCCTTAGATTGGTGTCACTAGATCCCGATGCAAGAAATTCACCAAATGGATGAAACTCAACAGCAGAACAATTGGATCTGTGTCCAGTAAAAGCTCGAACCACTACACTTCAAGAGCAAGAGTGAAAATATTAGACCTCATTATCTGAAACTAACCATCCATCACAGGACTTATAATTCGTCCAGACAATAACAAGTGTGAGTGCCTCTAATATAATCTAGGGATAATATATGAGAAGAGAAAATTAATCAGCTTACTCTTTGATTCTTCTAGATCCCACAGCTTTATCACACCTGAAGAAGCCCCAGCGAGTACCAAAACTTCTTCTGAGTTAAAAGCTACTGAATCAACCGGGCTTGTATGCCCACAAAGACTCTGCCAACAACACATAAAATAAAATATCATCACTCTTCTATGAAGAGAAACAAGATGTTACATGCTTTATACCAAGAGGGACCACAATTTTGACATTTTCATACACATTAGCTGAAATAACTGTAGTTATAGCTATAAGTGGCAAATCTTGAAACCAGATAAGAAATTGCAAATGAAGACCAGCGAGAATGAACAAATTAAAAAAAGAGAGAAATGTGAAAGAGACCATTGGAGAAGTGGTTTTGCCGATTGACCAAAGGTTGACCTTATAATCATCTCCACCTGTTAGAAGGAGCCGTGACGTCTTCTTTCCGATACTTAGACAATTCACATTTCCAGAATGTGCCACAAACTCCTCTAATTTTCCAAATCCAAGTCAAGAAAAATTCATATCCAGAACGAAAGAAAAAGTCAAGACAAACAGAGATAACAATGTCTCTTCTATCATCTGAACTCGGTTTGGTTTTTAAGATGACAGAGGCAGAAATTAGAACCCAGAAGAACATTTTCATGAAAAATCTCAAATAACAATTTACCAACAAAAAAAAGAACATAAACCCCACCAATGCAGATAAACCCTAACGCTACAGTGAATGAACAACATCAAATTTCTAAAGTTAGGGGTGAAAATAAATCAAATATGTAGCTAAAGTTTGTATCTTTTGTTATTCAGGTTACAAGTTTCCAATAATATAGCACCAATGAAGAACTATAAAAGGATACGTAGCTTATATCCACGCTTCGCCATTTTCTACTCGATTTCAGTAGATTCATGCGACTAGGAAGCTGAAGCCAAATCACCAGCCTTTGTTATGAATCGAAAAGAATTAAAAACAAAAAAATGTCGGAGCTGGTTTAAAAATTCAAAATGTGACTAGACGACAAGACAGAGTTGAAGATTTCTGGGAGATTCGGAAAATAGAAACTTGAGACATAAGAGATTGCTTCCTGCTGAGATTAGAGATTTAAAGAAGAACTTAGAAAGAAAAGAAGAGATTTTTTGAAAGAGTGGCACGAGCAGACGAACAAAACAGAGACGAAGATAAAAAAAAGTAAAGCGACGAATTTTTCGTCCTTTTTCTCAGATTCTGTCATTTTCAATTCTTTATTAAAAAAAAAAACACATTTCCGGTTGTTATGTTTTATTTTATTTTGTTTATTTATGTCATTGATGATGAGAATAATACACACACAAATCGTTGAAAACTTCAGAATATTGGACCCTCGTCGTTACTTTTTCTGACGAAAATACCCTTCCTTTTCTACTACACGTATAAATCAACCTAAATATAAATATAGCACTCACAAGTCACAACTAACGGATTACAAATTTAAAATATTGTTTTGTTTTTTTATTGTCGGTTTTAAAATATTGTTTTTATCATGATTGAGTAACAGGAAAGGAAAAAAAAAAAAAAAAAT
>Ga0041059_1002708_pt1 | contig 12946 bp, 14 predicted proteins | sample AraColnosormetaG_FD_56232 | JGI IMG/M metagenome (GOLD analysis project Ga0041059, IMG submission 56232) | Arabidopsis roots microbial communities from North Carolina, USA - Col MF nosort | ecosystem: Host-associated > Plants > Roots > Unclassified | place: USA: North Carolina | collected... | reverse complement strand
TTACTCTTTAAAATTTTATTTCTAATGGCATACCTATGTAATTACTTACAAAAATTAAGGTTACATTTAAAATGTACTTCCCAAATAATATAGTAGGATTCTTTCTTTTTTTTTACTATTTAATATTGGCAAATCAATTCTTTTAGGGGGTGTATTCAATCAAACATTTAAGTGATTTGTGTTAAAATAACAAATCCTATATTATTCAATCATGGATTTTTAAAAGTCTCATAAAATCTAATGTTATTGAACTTGTGATTTAAAATCTACTTTAAAATCCCATGTTATTGAAAACATTTTAAGGATTAGATGATTAGTGACTTTAAGAGACTTAAGTGAATGTTAGTGGATTTCCTTAGTTAAAAATACAGAATTTTAAATCTCATGGTTTTAGGTAGAATTTGAGAGGATTTTACAATAAATCATAACAACTTCCTTAAATGCACTCAAATTCTTCAAAATCATATAAAAACTCAAAATAACTCAAATCACTCAAAATAAAAGATTGAATACACCCCCTAAGTTCTTCATCAACACTATTAACAGATTGTGAATTTCTCATTAAACCTCAAATGTGACATTACATTCATATATATAGTAGATAAGCTAAAGGAGACTTATTCTACTTTATAGCTTAATACACCCCCCTCAAGCTGGATCTTGTGAACCTTGCTGCTGAGGAAGATACAGACTTGAAACTGATAGCCGACTAAGAATCGAATGAAACGGACCAGGATGTAACGCCTTAGTCAAGATATCAGCCAGCTGATTTTCTGTAGTCACATGATGAACTGTCAGAAAACCTTTTTTCACTTGATCCCTTGTATTGTGGCAATCTATTTCCACATGTTTTGTCCTCTCGTGAAAGACAGGATTATTCGCAATGTGCATGGCAAATTTGTTATCCGCAAATAGCTTGGCCTTGAAGTCAACTTTAATGTGCAACTCTTGAAGCATTTGACTCAGCCATAGTAGCTCCTTTGTAGCAACAGCCATACTCCTATATTCCGCCTTTGTGCTATTGCTGCTAGCTACATCCTGCTTTCTAGACTTCCAAGTTATAAGAGAAGAACCTATAAATACTGCAACACCACTTACTGACCTTCTACTATCCTTGCAAGTACCCTAGTCTGCATCAACAAAACCATTTAAACACAATTCTGTGTCTGCCGAATAAAATAGACCTTGCCCTGGGTTATTCTTGAGATACTTCAGTATATGATGAGCAGCATTGAGATGGACATCAGTTGGGCAGGACAAAAACTGGCTCAAACAATGAACCGCAAAGGTGATATCCGGCCTAGTTACACACAAGTAAAGAAGCCTGCCAATTAGTTCTCTATATGGTGTTCCATCAGTCAGAAGAGTACCTGTTTCTTTGTTCATCGGCACCTTTGGATCCATAGGCACTGACTTTGGTTTGCAGCCTAATAAACCTGTCTTTGTCAGCAAGTCAAGACAATACTTCCTCTGACATATTGAAATCCCATCAGAGTTCCGAGCAATCTCCAAGCCCAGAAAAAACTTTGCAGGACCCATATATTTTATCTTGAAGCTTGCAGCAAGAACACTCTTAATAGACTGAACTGCCTCATCATCATTACTCACCATCAAGATATCATCTACATAGACTAATAAAGCTATGAAAGACGTACCCGTGAGTCTCACAAACATTGTATTGTCTGAATAAGTTTGCTGAAATCCAACATCCAGCAAAACCTGTGATAAACACTTGTACCACTGCCGTGAAGCCTGCTTCAAACCATAGATGGACTTGTGAAGTTTACAAACTGGATTAGGTGGGAAGACTCCAGATGATGATGTATAACCTTCTGGAAGACTCATGTATATTTCTTCTTCTAAATCACTATGCAAAAAAGCATTAGTAACATCCATTTGTGGTGTACTCTAGCCCTTCTTAGCTACCAATCCTAGAATCAGTTTCACACTAGCTAACTTAGCCACAGGAGAAAAAGTATCAAAGTAATCAACACCCTCCTGCTGTGTGAAGCCTTTTGCCACTAATCTAGCCTTATAACGTTCTATGGAGCCATCTGCATTATACTTAATAGTAAAAACCCATTTGCACCCCACTACATTCTTATTTGGTGGTAAAGAAACTACACTCCATGTCTTATTCAATTCCATAGCACCTAGTTCCACATTCATAGCCTTAGTCCACTGAACAGACGCTATAGCTTCTTTAAAATTCTTTGGCTCTGTCTCAACCGATATTGATAGAATAAAATTTTGATATGCAGGTTTTATGTTTGCATAAGAAAGAAAAGAAGAAAGAGGATAGGGAGTCGTGATGACCTTTAGTTTAGTCGTGAGGACTTCTGGTGAGGTAGTGGATTGAAGAAGAGCACAATGGTAGTCAGATAAGTAACCTGGAACCTTAGTCGATCGTTTTGGTCTAGCATCTTGCAATGAAACCGTGGTTGTCCCTGTAGTTACAGTCTCAAGAAAAGAATTTGTGACACTAGGTTGTGATGATGATGATGATGCATTATGAGATGATGATGAAGATGATGGAGTATCATGAGATGAATGTATTCCTAAATCTGGATTAACTACAGAGTTTGGTTCCATATGCAAGTGTGAATCTATTGGTAATGGTAGAATAGAATCACTGAAAAGATCATTATCCTGCATGTAACTCTTATCAGTTTTAAAAGGGAAAACATTTTCATGAAACACTACATTGCGAGAAACTAAAACTATATTTGTATCCAAGTGTAAACCCTTGTATCCTTTAAATCCTGAAGAGTATCCTAAGAAAACACACTTATCAGCTCTTGGACTAAACTTATGCCTATCTTTTTGCAATGTAGAAGTATAACACAAACAACCAAATGAGCGAAGAAACAAATACTGTGGCTTTTCTGTGTTAACTTTTCATAAGGACTCATGTTATCTAACAAAACAGATGGTATTCTATTTATCAGAAAAGCAGCTGTATGAATGCAATCAGTCCAATAAGCTAATGGAATATTAGACTGAAAAAGTAATGACCGTGCTACATTTAACAGATGTTGATGTTTTCTTTCAACTACAGAGTTCTGTTGAGGTGTATAAGGACATGAGAATTGATGTAACATACCATGTTTTGCAACTAAATCATGAAAGGCTAACTCAGGGGCATTATCAGTTCTAATAGCTTTTATGACTGCATTATATTGAGTTCTAACATGACTAATAAAATCAGGAAACTTCGATGAAACTGCACTTTTATTCCTTAAGAGATAAATCCATGTTACACGAGTACAGTCATCTACAATAGTAAGAAAGTATCTATATCCTTCAACAGACTCTACTGAAAAAGGACCCCACACATCCATATGTATCAAATCAAATGGCCTAACAGACTGATTATTATTTGACTCAAAAGACAATCTTTTTTGTTTAGCTAAAGGACAGATATCACAATGAGACTCTAACACATGACTCTTAGACAAAGAAAGTGTACACGAAAGAACTTTTAACTTGTTAGAAGATGGGTGTCCTAGGCGTTGATGCCAAATCTTTCCATCGACCGCCAAGGATCCAGAGAAATGAGATGAATGTGATGAAGATACTGCAGATGATGCATCAAGTTGTAAAATGTAAAGATTGTACAGAAGAATCCCTCTACCAATCATCAAGCCCTGAATAGACTCCTGAATAAAGCAAAAATCCAGATAAAAATGAGCTGACAAATGATTATGCTTTAACAGACTACTAACTGATATGAGATTGAACTTAAAAGAAGGAACATGCAAAACAACATGCAATATTAATGATTCAGACAAATGTATGCGTCCACAATGCGTGATGTCAACCCTAGTGTCATTAGGCAATGAGACTGTAACTCCAGACACTGTTACAGTTTCATTAAAAAATCCCAAATCTGAACAAACATGACTAGTGGCTCCACTGTCAATTATCCAACTTCCATGTGGAAGATTTGAATAAAGGGTTGAAAGACATTGATGTTGAAATGTCAATTTATCATTCTCATATCTAAGAGAAGTTGAAGGAAATGAGACAGTACCAGAAGAAGATGACGGATGCATAGCACCGTGTTCAGTAATCAAAGAAAGTGATGAAGATGGTTCTTGGTGTTCTGAAATCTCAACATGAGTATTAAGCTGCTGAAGCAAAGTCTGAATCTGGTCATTGTTCATCTGATTGAAGTCCACATTAGTAACAGGTGTGTTCTGTTGAGTAACCACCGGTGGAACACAGACATTAGGTGTGTTGAATGGACCAGTCATGACATTAGCTACAGCATGTAGAGGAGGTCTGGGACTAGAGAACGGCGCTCTAGGTTGAGGAGGTTGACCAAATGATTGCTGAAACGATGGTTGAGCAAACGATTGTTGAGATGATGGTGGCCTTGGTTGATACCCTGGAGATGTTGGATTACTCTTGTATCCAGGAATATATCCAGGTGGATACCCATGAGGTTTGTAACACTTCTGAATTACATGACCTGTCATCCCACAGTAAGTACATAAAGGACGAGAAGCACCTCTTGGTTTATAACTATTCTGTACTGCACAAGCATTATTATCTGCAGGACCATTATATGAGTACTCAGTATAAGCTGCAGGATTCTGATCAACAGAGAACTTAGCATTATCAGAAGCTTGAAACACTACATTATCACTCTTGTGAAATGGTTTCAAATTTTTCTGCCTTTCATCTTGTGTTACCATGTTAAACACTTCTTCTATAGAAGGAATCGGCTTGAGCATAAGAATGTGTCATCGTGTAGCCTCATACGAGTCATTAAGCCCCATCAAAAACTTCATCACACGACTTCTCGCTTGTAGCTTTTCCCACAAAGCAGCTGCATTACATTCACACTTTCCACAAGTGCACAATGGAAGCTCAACAAAATTCCTATATTCTTCCCACAAAGTTACTAACTCCGTATAATATGCACTAATATCCATTGTTCCCTGCTGAATAGCACTCAACCTCTGCTCTATTTCAAACACTCTTGGAGCATCATCTTGTTTAAACCTTGACATTAGACTATTCCATATCCCTTCCGCAGTGTTGATAAACAATAAACTTTGTCCAATTTTTTACTAACAGAATTCATCAACCAAGTTGCTACCATATCATTGCATCTTGACCAAGATCCAAAATCTTTATGATTCTCAGTAGGTTTAGTAATTGTACCGTCAATAAATCCAAGCTTGTTTCGAACATTGAGAGCCATACGCACTGATCGTCGCCATGAATGAAAGTCTGCACCATTTGTTAATCGATCCGATACTAAGACGAGCCCAGCATGATCCGAGCCGTGAAGAAAAAATGGATTGTCATATTGATCCGTCGATTGAGACATTGTTGAAGAAGATGAGTAAAGAAACAACCAAATCCAGAAACGAATGAAATGAAGTGATGATAATGGAAGATTCAATGTGAATCAATGAAGCGATGATGAAAAAGAAAGATCGAAAGCTTGATGTTGCTTTTCGACTTCAAGAAATCAGCAATTTGAGCTGAGAAACGATGATGAATGGAGAAGATGATGTGTGCAATCGATTTAGATGGTGATGAATTGAATAAATCGAAGATAAACGAAGAAGATTGATGGAAGAAGATGAATTTTCCTGGAAAATTTGGTTGTTAAACTTCCCCGAGAAAGTGAGAGAGAAAGTGAATGAGAAAAAGTTTGTTTTGCTCTGATACCATATTAACAGATTGTGAATTTCTCATTAAACCTCAAATGTGACATTACATTCATATATATAATAGATAAGCTAAAGGAGACTTATTCTACTTTATAGCTTAATAAACACCATTTTTTTTTTGTCAAAGGAAAACTTTCATTCAACTAAAACCTCGTAAGAGGTGAGTTCATACAACTGAAATTTAAAACACTACATGAAAGATAAGGGTAGAGGTTCCATGAGTTTTCCAAGATGCAAAGCTTCAAGAAGATAGCAAAGGTTGGAAGATCTGTTGGAGCCTTCAAGGATTCAAATTTGAAGACTAGCTTCACGAAATCTCGGATCAGCTTGTGATCATAATAAGCTCGTACGATTAACGCCAAAGAGCTTTCGAAAAGGTGTTCCATGGAGGAGGTTGCGGGCGGAGGCTTTTCCTCGCTGCCAAAGTAAGGTTCCAAAGATGGTATCTCCATAGAGGAGTAAGTTTGCTGGATTCGCCAAGGGAATTCACAAGTCCAATACACAAAGAATGCAGCGGAGCTCGGATGGAGTTTTCTTTGAGGCGGTTTTATCCAAAAAGTTTGAGAAGGTTGGGATGCTTCGCCCATTAGGCTTGGGGTGACATGGTTAGGCTTGCTAGTGGGAATATAGATCCTCAAGATACAAACACAAATAGGAACAGGTGCAAAGATCGCATCACAACAAATAAGGTTTGAGAAAAATACTAATCCACTAAGCTTCACAATTAGAGTTGCATCCGGTGAAAAACAATCAACACTATCCATCAGGTTTCGATAAATGAATAAGCAAGTCTCCTCTAACGAATTTGTTCCTACAGTTGGATGGAGTCCACGACCATCCACTATTGAGAAGCAAAATTGCAGAGAGCGACTAAGCTTAAAGACAGAAAAATCAGACCTGGAAATGGGCCATAGATGACTTATTGGGCCGCAACAAAAGATGAGGCCCATCCAGCCAAACCCTAGGGTTGAAGTTCTGAAAGATTGGAGTGATGGTCGGCGGTGAGGCGTAGAGGGAGACCACCAGCCAGCTTTTGAGCTCGTCGTGTGCCGTCGACGTTCTCACCGGAAAATGCACATCTGATGGTCCAAGAGATACTCCTGCCATCAACGAAATCCGGTGAGAAGGAACTAATGGTGGCGTTGCTAGTCCAGATCTAGAGCCTAAAGATAAATCGATGAAGACTTGCTCTGATGTTTGAGGTAAAGAGCCGCTGAACTGTTGTGGATCTTCTGATTTTGGTTTCAGGGACAGAGATGGATCCAAGGTCTGAGACAGATCGGAGCCAAAGAAAACCCTCAGGGAAGAAGAACACATGGGAAAGGGAATTTGGATGTTTGGAGAGAATTGAAATCATGGAAGAAGAATCAAACGAGACCAAGCTTATACAGAACAAAGAGAGGCTGAATAGAGTTGATAGATCCAGACGCTGGCGAACGGAAGCTCCACCGGCGTCAGAAGGCATGAATGGTGAGAGTGTCTCGATTTCCGTGACGAGGAGCGTTTTTAGTAAAAAGCTCGCCTACTTAATAAACACCATATTTTCTAAAATCTGAGAGTTAAAATAATATAGTCTACCATTGATTTAATTTTTCATGAACATACTAAACCTTATAACCCGATATAAACCCAATTCTATATCAATGTTTTTTTTTACTTTACGTGCAGTTATATTATAAATGTAAGATTCTAAACTTTTTTGGTCTCGTTTGAAGTATTCTTTTAATCTTCAGATCTACTTTTTTTGTTTGACTTACAATATTAAAGATACTATTATTATCTATTATTTTTTTACTGTTTAATATTGAATATTATATAGAAATAAAAATAATTGTCAGCTACATCGATGCTTATAACTTATAAGATCGATGCGAAAGGGAGACAATTAGATAACTAAGAAAGATTTTTAAAAACGAATAAAAATGCCTTTTCCCGTGTGCATGTTATCGTGAGACCATAGAAAAGTTTATGTTGTTAAAATTAATATGGCATCGTCTAACACGCGGAAACAAGAAAATAATAAGTTAATAATTTATTGCATCGTCTACCACGAGGACACAAAAATATTATAAGTTAGGATGATTATTATTATATATATTTGCCTCGTTTGTACAAGTCATATTAATAACTTCTTTTCTAGATAATTAAAATAAATATAAATTTGTGTATAAAAGGACACCTTCACTACCTGATTATACATCATCACTCCACATTGCCACAATTGTTCATCATCTCTCCTTATCTCTCTACTGCAGCATAAGAGGTAAATGGTTATAACTTATAGTAGCTAAAACTGTTTACTTTCAAATGATTTTGAACTTTTTTTATCAAGTGGGCAATGATTCAAATATACTATACTGACTAAGAAACAATATCTCTAGATTCGAATAAGTACACGATGGCCCTAATGGTGAACGCTAAAGGTGGAAATGGAGGGAAAGAATGGGATGATGGGTTTGATTATGAGGGTGTAACAAAGATACATGTCCGAGCTGGTTCTGAAGGCATTCAGTTCATCAAGTTTGACTATGTCAAGGTTGGAAAAACTATTGATGGACCAATCCATGGTGTTTCTGGCCTTGGTATGACACAAACGGTATGTGATGTGTCTTAACTTTATATATCTTAACTAGGAATGTGGTAGTGTAGTGGTTACAGCCCCCGCTTAGAGGCAGTGATAGAGCATTGGTTCCACATGTATTTTCCAATTTTTCTAAGGTTTTAAGATCCTAATTTTTTTTTTAATATTTTTGTAAATAAAGTCCAAATTTTTGTTAAAAGTGCAAAATAAATCCTAAAGTTTTCAGAAAAAATAATAATTGGGCACTAGGTTCAAAACAAATTTGAGTTGGCCCTGAGTGGTTAGCATTTGAAGTTGGTTCCTTGTGTCCTAGTTCTATCTCACTTGGGAGGAGGGGTGTTCCAAAGGGAGATTAAGGTCTAAGCTAGAAAAAAATAAACTATATAAATCATAATATTATTTTGTATTTTTTGTTGGCAGTTTGAGATTAACCATTTGCAAAAGGAATATCTGGTATCTATTGAGGGTTACTATGACAAATCTACGGGCGTGATTCAATCAATCCAATTCAAAACTAACGTGAAGACTTCTGATATGATGGGGTTCAACAAGGGTACTAAGTTTTCCCTAGGAATCATAAGGAACAAGATCATTGGGTTTCATGGATTTTCTGACAAGAATGTCTATTCTCTTGGAGCATATTTCATCAAGGTTCTTGCAACCAAATCGGGAATGCAAGGTGGTCAAAACACAGGGAAAAGTTATGATTATGGTGGTGACTATGATGGCATAAGAAAAGTGTACGTTACATATGATGGCACTTCAATAAGGCATATGAGGGTGGACTATGATAAAGCCGGTCAAGTGGAATGCTATGAGTACGGGGACAAAACCGGAACACAATATAAGGTTATTCTAATAAAATATTTGTTTACTATTGATATATTATTTTGTTTAAACACGTGGATCACTAATATATAAAAAATGTTTCAGATTACGGTGAATTATCCATATGAATGTATCACATCCGTAGAAGGAAGCTACGCAAATACCCAACCTTATGGATGTATTGTCCTTAGGTCGTTAACATTCAAAACATCAAATGGGAGGACCTTAGTAATTGGAACAGTGACTGGTACCAAGTTCTTGCTTGAGAGCAAAGGAAATGCTATTGTTGGGTTCCATGGACGGGTAGGTTCTTGTGTTGATAGTATCGGTGCATATTACGCTCCGTTTTCTCCTTCTCCTCCACCTACACAGAAACTAGAGGGACAAGGTGGTGATGGAGGAGATTCTTGGGACGATGGTGCTTTCCTAAATGTAAAGAAAGTATATATTGGACAAGGCTCGAACGGTATTGTCGCCGTTAAGTTTGAGTACGAGAACGACGCTAGTGAGGTTGTTGTTGGAGATGAACATGGAAAGACTACATTGCTTGGATACGAAGTGGTGATGACTACTCCTTAATTTAATTGTTTAAAGTTTCAAAACTATACTATATATCGATAAATAGCTTGAGTTATTTTTCTAATCTAGAAAATAATTTAGTTCAATTAATATCTTACACTTCTCAACGTGAGATTTCTGACAATGATCTCTTGTTCCATAGTTCGAGCTGGATTATCCGAATGAATACATCACATCATTGGAGGGTTGCCACGACAAGGTCATGGGAGCTGAAACTGGAGTTATAACAATGCTTAGGTTCAAGACAAACAAACGTACCTCTCCACCTTTTGGACTTGAAGCTGGTGTCAACTTCGTCCTCCAGAAGGAAAGTCACAAGATCACTGGGTTCCATGGAAAGTCCAGTACTATGCTTCATCAGATTGGGGTTCATGTCGTTCCCATCACTGAGTGACCATCCATAGCTACCTTTATAAATGGATGAATAATCGGATTATTATAATCCTCTGTCAAAGTTAGGTTTTGTTACTTTCACATGATTTTCCTTTAGTTGTTATTTGTGTTCCATTATGCATCGTTAACGTATTTTCACTTTTCAGATAATAAAAAGACAATTATGTATGATTTAATAATTGTCCAAACTTTACTAGACTAATTACTGTACATATACTGCCATTAGTGGTCGTTATGCATATTTCTCCTCTATATTTAAGAGATATTGATTAACAAAACTATATATATATATATAGCATAAATCATGATGAACAATATATAATATAAATCTTTATTATATATTTGTACTTATATTTTTATATGTTTTATAGAAAATATTTAGAATTTTAACATATATGACATTTTTGTTATAAATTACAAAATATCTAAATGTATATGTGAGCCCATATGTTTCATTTGCTAGTGCTAGTGCTAGTGCTTCACGTCATGTGGTACAATGCAAGGGCCTGCTTGAAGACTCATAATAATAATCTTAAGCTCTTGCATGTGGCTTCCTATTATGTTCATAGCATTGAAGTATCTACACCTCTTTTGGATATTTTCTCCACTGACTACATATTTGATGGGGAATATAACTTTGTCATAAAGTCTTCAAGACTTTTCTTTACTAAAAACTATGGGGCTATAGACCCAGAGAGAATACCAATCATGAACTACAACATTTCATATAATGCTCGGGTACGTACTAGCAATTGCTTTATTCTTATTTTTTGTTATATAATTACATACCTATATATATATATATATAGAAAATCATATTTATATATTATTTGATATGTTTAAGTTGTTTATATGAATCAAAAGGAGATGGAAAATCTTGGGCATAGATTCTTGATGAGTACAGATGCTAACTATTTTGGGAGGCTTAAATCTTTGGCGGTGACCGTGGATATAATGAATACGAACGAACTTGAGATGTTCAGGTAAGTTTTAGTTGTGTAGAATGGAATCATGAAAAAGTTGGATTTATGTTTTAAGGTACGAAAATTTTAGTCAACAATTTAGTTAGATAAATTTAATGTTTTTCCGTTTATCACTTCTGTTTAATTAATACGTACCAAATCTGAAACATTTTTCTGTATGTTCTTGTATATTTAGCATGACAATGTGTATAAGGAAGAAAGTGCATCTTCCATTGGTGGAACACAAAAGAAAATGTGGGAGGAGAAAAACTCTTTTCCCAATGCTGAATTTCGAGTGAAAGCTGTGTCGATTTTTGATTTATGTGGTTTGAATAAGAAACAGTTTGCATTAGCTTCGCGTTTTATAAAGCATGGGACCGTGATGAACAAATTGATGATCGAGACGTTTTCGGTTCCTCCAGTTGAGAAGTTTTATATTGAAGCGGCCGTTGCCAAACTGATGGAACTTCCAAAGGGTAACGAGAACCTTAGTATTGGATACTTCTGATGAAATGTGGTTCAGATCTAGTTTCTAAATAATATCTCTAGTCCTATGTGACAAAACCTGTAGTGAAAAAGACAAATTTCATGTCGTTTTCTTCTCTCTTTATATAATTAATTTTTCTTTTTGTGACATAAAATCTTTGGGATAATTCTTAATGTTTTAAATGCAACAATACCAGTTTCTCTTTCTAGTAATGGCTTATAACAAGAATTAATACAATTTTTTTATGAAAACTTTTATGTGATATAGTCTAGTAAATTAATACCAATTTAAACGGTTACAATATTTTTTGTGATATCGTCTTTGGGCTAATTCTGAATGCTTTAAACTTTTAATTAAATTATGTAAACATCTTAAACTTAAGTAAAATCCAAACAAAGAACAATTGTATTTCTTTTGTAGAGATGTACCCTTCTGATTGGTTAAAATCATAATTTATTTATTTATTTAAATGTCTATACTATTTGTTATAAAAGATTATCATATATTATGTTTTTATATCGTTCTTTTTTGTCTTATTTTCAATCTTTAAAGTGTTAGTAGGAGCGTTATAATCAATATTGTTCTCATTTATTATGTCAAATTAAACGTTTAAGTTTAATTGTTTATTAGTTATCAAAGTAACTAGATTCTGACCCGCACATACGTGCGGGATTTCATATTTTAAGAAATGTATTAAATATATTTTTAGTGAAAGATATTGTAGTGTATAAATTATAATGTTCATAGAAAAGTATATAGTGTTATTTATGATACAATAGTTAAAAATTTTATTAATTTATAGTATTTATATTTCATTTGTATTTTGCATAGTAAATCGAATGTTAGATTTGTTTCGATTTGGAATAATATAGAGATATTTGGAAAATTTGTGTATTCTTGTTAGTTTGATGTATATACAAATTAATCGTTTTTGTTTGAAATTTGATCAATTAGATGATATAATGTGAAATTTACTCTGCGGTACACCGTTGATCGATTTTTTGGTAACTAAAAATTCGAATTTAAGTTATAGTTGTTTTGTAAATATTGTTTCTTTTGTTTAGTATTTAAGATTTTATAATTGTGTTAAAATTGTTAATTATAAGATTTCACTCGTAGATTATCGTCCTGTATGAATATTAACCCAAACTCTTTCCACCAGATAACTTCATTCCGTAAAATTAAATATTATTTTTGTTATTTTTAAATATTCTTATTATAATATATTAAAAAATCGAGGGATTGACTTGTGCTAGATCTTGGATTAATATATTTAAAAATAATTTATGATTTATAAATGTATTATATTGTAGTATATAAAACCGTTTTTAGTGTATACCTTTCAATAATTGTATAAAGTATATTTTAAAAGTCAAAATTTGTATAAATTGATATTGCAACCTCATGAAATCGTAGTGATTTACCC
>Ga0041059_1002707_pt1 | contig 12946 bp, 8 predicted proteins | sample AraColnosormetaG_FD_56232 | JGI IMG/M metagenome (GOLD analysis project Ga0041059, IMG submission 56232) | Arabidopsis roots microbial communities from North Carolina, USA - Col MF nosort | ecosystem: Host-associated > Plants > Roots > Unclassified | place: USA: North Carolina | collected 2013-09-02 | reverse complement strand
AAACTGAATCACCTCCTGTAAAAAAAAAAAAAAAAAGTTTAACGTCAAACTTCAAATCTCTCTGTAACCAATACCATAAATGAGTGCACAAAAGTTTATGCTTTATTTTGAATCAGAACAAGAGATAGGAATTATTGTATCTAGCAGCACCGTAGAAGGAAATTTTTTGACTCAACTCAACAAATCAGATCCAACAATTCAAGCATTGTAGAGAAGAAATTGATATGCAAAATAAAGTTAAAAGCATTCAAAAGGAGAATCTACAATAAGCAAAAACTAAACTTTAACAATTTTCAAAAACTCAGATCCGGTTTCGTAAGAGTAAAAGGATACACAGAGAATACGTTAACGTAAACATGACCCAAATGTTAGGTGAAGCAACCAATTCAGAGATCATATACTCATGATCATGCTTAACAATCCGAAATTCAACGAAAAATATACACATACTGCAAGAAATTCAAATCAAAATCTCAGATCTGGTACATGCAACAGAACCCGGTTCAGGAATTGGGAATAACGTAAAATGAGAAATGAAATTACGTGAATTTTCTACGGATCACCGACACAGATCGAGCCTGAATGCAGAAAATTGTTAACTCTCAATATAATCACAGAAGAAGGTTAATAAACACACAAACATTCAAAAACCAAATCTATATGAAAATTAAACCAACCAAAGTAGATCCAAATCGAAACAGGAGATAAAGCCCGAGATCGGATCGCGATTAAACACAAAACTGGATCGTGACACGGATTAAGAAAGAGAGAAGCTAGAATTTGATGATACCTTAAGGTGCGAGCTAGGTAGGCTCTGGTTCTAGCACTGATCGAAGAAAATGGAGGTGAAATCGCTAAATCTGACGATGGAGAAGAATAGCGGGGTGAGTATGGAGTTTATATAGGTCATGAGATTCCTAAATTGCCCTTGAAACCGTCAAAGATATTAAAGTGTTTTTGGTTACTTATTTATTATTATTGCTTAATTAAATTAAACAAAACACTTTCAGTTAAAAATTAAATGATGTACAGGTAGAAAAAACGATGGGCTCAAAATATTTGGCAGGTTTTTGTTTAAAAGTCTTAGTATTTATTAGTATTGCTTAATTAAATTTAACAAAACACTATCAGTTAAAAATTGAATGACATAGGTAGAAAAAACGATGGGCTCACAATATTTGGCAGGTTTTTGTAAAAAGTCTTCAAGACACGTTAAACATTTGACATATTTCCATTGATTGGATTTCGACCAACTTAAATACACTTTATCGTATTTGCCAAAAAAACATGAAAAATGTTTGTATCAGTCAACAAAATAAACTGTAAATTATATATAAATATATATTTCTTTTATGGATTGTTACTATTTTGTATATTAAAACATATTCAAATTTTATATTGGAAACTAAATAAATTCATTTATTGCCTGTCTATTGTTTACTTTCATTGAAGAAAATATAACTGACTTACCAATCTCCACAATATAAAAAAAGGAAGTACCTTTTTAATTGTTTTTTTGGACAATTTGTATCTCTTTAGCGTTTTTTCCCCAACCTTTACACTTAATCACTTATATTATGGATTCATATTTTTCTGACTTTTTCCACTTATTAAATTTTCTCTTGAGGTAATTGATGCTTCAAAACAAAAATAGCTATGTATATATTATTTGTTCACCTACTAAACAATATTATATATATATATAGACATATTTCTTACCAGCAAAATATATTATTTAATTTGAGAAATATTAACAAGGAATATACATTATTGGTTTGAATCCTTTTCTGTGCGTCAATGTCCATTCATAGTAATAATATACTTCCCAAAGTTTGGTGTTTAGTTTCAATAATGTACATGTTAATCTATTATTATAAAACCATTTTGTATATATGAGTACTTAAGTGATTGTGTGGTGAGGTCTGCAGGACAAACTTCAGACAAAAGACTAACTGCACTTTGCTTAAAAACTCAGTCACACTTTTTGAAGTGCTTCTCAAGCTATATTTGCATAATTATATAAATAACTAATAAAAAGAAGAGTGCGGTTGAAATTTTAATATTAAAGCTATATATAGTTTTAGAAAAATATAAATCGAAACCAAATATATTGAAAAAGAATTCAAATATAACATGGTTCAATATTTTTTTGATTCGTATACAAGTTTGCCATGTTACTTTAACTGTGACCATAAAACCTCAAAATCATGATTTTTGTAGATTCAGTAATTATTTTACTAATTTACATTCGAATTAGAATGCGTCATACGACACCTTCCACTTTCTAGCAACGTATACTCTTGTCAATCATGTAGTCTTTTTATGCACATCATATCACGTAGAGTAAATATTAGAAGCAAATAATAAACAGATATTTCATGTAAATAGGTTTACCCCGAGTAGAGATTTTACACATTATAGAATAAAAATACAAAAGCAACAATAAAATAACAAGAGGAAATTAAGATTACCTAATCACATACCGATTAGGCGCAACACCTCTAGCTTGATCCAACGTAGTGAAACCTTCCCAAACCAATCCACTCTTGGGTCCACGTTGCTTGGTTCTCTTAGACTGCACCCATTCCCAAAACCAAACTACCAATCCCCAAATTATAAGAACCACGATCGCACCCACACCTGCGATCGTGTACGCTCTTGCGTTCGGCTTGATCACATCCCCTGCAACAGAGTAAGCCAAGACCATAGGAACGAACAGAGGGTAATACCAAAACATACTCTCTTGTCCTAAACTCAACAAACGTATCATCATCTCAATCGCAAAGCAGAACCCCGCACTGTTCCACAACCATAACCAGATAAAGTAGACCTCGTCCATAACCACTGAACCCGCTTTCGGACCGCTTGTTCCACTCTTTTGACCACCGCCATCAGACACGCCTCCGGGAGGTTGGAGAACCGTCTGATATGTAGCTGTGACGATGAGAGTTGCGACCACTAAAAGAGCGTTTCTTCTCTCTTCAGAGATCCAAGAATAAAACCGAATCTTCTTCGTCCGTCTCGATTCTCTCCAAGAAAGCTGCGACGCGAGTATATCCGATGTTGTCTTAATCTTGACAAGAGAAACCGAACGTTTTCCACCATGTCTCTTAACCATTCTCTCTATCTCTCTGTTATTGTGTAACACAGCAATGTCGAACACGGTTAAACCGTTCTTGTTCTCAATGTTGACGTTAATCTTGGAGCTCTCTAACAACAATTTCATAGCTTGACGATTGATCTCGTACGCCGCGAGATGTAAAGGCGTGTTACCGTCTTTGTCTCTTCGGTTTATGACTCTTGTCTCGATCCACTCTGCATCTTTTTGACACAATCTTAAGATCCATCCCATGAGAACTTTAAGAACGCTTAATCCTTCTCTTTGGTCGTAGTTATTCACGGCGATGTGAAGAGCGTTTTCTCCGTTCACATTTGCGTCCACAATGCTTTCGGGACAACCCAAGAAGAATTCTGACATCAGATCAATCTTCTTTCTACTTACCGCAACTAGCAATGGCGTCATACCTTTTTTGGACAAGAAAAATGAATTAAACACTCCTGGTATAACCAATCTAGTTCATGATCTGACCATACAATATCGACATAATGACTAGTCAAAAGCAACAATAGACTGAATTCAAACTAGTATTCAATGGACTGTTCGTCCTACTTCAATACTATCTCCAAGATTTGAATTTACTAGATACATATTATAACATTAGTTCGGATTGATTAGAGCTAAAGCTTTTGGAAAAAACTAAGAAACATAATTAAGGGTTCAACAAAATAAGTGAGTGTACGTACCATGTCTCCCTTTAATACGAACAAGACTTGGATCAACCTTAACTACTTCAAGTACTAACCAGAAGTGACCGTGTTCCACGGCGAGGTGTAACGGTGTAAGTCCGTCGGCGTTAAGTTTCCGAGCAAAAGATGGTTTCAAGTTCATCATTTCCATGGCAAACTCTGTTTTTCCATTGACGGCTGCCACATGGAGAGGAGTATTAACGAAGGGCACGTGGTCGGTTTTATCAAGAACGTATGGATCTTCATGGATTAGTTCGTATAGTAGATCGATGTTTCCAGATTTAGCAGCAGCTTCTAATGATCTTTGGTCCATTAGTGACTCAAGAGAACAGAACGACGATGCGAATTATATTTTTGGTGATTAAATATGATGATGAAACTTAATTGGCTACGAAATGATAACTCGTTTGTGAATGAAGGAAGTTCCCAAAAAAAGGAAAAGAGTGGGAAATTATAGGTGACGTGGCAGTATACGTGGACACGTCAGTATCTGATCATTTAATCCAACGGTTGATATTAGATAAATAAGAATTATTGTCTGAAAATTTGATGTGACATGGAGTACAACGTGGATCATATCGGCTCCAGCATCTATTTGATCTAATGGCTAAGATTGTACAAAATAACTCGCTGCTAAAGTGTTGAAATTCGGATGTGACGTGGCATTAAACGTGGATTAAAATCATCATAATCATTAATTTGACAATCTAACGGACAAGATTAGGAAAATAATTATTTATTACTAATCTAAGTTTATTTATTAAAAAAGCACCAAAAAGACTAGCCGTTATTAGAGAGCGTCCAAAGAGCGCCGCAACGGTCACATTTTTCCCCCAAATCTATCTTCTTATTCGATTTACAATACTCCATAGCAAGAACAAACCCTAATTCTTCACCTCCGATCAATTTTTTTTTTGTTGGAGAGATTCTCAAATCTAGATCGATTACTGTTCGTGTTACTCTCTTGATTCCAGATTCTGTTATCTTCGATGGAGTCGTTGACATTGAAGAATGGGAAAGCAGGGACTCCGGTGAAGGATCGGAGCAAGTTTCAGTCCAATCAAAAGATTTCCAGATCATCGGAGAATGCAAACCCTAACATTTCACAAGCGAGTCCTTCTAAATCACCGCTCATGAAATCTGCGAAGAAATCAGCGCAGAAGAATCCGAGTCCGAGCCCTAAACCTACCCAGGCGGTTTTCTCTCCCCGGAATCGGATCAGAGAGAGGAAGTTTGTTGTGGTGGCGAAGAAGAATTCGAGGAAAGGGAAGAAGGAGCCAGCGATTACAGAATCCAAGGCAGCTGAGATAGATTGTAAATGCGGAGAGAGGAAGAAGGGGAACATGAAGTGTGTTTGTGTTGCATATGAAACTCTGCGTGCTTCGCAAGAGGAGTTCTTCAAAAATCGAATTGAATCAGAGGAGGATAAGGAAGCTTTGGAGGAATGCTGTAATCTCGGAAATGGCGATGAACTAGAAGGAAAAGAATCTGGAGAACCGGAGAAAACAGGCGTTTCCACAATGAAGAGATCAAGAGCTAAGGTGGTGGAAGAAGCACGGCAAAGTGTGCCTGTATCTGGTAAAGTGATGAATCTTGTAGAAGCATTTGAGAAACTCACTTGCTTTAGTAATTCAAAGACTGCCAACAAGATAGAAGAGAATCAAACCGAAGAGGATACGAAGAAACCTGTGAAATTGGAATTCTTGGAGGGTGAGAAAGAGAAAAACCCATGGAGTTCTTCGTTTTGTCCATCTGAAATGGTCTTAACAGCTAAGAATCTGGGTTTAGACCCCAATGCTTCGATTTCTTCGTCCTGGGACAGCACCCGTGGCAGGTTAGTTTGTTGTTGACTAAGAGATCTCACTGAAATTATGAACTTGTCTTGTTCTGAATAGTTTGATATTGTGATGTTTCAGTGTTTTGAGTGGAAGTTCAAATGCTGGCAGGAGAAGTAGAAGAAATGTAAGTGTCCTGCATGCAGCATCTGAATTTTCTTAGCTGTTTAATGGTTGTCTGTCTTGCTTAGTATGTCAGTATAGTTTAATAATCATTTTGATATTTCTGTTTATGGCAGAGCATGGAGTCATCGACTACAATGGGAAGTAGAAGATCAAAGAAGAAGCAGGTTAAGGTCACTTCATTGAAGCCGTTTAAGCTTAGAACTGAGGTATGAGTTTCTTTAGATTAAAACTAAAGAAAAATTTCGAATTTTATGGTGGAAATTGAGTCATGACAGTTGGTTGGTCTTTTGTCTCTCTGCAGCAAAGAGGTAAAGTGAAAGAGGAAGAGTTAGCAAAAAAGATACACGAAATAACAATGGAGGAAGAAAAGATGAGAATCCCCATTGCTCAAGGTCTTCCATGGACAACCGATGAACCTGAGGTAAGCATGTTCTGCTTTCCTATTAACATCTCAATTGATCTTGTAAGCTCTAGTAGTAACAATAGTGAGAGATGATGTCTTGTTGACTATGAAAAGTTCTAATGTTGTTTTCTGTTTCAGTGCCTAGTGAAGCCTCATTGGAAAGACATTACAAGACCAGTCGACTTGACGCTCCACTCAGATGTCCGGGCAGTTGAACGCGCAGAATTTGATTACCAGGTAACCTTGCTAATGCAATGATTAAATCTACATTTTGTTGGGCTTGAAGTTCAAGATACCTTAAAACATAGCCGCTGACATGATTTGGCTTCAGTAACCATTTCATTCTGTCAAATCATTTAGAGTATACTTGTTTTCTTATCAGCTGGTTGTGTTAAGACTTGAGACGGAAAGGAAAATAGCTGATAGTGTCAAATAGTGTGTATTGTAGTCTGTAGCCAAGGTTGACTTGTCTATAGTAACTTTGCATTGTTCCATAAATTTCTTCATGTTAAAGTCTGAATTTTTGTTGTTCTAGGTTGCCGAGAAGATGAGCTTCATTGAGCAATACAAAATGGAAAGAGAAAGACAACAGAAGGTAAACTTTAATATGAGATGTTGTGGCCATATCCGATAATAGAGTTTTGCTTTAACTGATTTTGATAAATCCAATATTGTTTTTAGTTGGCAGAGGAAGAAGAGATAAGAAGGCTGAGGAAAGAATTGGTCCCAAAAGCACAACCAATGCCATACTTTGATCGACCATTCATTCCAAGAAGGTAAAAGACTGGTACATAAATACTATCCTCTTGAATCTTTCTTATTATGAGAGCATGATAGGTAATATAGATATTGTTTTCAAGTGAGAAATATGTTTTCAATATAGTTTTCACAGACCAACTAATAGAGTAAACTTTCTTATAACAATGAACGTCATTGCAAAAGCTGACACAGTTGCTTCTTGTTGTTTTCTTTTACCATTAAAAGGTCGAGCAAACATCCAACTGCACCACGAGATCCCAAGTTTCACATACCGCAACACAAGAAGATCAGATGCTGCAGTTCATCTTCTTGGAGTGAAACTGGCTCCTGCATGAGCGATTTCCAATATCAGTTTCTCTAGAAAGCTTCTTTTGGATTTACTACTATATCATCCTTGTTCATATTCTCATTTTCAAAACTACATTACCTTTCTGTAACCAATTAGTTGCAGTTTCATAGATTTGACAATCATTCTTGTTTCACCTTTGTAATAATAATCTGGTCTTCACCCAAGAAAATGAGAAAGATTCCATATTGTTTGCAAAATCTGGTTTGATCTGGTTCAGAAAGATATAATACTTATCCTCCAGTTTGAATTTGGATTTAACTGACTTATCTTATGATTCAATCCGTGTTCCACCTCTCATACATTTGTTTGCAGAATCCGGTGTACATTGGTTTAGTTCTGGTCAAGAAACATATGTGAGTTTTAAATCATCTTCCAATTTAAATTTGTATATGACTGACATACCAGAAGAGTTTTCATAGAGAAGAGTAAATTGTTTCTTGAGATTTCTATGAAGAAGAGTAAACTTGGGATACAAAATCACTGTAAAGAACAAAACTTTAATAGCTTCATCAAATATCAAATTAGTTCGTCAAAATGAACAGAGCAGAAGAGAGTAGAGATCTAAAATCACAAAAGCTAAAAAGATCTATAACATTCTTGAGGCTCCTCCAAAGCAAGCATAAGGAGAACAACAGCTCTTCATGATTCAGCTGCAATACGCCCAGCAACCTGATCCAAATCCCGTTGACCGCTCGAAGTGATTCTTCTCCCTCTGAGACAAAGAATGAACAAAGGAGGAGAGATGAAAGTAAGTCACTAACAAGGTCTTCCTACGAAAAGTGCCTTTAGAAAGAAATAAGAATTACCCTTTAGTGTCAAGCTCGACAATGCTCATTGTCTCCAACTGTTGGAGAATATGGCGAGCAATACCACCACTGCTCTTACAGAAATGTGGTGGTCGACTTCCATTTCTTTTGCTACCTCCATAAATTCTTCTGAAAGCACCAACACCAAGACCTCCTCTCAAGTAAATCTTTCTGGCCATAGAAGCTGCACCATACAAGATATCAACAACGTTCATAACGACTCTATAAAAACAAAAACAAGCGAAGAGAAAGCTAAGCTTTTTTTTACCAGCTCTAATGTAGTACCAATCAGGGTCATATGGAGCAAGCTCCTTCAAACGACCAGTCTTCACAATGTCTGTCCATAGAGGAAGCTCAATCTAAATCAGACAAAAGAGACAACTATTATTACAGTGAATTTCCAATTAGCTGCCTATGATCACTAACATCAAGAATCTATCATTTCTATCTCTATTTCTCTCTTCCTCAGTCGTTTTATAGTATTCAATGCCTCAAAATCACACCAACACATTGAACTACAATATCAGAAGCTCCCTCAAACTCTCAATTGTTTCCTCTAAAACTCATTATCAGATCCTTTTGTGACGTCTTTCGATTCTCAGCTGAATCAATCAAACTTGAGAGAGAAGCATCAAAACACTAACCTTTCCAGATCGCTTGAGGTGAGAAGCGTAAGCCTTCACGAAATCGTGAGGAGAAACATCTTTCACGGTTTTACCAGTCGCCATTTCACGAATCACTCCGTTAAGTTAAGCCAAGAGCTTTCAATTTTCAGTCACAAAGTCTATATATATCTGAGCAATCAATTTTCAATTAGGGTTTTTTTCGGACACACTGAACCCGAATCGACCCGCCTAACCCATTATGGGCCATTAAATCTATTTAAGCGGCTTATACGCTCCGTTTCAGTTAAAAGTGTAGTTCAGTCTTAATTATTATTTTAGCTACTGAAAGTTATAAAGATAAGATATGTTTTTGACCAGAAGCCACAGACAAGTTTAGCTGAGTAAAAAACGCATGGTCTTGTCTTCAATAAAACCCCACCTATCTGCATTTACTGAAGTGACCAACTATAAAATATGTTAAGTGTCACTGGATATTGTTGAGTTTTAAATCTTGCAGACATTATGACCAAAGATTGGATCAAAAAGACTGTTGGATTTGTGAAACAAATGCAGATTACATGGAGGCAATCTCTGAAAGACTGTTCCGGTGATTAGACCAGTAACACATGTATAGCTGAACACACATATCTATACATATCTATATCTATCTATATTGGTGTATTTTGTGTATATACTAAAAAATAAGACAGAGAAACACCGAGGCACTATGTTATGACATGGCACGATTGAACTGATAGAAGACAAAAGGAGCGGTTTGGTGAAGTTAGTTAAAAGAGTTGGGTTTCTTCGTAAGCATCGAAATCAGATTTCTTTACCAAAGAAAAAATAAAGAAAAGAAAAATATAGCAAGTACACTGCATTTCAACACTCTCATATCTCTCCTTCCTACTTCCTCGGTTTCATCGTCCACTGTCTCAACAATGGCGTCATTGTCGGTACCTTGCGTCAAGATCTGTGCTCTGAACAGGCGGGTCGGATCTCTCCCTGGAATCTCTACTCAAAGATGGCAGCCGCAACCCAATGGGATCTCCTTTCCCTCCGATGTTTCTCAGGTTTCTTCTGCTCCTCTTCTTTCTCTCTCTGCCTCTCTTGCATATGATGATTCTATAAAAAAGGTGTGAGCCTTTACGAAAAGATTTGCCTTTTTTCTGTGTGTGTTTTCCACTGCAATGGTGCTCGAGTTGGTGACTGTTTAAAGTTAGTATGCATTGATTCATAATTCTCTGTTCTGTTCTTCTCCTGCAGAATCATTCTGCATTCTGGAGGTTGCGTGCAACAACTAATGAGGTAGAGATTGCATGTTTTTTTTACCAACAATGGTCCATTCAATTAAACGTTAATTGTACGACTGTGTAACCTTCTTAATCATTTCGACTTTACCAAGGTTGTTTCTAACTCCACTCCAATGACTAATGGTGGGTATATGAACGGAAAAGCGAAAACCAATGTTCCTGAACCCGCCGAGCTCTCTGAATTTATGGCTAAAGTCTCTGGTCTTCTTAAGTAAGTCCACAATCCAATGAATCCCTTACTATCCTTTAGTTTGCTTTCTTTCGATGAACTAGTCAAGCACTAAACATTTTGATCTTATTAAGGCTTGTGGATTCAAAAGACATAGTGGAACTTGAACTAAAGCAGCTCGACTGTGAGATCGTTATTCGAAAGAAGGAAGCTTTACAGCAAGCTGTACCACCAGCTCCAGTTTATCACTCAATGCCTCCTGTAATGGCAGACTTTTCAATGCCTCCAGCTCAACCAGTGGCTCTTCCTCCTTCTCCTACTCCTACCTCAACGCCTGCAACAGCAAAACCAACATCCGCCCCATCCTCGTCTCATCCTCCACTCAAGAGTCCCATGGCTGGTACTTTCTATAGATCTCCTGGACCCGGTGAACCCCCTTTTGTAAAGGTACGAAAGAAAGGAAACAAAAACCTGCAAAATATTTGTTATTGGTTGAAGTTGAATCAAAGTCTTGAAAATTCTCTCTATCGAGATATGAACAGTTATTACATTTGAAATGGATGTGGGTTTGTTTTCTGTTTGCAATTTGCAGGTTGGAGATAAGGTACAGAAGGGTCAAATTGTTTGTATTATCGAAGCTATGAAACTGATGAACGAGATTGAGGTCTGATATTCTTCTTTATAACATTGTGATAACTTACACTTGGAAATTTGCGAATTTGAGGTTTCAGAGTCTTTAACTTGTGAAATCGTGTCTTGAAAACAGGCTGAGAAGTCAGGAACCATCATGGAACTACTGGCTGAAGATGGAAAACCAGTCAGCGTTGACACGGTACCGATCTCTCTCTTCGTTTTTTATTTTTTTCACAGTTCTTTCAGATCTTTGACTTATGGTTACTTATACAACAAATTATGCAGCCTCTTTTTGTCATCGCACCTTGAAACGAAGAAGGATCCTTTTAGCTGCTTCAAAACATCTTCAAAGTCTCGGTTAAGCTATAGCAACGTGCTAAAACTCATCAAGTAATTATTTCAGCTTAAGTTGGTTGGTTTCGGATTTCTGCTTGTCGCTTCAATAATTGACCCATCTTTTGGGATTTCACGTAACGTACTACACTTTGCTTTTTAGTTTTCTGCGAAACTAATGTATTTTGTAGCCTCTCAATCCTGGCTCTCTGTCCCATACTTCAGTTTTTTACACAACGCACTGCTTATAAAAGCACAGTTAAAGGTGTCTAAAGGAGAATGGTGTGTCTTTGACTGAGGCAACAAATAAAACAGTGAAAAGTTAAGGTTTTACATGATGCATTACCTTAATAAAACATGTTTCCATGTTTTCATCTATAAAAAAAGAAGGGAAAAACAGTAGCATAAAAGCTTCACTTATCATGCTATCGATGGTCAAACGAACCCACTGCAAGCAATCCTCTTTTCTAGCGTTTATGCATTTGTATTATAACCAGAAGTAGTTGAGGCCTACAGAAGTATTTGAGCAGTTGGTGGCTGCTGATAACTTCCTCCGGTTACACTTTGGGACCTGAGACCTTGCAGTAGTTTGAGAAACTCAGAGGGTTCGGGTGGATAGGGTCGTAAAACTCTAAACGCCCTCTTGATCTTGAGGTTCGCAAAGTCCCTGGAGTAGAGTGTCAACTCGGTCGGCATAAGTATTATGAGTTGACGTGATTTTGGAGCAACTTGCGGTAAGGGCTGCAAGCTGAGTGTTGCAACGCTCCTCAAACGAAATGAACTTCTTTAACAGTTCACTGATGGTGCATTGTTGTTGATCATTCATCATCTTCTTGATTTCGTCGAGCGTAGAGGTTTGATCTCCGTTTTTTGCCATAGCGATTCCTATTCTAGAGGCCCCTCCTTTTGGCGCCAAATTATGGATGTCAGAATCCTCCCTTAAGAATTTCTTGAAAGTGTTTAGTATTAATCGTGATAGAGTTTTGTTACAAGATTTTTTCGTCCACCTTACAATACAAACCCTTCTCTATGTATATGTGAACCTTAGACTATATTTCATAAATGCAGCCATTTTCCCGCTGTGAATACACTTAAACGTAACTTGCAATCCGCGGAACGAACTATTAAATGCAAGATCCGAAGAACCGAATCTGAATGGAACCGATCCGAGTAACTAAATGGCCAAGCTTATCCCTAATCCTATATATGTTTATAGCATTGAGAGTGCTTCCTGGAAAAGTTCCAAGGAATCAAAGAGAAAATGTGTGAATGAAAGAAAGCTTTTTCACTGCTCTGATTCCACGTCACAAATTGAGAAATGAAGTCGTACCGACTTTGAAGATTATAGAAATGAAAAAACTTCTTATATAAACTATAAACCTTAGTAAGTAGTTTCATAAACTTCTGTTTAGCACTCATTCATCATACAATATAAACAATTGCATTTAGAGTATGTGTTCGTGTTATGCATTTATGTTTGTATTAGTGTGAGCACAAAAGTTACGTTTGTGTGTATGTTTACGTTTAGTGTATGTATTCGTGTTATGTGTATATTTGTATCAGTGTGCTCTAAAGACGTGGGTGCTTAATTGAGGTTTGGTTTATAAAGGAAAAATTGATCCACCTAAAAAAAAACACATGGAAATATTAAATTTGCAGCCAAAGGAGAAATAAGCCAACAATACTAAAGTATCTAAAAATATTCATGCGTAAATGTATTAAGTAAACTTCGGAATCTACTTACTTGGAAATAGGAGTGTTGAAGACGACGCACACCCCAAAAGCTCCAATCATGCCTCTGATTAAAG
>Ga0041059_1002706_pt1 | contig 12947 bp, 8 predicted proteins | sample AraColnosormetaG_FD_56232 | JGI IMG/M metagenome (GOLD analysis project Ga0041059, IMG submission 56232) | Arabidopsis roots microbial communities from North Carolina, USA - Col MF nosort | ecosystem: Host-associated > Plants > Roots > Unclassified | place: USA: North Carolina | collected 2013-09-02 | reverse complement strand
TTGTAATTTCTGGATCAAATTTGTTATATATCAAAACCAGATCCAACTACCAAACTGTTGTTTTTTTTCATCCAAACATAAATAATTGGTAAAGTACTATAGTGATATGTACGATTTTATAATAAATTTCCGTTAAGAACTATCCATCATTACAAAAATCATCAAATTACATTTTCGTTTTTTTTTTACTAATCTTAATCATCAAATCCATTTAATATGTAGTATTACTCAATTCCAAAATATTATCTCACGGTTACCATATGCAGCACAATATATATTGCCGATCAAAGTCTTTAGCTATTTGATATACTAGTATACTACTAAAAAGAAACAAATGATCATTCACAATTCACAAACAATGCCGACAGCTCGTGAAGAAAGAAAAGAAAAACAATGCCGACAACGTTTTGTGTCAAAAATTTCATTATAGTTAGTGTATTATACAAATATGAGAAAAAAATAAAAAATATGAGGACCTAAAGAAACAAGCTTCGGTTACTTTCTGTTTTCTGTTTCTTCTCTTTCCTTTAATAGTAGTCTGTTTTTTTTTCTTGAATAATAAATGAAATTTCATCTAGAATGGATTCGACATAAAATATAAAATAGTAAAAATGAGATAAATAATCAAATACTAATAAATAATAATTGGAGGAGTTGTGAATACAAAAGCAATGCCCGTGAAGTAGTGCATGTGAGTACTAAAAGAGATGTTATAATCAGTGCCCCATTGACAACATATAGACCCACTCACGAGTCTCTTTCGTTTTATATAATATTCTTCTATATATATCACTATATTATTTAGTATTTTATAAATCAAATTCTTAAGAAAATTATAATGAGACGGATAATTTATCAGCATTTTTTTGTTTTTTTTCTTGAATCAAATTTTGAGATTTTGATATCCACTTCTTCTTTTGGTTAAAGATTTTGGTTGTCCACATGGAATCTGAATAGCTAATATGTAATGTTGCGACCAGTTTACAAACTACATATGAAATGAATAATGCAAAAAAATCTAATTCAGTGATTTGCATTATTCATTTCATAGTGATTTGAATTAATCATTCTGTTTTGCTTGTTTTTGCTAGTAATTTAGTTTACTAGAATTCAGTAAATATTCACCACACTGCTACAGTAAATATGAAAATCATACGACACTCTAAAGTCTCTACTCATGCCAATACGACAGATCCAACACATGCAAGTATTACATACACACATGCTTGTACCCATCTATATCCACATTAAACAAAAAGCAAGATCCGAAAACTGAATATACACCTCATTTTAAGTATCCCCACTTCATGGTGTTCCTATACAACAGTCATTGGCACATACATGTGTTTATCTATGTAATTATGTGAAGTCTTGGCAACCAAATTAGATGAGCTTTTAACCAACCTTTAGTTTCCACGTGGTATACATTCAGTGTATCATCACCCCTGACTCATTTACTTACTCAGTTACTCCACAATTCAGGTTTTGGCTGATTCGGGTAAGACTTTTACACATTGGTAAAAAACCTCTACTATAAAAAAAGAGATACCTCTGCTTTGTTTTACTTTTCACATATTAGTACCCGTAAGCTAAGCTCCAAATACTAATTCACGAGTGATCACTTTACATCACTGTCAATATCAGCATTATTTAACAAAATTTCTACTAAAATCAAACATTATGGTCTTATTATCATATATGGATAACTTGTACAAAGCCTAGATTTATTCGTTTGTATAGTAATCTATTAATTTATTTAGAATAAGTTACTTATCAACAAAAATAAAGGACACCATTGATTCAATTTCGTTTTCTATCTTTTAAGAATAAAATTCCATTTCGAAAACCCGTGAGCCTCTCTACATTCTTGGACTACTTCCTTGTATAAATCTCACCAAAAAACCTTCTCTTTCTTCAACCGAAACCAGAAAACAAAGAAACCAAAGTCTCTTTAGTTTCTTCAACCACCACAACACTCTTCGTTTAGACAACAAAAAATGATAATGAGAAGAAGTCTAAGTCTGAGAAGCATCACGATGATGATATTAATGGCTGTTTTGGTCTGGTCAGTGACTCTAGAGACCTGCATTGCCAGAAGAGGAAGACATTGGAGACATAGCCACCGAAGCTCTTCTGACTTGTCTGATTCCTTGTCAAACAAGAAACCGAAGAGCCATGGGAACAGTCACCACCACAGTTCTCACAACAACAACCATCACCACAAGTCTAAACCTAAACCGAAACCAAAGCTGAAAACGCCGCCAAAAGCTCACGACAATAACTCTCCGGTGGTTTCAGGGCCACCAAAAGTCCAACCACCGCCTCTTCCGCCTCAAAAGGGATCTCAAGTTTTCAATGTGATGGATTTTGGAGCAAAGGGTGATGGCAAATGTGATGACACTAAGGTACAATAAAAAAAGCTCATTAATTTCGTTATCCGTACAGTTTTCAATCCTAGTGATTAATTAGAGCACTTTAGTATTTCGTTTTCATGAGAATTTTACAAAAGACAAATAACAGTTGAGACATCATTGACAACATCACGAGACAGAACAAGAAAAAACAGAGCTCAGAAAAAGATATCTGTTTCTGTAAAGTCACGTAACTTTTTAATGTATTATATATCAAATGTTAAAATGCGCCAAAAAACAAAAGACAAACGAATATAAAGTGACAACAGAAATAACAGATTACAAATGGGACCACAATTCACAAGCCTTGATAACAATTACTACAGAGTTTCTCTGTAGACTAATGGTGATTAGTGGTTTTAACTTTTAAGATTAGTTAATGAAATAATTAACAGAGTTTCATAACGGTTGCAGGCGTTTGAAGCGGCTTGGGTAGCAGCTTGCAAAATCGAAGCATCAGTGATGCTTGTACCGCCTGAATACACTTACCTTGTTGGACCGATCTCATTCTCTGGTCCTTATTGTCAAGCTAACATTGTGTTCCAGGTGAGAATTGATCTCTTTTATATAGAAGTGTATCACTTTGGTGAAAATATTCTAAGCTTTGTTGTGAATTATGCAGCTTGATGGTACGATTATAGCTCCAACGGATTCAAAGACATGGGGAAAAGGGTTAATGTGGTGGATTGATTTTACAAAGCTGAAAGGAATTAAAGTACAAGGGAAAGGTGTTATTGATGGAAGAGGCTCTGGTTGGTGGCAACAAGATTCTCCTTTCATTGATAGTGATACCAAACTCATCGTCCCTTTGAACAATTCTGCTAACCAAAACCCTCCTATGCCGGTAAGTTCATCGTCTTCTTCTTCACTGTCTCATTCACAACACAATATTCATCTAAGACCAAACTCTGTTTTGTTTTTACATATGACAGATCAGAAGTGAGCTTGATGAGAGAATGCCAAGCATTAAACCAACGGTGAGAAATAGATATTGGCACTGTGAGATTGTAAGCATTAGTTTGTTTACTGATTTTTGTTTCTGTTAGGCATTGAGATTCTCTGGGAGTTTTGGTGTGGAAGTGACGGGTATAACGATACAAAACAGTCCTCAGTGTCACCTCAAATTCGACGACTGCGTAGGGGTTGTGGTGCATGACATAGCCGTTTCTTCACCTGGTGACAGTCCAAACACTGATGGAATTCACCTCCAGAACACCAAAGATGTCCTCATTCACAGCACTACTCTCGCTTGCGGTAATATGATCTCCAATCTTAAATCCTGAATCTTTAAAAAATCTCAATTCTTAAATCTAGAAACCTTGAATTATGCAGGAGATGACTGTATCTCGATCCAAACGGGTTGCTCGAACGTGTTTGTGCACAATGTGAACTGTGGACCGGGTCACGGGATCAGCATTGGTAGTCTCGGCAAAGAGGGTACAAAAGCCTGCGTCTCGAACATAACAGTACGAGACGTAGCTATGCACAACACAATGACAGGTGTCCGAATCAAGACATGGCAAGGAGGAGTAGGATCAGTGAAAGGGATAATCTTCTCAAACATTCAGCTCAACCAAGTACAAATTCCAATAACGATAAACCAATTCTACTGTGACCATAGCAAATGCAAGAACCAAACATCAGCAGTAGCAGTGGAAGGAGTGACTTACGAGAGGATAAAAGGAACTTATACCGTGAAACCGGTGCATTTCGCTTGTAGCGATAACTTCCCGTGTGTAGATGTGCAGTTATCGTCGATAGAGCTTAAACCGGTTCAAGAAAAGTATCGAATGTATGATGCTTATTGCTGGCAGACATTTGGTGAGCTCAACACTCCTACTCTTCCTCCCATTGATTGTTTGAAGATTGGGAAGCCCCCGAGAAACAAAGTTCAGTCCGATCACGATGTGTGTTAACGGATTTTTCGCAAGTAAAAAGATGTAGATTCATGTATATCATCTTTCTTTAGCCTATAAAACCTACTTCATACGAATTTACGGTTTAGATATTAAAAATGATGTCTCTTGCTACTTAAAATGCCTCACTTTATTAACCAGCACCACCAACCAAGTGATGATCAATACAGCATTTATTATTTTGAATGGGCTAGAGTTTTTTCATGCAACTGGTTACACAGAGGTTGTTGTATCTTTGCTTCGTGACCTGAGTAGTGAGTGTTAAAGATGAGTCAATGTTAGTTCATAAATTGAAGAGTTGTTACATCTTGTTCCACTAAGCATGAGATCTTTATTTCCATACTTGTTGATGGATTTATTTCATATTAAATGTATAACGGCTGAGATGGTGAGGCCACAGAGAGGTGAGAAGAGTGTCTGTTACAAGGAACAAAAGCAACCAAAAAAGTTTATACTTGTTCTCTGACTTTCTTCATATCAAAATTTGCATAGAATCATATATGATAGTGTTTACTAAATGGATGCAAAATGACAGAATCCAACAAAATCACATAGCTTGGAGGGGATGATATGAAGTCAAATGAAAGATTTGATTGATGGTCATGAATTACAATATACAAATTTGAGGGGTTAATTTGAAACAAAATGTATAACTTTAGGGTACTTTTTATATACTATACAAAAATAGGAGGGTGCTAGTGAAACTTTCACATTCAGAAATCACAAAGTAGTAGAAGAAGTTTCTTCATATTTCAATCACAAAATCGTCTTTGTGCTGCTGATTGGAAGCTTCTCTCTCTCTCGGTTTAGATCCCTTTCAATTCTCCAAAGGTAAGCTCCAAAACTTTCCAGATCGTCTTACATTCTTTCGGATATTCTGGATCTGCATTCGAATTCCATTAAAATTCCCTTGATGAACTGATCCGAACAAGTATCTGAGTTTTTTTTTGTGATCTGAGTTTTTCGTTAGATCGCTCGCCATTGTCGTCGAATGATCGTGTATCTTGGGGTGTAGATTTTGCTTTGTTTCCTGATCTCTTATTATGTGGATTCAAAGGATCATGAAATGTTGGATTTTTCGATTGTCGTGTTAGTAGATGCATTTGATGTAAACATTGCTAAAAGGAGCAATTTTAGCGAACAGTGTGAAAAAAATGTTGTAAGTTTTTGCTAAGAAGAAGAGTGATTCAATTGTTTAATGGTGTGTGGATCTCTTGACATTTTCAGGATCAACAGTTAAAAGGAAAATGGGGCTTTCATTTGCAAAGCTTTTTAGCCGGCTTTTTGCCAAGAAGGAGATGCGAATCCTTATGGTTGGTCTTGATGCTGCTGGTAAGACCACCATTTTGTACAAGCTCAAGCTTGGTGAGATTGTCACCACCATTCCCACCATCGGTAAGTCTTCTGAGAACTACTGATTGGAATTTTACTAGGTTAGACAATGAGACTTGATAAATAATTTGTTTAAACAGGGTTTAATGTGGAGACGGTTGAGTACAAGAACATCAGCTTCACGGTTTGGGATGTCGGGGGTCAGGACAAGGTTTGTAACTTTGTACTATATATGATTCTCTTTGAAAGGATTAAAAAGAAAAGAGTAACAGTTATCCACTTATTCTATTTTACAGATCCGTCCCTTGTGGAGACACTACTTCCAAAACACTCAAGGTCTGATATTTGTTGTTGATAGCAATGACAGAGACCGTGTTGTTGAAGCCAGAGATGAACTTCACAGGATGTTGAATGAAGTATGTTTTTAATGCTACACAATTTTGTTAATATTTTGACTTGGTAATCCGTATGGCTTTTTCCTATTGATGCTTCGTAACTGCAGGATGAGCTTCGGGATGCAGTATTGCTTGTGTTTGCCAACAAGCAGGATCTTCCAAACGCTATGAATGCTGCTGAGATTACTGATAAGCTTGGCCTTCACTCACTCCGGCAACGCCACTGGTGATTTATAGTTTTATCCCAGACAGAATTTATTACTTACTATTGCATACATGGGTACTTACAAACACGTTGCTTGCTCTCTCTCTTACCAGGTACATCCAAAGCACATGCGCAACTAGCGGTGAAGGGCTCTATGAAGGTCTGGATTGGCTTTCCAACAACATTGCTAGCAAAGTAAGACTTCTGAATTCATGATTCGATAGGCTTAGTTGGTTCAGGTTATGAACATATATTGACATTGTTAACTGACTGATGGCATTCTTAGGTATTGGTTAGATTGATGTTTGTGTGTTGATTTGATTTCGGTTCTTTCTTTTACTCAATTCGCAGGCTTGAGGTTATCTCGACCAGATAGTTTTGGTGAGGGGATTGAAGCTTTCTCTCCGGAGTCGACTTGATTTCTTGTGGTTTAAGACCTGCTCGATTTGTTTCATGTTTTACTGTCACCGTTTCTCCTTTTTGCTTACTCTTCTCGAATGTTTGAATTCTTCTAGGCTTTAAAAGACTTCTTTTTTTTTTTTAATTGGAGTTAAAAAATCACATCACTTATTTTCATATAGTAAATCAATGTTATCTGTTCACTCATCGGTAGGAGCTTTATGCGCGATGATCCTTCTTTGTTCTCCACATTGCAATCTCTAAACACCAAACCTGTAAGATCAATTGGTTTACTCTGCCTTGGTCCATATCCTAATTCCTAAACCTATAAGTATATAGATTTATTTATTTTAATGTTACCTTTTTACTGACCTGGTTTTATATAGAGAGACTAGTCTTCAATTGTTTATTTCTATGACCTAGTCTGAATTCTGAAGTTTTAATAAACTTATAAATTATAATGCATGGAAGTTTCACTGTGCTAAATAATGAACTTTAACCAGCGTACGTATGATGACAAATATATCATGGGAAGAGCTTAAATTAAATGTTATAGCCGGATTTTGTGAATTTTATTGTTCAGAAATATCAATGGGAGAACTTTTAGAAAGAATAGTTTACGCGGCATTCCGACAATGAAGCTGAATGGTAAATCTTCCAGATATTGATACTCTTATTTCTTACAATTATTTACTGTAATAAAAAAAAGAAACAATCAAGTGAATTTTTAGCCTATTTTCTCAGTAATTTTTAGAATTCAACTGTTGACATTTGGGAGACTTTCTATTTTTACACAAAAAACACGAAAAGAACAAAAAAAATCCAAGGAAAAAAAAATCATCCTCAACAAACAAAATCTGAATCGACTTGATAAAAAAAAACTCTCTTCTTCCTATCTTCCTTGAGTCATAAGCAACCGTGTATGCCTGGATTTTGTTTCCGAATTTCTTTCGTGAATTTCAAAAATCTGTTGATCTCATAAACACATTTTCTCGAGAAACCGCTACGATCTTTAAGATTTAATTTCTAGGATCTCAGGGGAATTTAAACCTAGTTTGGCTTGGATTTCAAAGTTTTAGGTCCTTTCTTGTTCCACAAGAAACTTCTTTAAGATCAAATACAAACATGTAAAAAGAAACAAGGAGAAGCAAATTAAACAAGGTGAAGACAAATGGACAAAGTCCAGCAACAAGCAGATTTATTCGGTAAGACGATATCTCCGTTTGTAGCTTCACAACCAACAAATGTCGGAGGATTCACTGATCAGAAAATCATTGGCGGTTCTGAGACGACACAACCTCCAGCCACCTCACCTCCTTCTCCTCCATCCCCTGACACACAAACATCTCCCCCGCCGGCAACAGCTGCTCAACCACCACCGAATCAGCCTCCTAATACAACTCCACCTCCAACGCCTCCTTCTTCCCCTCCACCTTCTATAACTCCACCTCCTTCACCTCCTCAGCCTCAACCTCCGCCTCAATCCACCCCAACTGGAGATTCTCCGGTGGTGATTCCTTTTCCAAAGCCTCAATTACCTCCTCCTTCTCTTTTTCCTCCCCCCTCCTTAGTTAATCAGCTACCGGATCCAAGACCTAATGATAATAACATACTTGAACCCATCAACAACCCTATTTCTCTTCCGTCTCCGCCTTCTACTCCCTTTTCGCCACCGTCTCAGGAAAATTCCGGCAGTCAAGGGTCTCCTCCGTTGTCATCTTTATTGCCTCCGATGCTTCCGCTAAACCCTAATTCTCCTGGAAACCCTTTACAGCCCTTGGATTCACCTCTGGGAGGAGAATCAAATCGTGTACCCTCGTCGTCTTCTTCCCCATCTCCTCCTTCCCTCTCCGGATCAAATAACCATTCCGGAGGCTCTAATAGACATAATGCCAATAGTAACGGGGATGGTGGTACTAGCCAACAAAGTAATGAGTCTAATTACACCGAGAAGACAGTGATTGGTATTGGGATCGCAGGTGTGTTGGTCATATTGTTCATCGCTGGCGTTTTCTTTGTTAGGAGGAAACAAAAGAAAGGCTCTTCTTCCCCGCGCTCTAACCAGTATTTGCCACCGGCTAATGTCTCTGTAAATACAGGTTAATATTTTTACCTTTTGGTGTTGTCTTAAATTGGCTCTTGAAATCATGTCCTGCTCTTGATTTTATTTTTGTGTACTTGACCCTTAAGTCTAGTTCTTGTTCTTGATTATTGTTTCTTGTCGCAGAAGGATTCATCCATTACAGACAGAAACCCGGGAATGGGAACAGCTCGGCGCAGAACTCTTCACCGGATACTAACAGTCTTGGGAACCCAAAACATGGTAGAGGAACCCCTGACTCCGCAGTAATAGGGACTTCAAAGATCCATTTCACCTACGAAGAGCTAAGTCAGATAACTGAAGGATTTTGCAAGAGCTTTGTGGTAGGAGAAGGCGGGTTCGGGTGTGTCTACAAGGGCATCCTATTCGAGGGAAAGCCAGTAGCGATCAAACAGCTGAAGTCGGTCAGCGCAGAAGGATATAGAGAGTTCAAAGCTGAAGTAGAGATCATAAGCAGAGTGCATCATAGGCACTTGGTGTCTCTTGTGGGTTATTGCATCTCTGAACAACACAGATTCCTCATCTATGAGTTTGTCCCCAACAATACTTTGGATTACCATTTACATGGTACGTACTTCTTTTTACAGTCTCTCTTTGTTACTAAATTAGGATTCTATATAGAATATATGTGTTGACATTTTAATTTGTTTTATGAATATTGATAGTATTGGGGACTAATATACTTATATGCTACAATTAAACCAGATATTTTCTTACGTTGTTGTCAGGCAAAAACTTACCGGTTTTGGAATGGAGTAGAAGAGTCAGGATTGCAATAGGCGCAGCCAAAGGACTTGCTTATCTACATGAAGATTGTGAGTATATATACACTCCATCACATTTATTTCTTTATTTTCTTCTTGAACATGAAATATATATTTCCTTGGTGTAAAACTATATAATCAAGGATTAGGCTAATTTGGCTTTAATGAATTTCATAGGCCACCCAAAGATTATCCATAGGGACATCAAATCGTCAAACATTCTGCTGGATGATGAATTCGAAGCTCAGGCAAAGTCATTATTTAAATTAATTTTAATATTTTGCTGTTTTAGTAATAAAATGATTAGTGGGAGATCGTAGAAATCATTATGATCATTTTCGTCACTGAGAGCATTTGATTTGTTACGTACAGGTTGCAGATTTCGGACTCGCTAGACTGAACGATACTGCACAGTCACACATATCAACGCGTGTCATGGGCACATTCGGGTACTGTCACTTCTCTTATTTGTTTTTTTTATAATAAAATGTTACGATACGATATTAACAACATTACATAACATAATGCAATGCAGGTATCTAGCACCAGAATATGCGTCAAGCGGAAAGCTAACGGATAGATCAGATGTGTTTTCATTTGGAGTTGTGCTTCTCGAACTCATCACCGGTCGCAAACCTGTTGATACCTCTCAACCTTTGGGTGAAGAAAGTCTCGTCGAATGGGTAAATTTTTATATTTTGATCCTATGAGTTTATTTGTGTTTTCAATATAAATGAAAAAATCTCATGAGGGTTGAATATTTGTTGGTTTTTTGGCAGGCACGTCCAAGGCTAATCGAGGCCATTGAAAAAGGTGACATCAGCGAAGTAGTGGATCCACGGCTAGAGAATGATTACGTCGAAAGTGAAGTCTATAAAATGATTGAAACGGCAGCGTCTTGTGTTAGACATTCCGCTTTAAAACGACCTCGTATGGTTCAGGTCAGAAATAGAAACACTTCTTGACTTGACCTAATAATATACAGCTAGAAAAAGAAACAAACCATCTGATTGATCAAGAGTGTTTCTCTTTTTGCAGGTTGTTAGAGCTCTGGACACGAGAGATGACTTGTCGGATCTGACAAACGGAGTTAAAGTGGGTCAAAGTAGGGTCTACGACTCCGGTCAATACAGTAATGAGATTCGAATTTTCAGACGAGCCTCTGAAGATTCCTCGGATCTTGGTACTAATACTGGCTACTACCCTAGCCAAGACTACGCCACTAGCCATGAATATGAATCTGAGAGCCGAGCCTTCAACACAAGTCACCGGAACCATTGAAACCAATAAATTAAACTCAAGTTGTTGTGTTTTGTTTTTCTTAGTTCTTAGGGACGACGACCCTTTAGAATTATATTTGTGAAAGATCTTAATGAAAACCCAATGACAAACCAGAAGAATGTATAGTTTCAAACATGTAAACTGTCACCTAAAAGCTTGTGAGAAATCATATCTCTAGCAGTAACTTGTGACTGAAGCAAACAAAACATTTGACCTTTTGAGGTTATGTACTCTGTTTTACTGAGTTTTCATATTGAAGTTATCATCATCTTGAGCAGTAAATCTCTCAATATTCCACATGCAATCCCGTCTTTGTTCGCCTAAGAATGAATAAATCCAAAACTGTTTATCAGAATTCAAGAATCTGAGATTACGTGCAGGGGCAATGAGATGTGATTACGTTACTACCTTGACATTGAGAACGGTCATGACTGTGAGATCGAGTCTGGTGAAATTGACGTCAATGATCTCAAGTTCACATAAATCTACAGCTTCTATCAACCTCTTGAATCCATCTTGTTTATGTTCCTGCACAACCCGAATCAAGAAATCTCGCTCACCAGTCTCGTGGACTTCAATTTTCACCTGAAAAGAAACCAGAGTTTGTGGGATTTTACAACTCAGATATAGATTATCTTGAAGGTCTATATATTCGAATAATACCTCGTTTTTCTTCACTCTCTTGTTGCTTTTAGAGGAAACTCTTTCAGCTTCTGGATCAGCTATTGCAGATTGTTCCTCTGCAGCGATTTCTTTGCATTCCATCTCATTGATTCCTTTAAGCTCATCTTCAAGTTTCTGCTTCTCCACTAGCAGTTCATTGATGTAATCAACAGCATCACTGAAAATTCCAATTTTGTTCAACTGCATATAGCACAAAGAAAGATAAATATAATAATCCTATGGAAAGTGCTACATTGACCACAAGAAGAGTGATCCAGAAACTGCATTGAGTTTCAGAAGAAACCTTTGTGATTTTAGGGACTACGGCTCTTAGACCATACATGGCCTGATTAATTCTCTCTCTTCTTTTCCTCTCTGAATGAAGGTTCTTTGATTTGAAGTTTTCCGTAGGAAGCAGCTTCTTATTAGCTTTGGAATCGTTGGCATTTTGCACCACAACATCCTTTTCCTTGTTCATTATCAAACACGGTGTTTGTTCCTCCCTGAGAATTTCCACACAACTAGCATTCGGGTAATTGCCGAAAAGATTCTGAGTTTCACTGGAGGGATTGGAAACACTTGATGATCCGCCGCCCTCAACGCTGAGATTCACACCGCTACTCATAGATTCCTCTGCTCGGGGAATGATCCTGAACTGCAGCCTTTGTTCAGGGAATGGTTCAAAGAAGGTGGTACAACGCGACATGATCAAATGCACCATGCTTTCATCAAACGGTCTCTGATACAGACCAACATTTTATGAAGTAACCACCAAAACCAATGACAGACTTTCTATGCGAAATGCTAACATGTTTTTACCATATCGAAAGCGAACAGCTCAACGAGACCATCACTCACAGGAACAAGAACACGAGTGCTGAACATTTCCTGCCAAAACACATGGAGATCAGATTGTTCTTATGATCAAACGAGTAAAAAAGGCTGACGAAAAGAGTCTTTTTTACCATTTTAGATCCTGAATTAACCAACCACTTTGGAGATTTTGACATCACTACTTCTCCATGAATCCTGCAATTGAGAAAGAAGCTTCATATTATTCTTGAAGAAAAAATTAACTTGAAAGGGGGTTGAATAGATGGAAACATACCCGGGATAGAGAGGCATGAAGAGAGGAAAACGAGAAAGCGCTTCACAAGCTAAGGTTCTTATACGATGCTTGTTGTGGTCATCTCTACAGAAAGAAGCCTTCTTTTTTCTCCCAGTTCCTCCTTCTTCTGAGTTTTCAAGCTTTATATTCTTATCAATATAACAACCACTGCAGCAGCATCCCACCCATTCAATAAACCTGTAGTTTAAATGGAATTCATACCAATTACGAGATGAAGATCATAAAACCCACAAACTTTTAGTAAAACTAGACAAGACAAAACCAAGAACAGGAGGTAGATGGTAAAGCAAAACAAACCATAAACCATTAAAATCAAAAACCAGATGAGCAAAAAAAAAAAAAAAAAAAAAA
>Ga0041059_1002705_pt1 | contig 12948 bp, 6 predicted proteins | sample AraColnosormetaG_FD_56232 | JGI IMG/M metagenome (GOLD analysis project Ga0041059, IMG submission 56232) | Arabidopsis roots microbial communities from North Carolina, USA - Col MF nosort | ecosystem: Host-associated > Plants > Roots > Unclassified | place: USA: North Carolina | collected 2013-09-02 | reverse complement strand
ATATATATATATATATATATACATATATTGAAAGAACAAAAGTTTTCGGAAATAGCCATGGATGTATTTCAGAGAAATTTTAAACTAACTTTAAAATGACGTCTTTCATAAAATATATAAATTTCATAAGCTAATTTTTAATTGGAAATTCGATCTCAAAATCCAATGAAGAAGAAAGCCAAAAAAAAACAGGTAGGTGACTTCTTCTTCTTTTTTGGTTTTGCATGATTAGGTCAAAATTCTTTGAAACTTACCTTTTAAAAAATGAAAATTGTAAGAAGAGAGTTCGTATACTGTTGTAGGCTTGAGATACAAGGTTGCGGAATCTTAAAGCCAGCAAAGTTCCCGGTGAAGTATCCATGATAGTTGAGAAATTTGCCATACGATCGAAGAGGAAGCTACCGAAGGATGAATCCAAAGAGATAGCATGATCCAAAACCAAGCAAATTTTTGTGATTTATTTGCCAATTATAAAGAAAATATGGGGAGAATTCACCTTAATTAGGATCAATGCGATCCCTTTGGATCCTTCCTCTAGTTGCTATGAAGAATTTGTTCAACTCTCTATCTCTCTCTCACTCTAAAAGTTGAGAGCAATGTGGTTTTTGTCAATGGATCGTGTTCCTCTTGATTTTAAATAATACTCATTTATCTTTTAGTTTCCACTTTCTGACCCTTCAAATTTATTTATTTATTTTTATATTATTTTCCAACTTTTGGTTTTCCATTTTTATATTGACTTATGGAGCTAGTAAACCAGACGTCTACGTTTCTGTACAAATTTTTGTATGGGCTCTTAATAAGTATAAACGGATTAGTGGTTATATGGTGATGAGACTGTAGCTAGTAAAATTATATGATGATTTTGCGGTTGACACATGCATAGATGAGCACAAAATTGTAATTTTCTTAATGGACTCTTAAAAATTGCAACACAGTGTTCATGATGGGTACGTAGTAGGTCAAAATGACTAAATGTTTTTCTCTTTTACTATAAAGCAAGTGATTTACTTGAGAAATCAACTACTCAAACAAAACACGCTCTATCACAGCAAAATTTAGATATATATTCCCCACAAGTTGGGTGACACTATTATTTATTTTCGTCTTTACTAAATTTTGTTGGCTTATTTTAATAATACAAGGAGAAGTGTGGTCCATCAATGTTCCCCTTCTATTTTGGCATCAAACCCTTCGTATATAGACTCTTCAAATATGATTTTAGTTCAACGCCACATTGATTCACAAAGAACGTCAAATGATAATTTGTTATTTTAAAATTTGTTTTATGATAGTGTGAAACCAATACTTGCAATCATTTGATACACAAAGAACGTCAAATGATATTTGATTTTTTTTTTGAATGATACTTTGAAACCTAAATCTTTTCTCCACATATTTAGGTCAGCGATATGGTCATATGATTGACCCCTAAATTTTCTTAACATATACATGGATCCAACGTATCTCTGTCGTCTAGACATGATATCAGTATAATATAGTCATCATTTATATATAATGCATAGGGAATTGTTATAACACGCACAAATTTGCATTGTACATGTCAATAATGCTCTGGCTTATTATAGGCATCACATGATTGTCATTTTCTCCCTTCAAAATTTTCACATGCAAGCAAAAAAAAATAGAATCTTAGCTTCTTCTTTTTTTTTAAGTCAAGATTATGCATCATCGTTAATATCCTAAATTAGGAATTTGTAAGATATTTCTAACAAAAAATTTACAACTAAATTTATTCATATCATATTATAATTTTCGAAGTCTTTCTCATCAAAATTAAGGATGTCCAGTCAAGAAAATAGTAAGGTAAGGTGATATGCCAATTAATGTTTGCACCGTTCGTTTTTGCGTTTATGTTGTATGTGCGTGTGAGGAAATGTAGTGGACTCTACAATCACTTAGTCGTTATGAATCATCAATGTTTAGGAAATGAAAGTAGAATACTATGGAAGATTAAGTCTTCATGCTCCATGAAATCACATAAAGTAGGTCTTTTAATTCAAAGGTTTCTTAAGAAATTTAGTCAGAAGTGCTCGTTCGTGAAGAATGTGTGCGTTCTCACTTATTCAAACCTTCACACATGTATATTAGCATATATGTGTATATATGTTGAGTAGATGATCAATAGGTGCTTGTAGACGCAGACATGCATATTGCATGCAAATGGTGGGGTAAAATGGGCATGCGTGGTCTGTCGATATATATATATGTATATATGAAATTGATATAGATATATATATAAGAATCAAAAATAAAAGTGAGTCATTTGGAAATAAGTGAGTGCAGATAACATATATGAAAATGTCGGCTCTTCGTAGGACAAAAACTCCAGTTCCACTGTGGTGTACTCTTGTCGCTCACTACCTCTCTTCCCTTCTCTAGAACGGTATAATATCGTTACATATGCAACATCATATTCATATCTATATTATATACGATCACTACACTTTAGCATATATATTAGCTGGTTAGTGAAGATGCTCGTTTAACCCGGTGTCGGTAACTTTACTAGTCGATTTTGGAGAAGCTTGGGGAGGGAGCATGGGTTAAGTCTTACCGACAGTGAAAATGGGCTTAATTTACTTGTTCTGATCGTTGATGGCCCAAACAAAAATTATTGCTGTTTTTCGATATAGATTATTGATTATGCTGGTTTTTTCTTTGCTAAATTACGAAATTCTAAAAATAAAAATAAAAAAAACTTACGAAATTCTAAACCTTTGGTTGATATTTGTTTTACTATAGTCTTCCATTCTCATGTTAATGACTTTGATGTTAGTTTATGTGTAAATGTTGCTCGAACTGACTTAATATAAAATTTTAACATCAATATCACCAAACTTCATTAATATCAAATTTGATATTAATTTTGACTTGATTCCACCAAACTTCATTGATATCAAATTATCAGTAATCTTTCGCTGTTAATAAATTTTTTAAATTGGAAGCTGAAACGGTCAACTCTGAATCATAAGTCATAACGAACGGTTTTGTTTTGAAAAAAAGGTGAGTCAGCGAAAAGGGTAAAATAGTAATTTCTTAGCCCACTTAACTTTGCAGTTAGGCTTAGCAGAGAGAGGTACAGATAGAGGACCCCGGTTGGTTTCATTTTTTTGAAATTTCAATTTTATTTCCGATGAACGGAGAAATCTCTCGTCCGCCGGAGCTAATATCGTCCCGGAATCCTTGCAAGAGTTTTGAAAATGCAATACACAAAGCAGTTGAGGCAGAGCTCGCCGAGCTAGCGAAAAGCGACGCGAACGGCGGCGGAAAGAGTAAAGTGAAAGGACCTTGGTTGCCGGAGCAAGATGAGGCTCTCACGAGGCTTGTGAAAATGTGTGGGCCGAGGAACTGGAATCTAATCTCCCGTGGAATCCCAGGTCGCTCTGGTAAATCTTGCCGATTACGTTGGTGTAATCAGCTCGATCCTATCCTCAAACGAAAACCTTTCTCTGGTAAAACACGATTCTCGATCTTCTTTTTGATTCTCCTTGATTCCAGATTCCTGCTTTGGTCGATTTCTCTGGATTTCTCTTTATCTATGTCTAGTGTTAGCTATTGTTGATTCAGGATCTTTGTTGTGGTACTTGATTCATATGATTTTCTCAGTAGTGCTAATGAGAAGCGGTGTTTTAGCTTATTTTTGAAAAATTTGTGAGAGATTTGTAGATTGGTCTGTTTTGCTGGTGATTTTACTGGATATGAACTTTTCTTCAGAATCAGATTCTTATGTATATGGAGATGGTTTAATAGGTTTTAGCATTCTCTTGGATTCAAGATGTTTATGTTGTAATTCTTTAGAGATGTGGTTTTTGATGATTAGTGTGTGAGTTATGTGTTTTCACATGTTTGTATAATGTTTTTATGAAAATGATTTGAAATGCAGATGAGGAGGAGCATATGATAATGTCTGCACAGGCGGTTCTTGGGAACAAATGGTCTGTGATTGCTAAACTCTTACCTGGGAGAACAGATAATGCCATTAAGAATCATTGGAACTCTAATCTTAGACGTAAACCAGCAGAACAATGGAAGATTCCTCTATTGATGTCTAATACAGAGATAGTATATCAACTGTATCCATCAATGGTCAGAAGGATATCAAACGCATCCCCCAAAGAACATCTACCTCAAGAAGAAGAAACCGGTGTATTAAGTGATGATAAAATGGATGATGAAGCAAAGGAGCCTCCTCGGGAGCAAAATAGTAAAACTGGTGTTTATCGTCCAGTGGCTCGAATGGGTGCTTTCAGTGTCTGTAAACCAGGATACATGGCTCCATGTGAGGGACCTTTGGTTCAAGCATCAAGACCTGACTCATTGGCTGGTAAATTTCTTCAGTCTCTTTGTTATGATCCTATTATCCCTTCAAAATGCGGTCACGGTTGCTGCAACCATCAAGACAGCACAACACTGTCATCATCGTCGGTGCTGGGATCAGAGTTTGTGGATTATGAGGAACATTCTTCTGCAGAGTTAGATAAAGAATTGATCTCTATATCAAATGACCTGAACAATACTGCTTGGATTAGGAGTGGGAAGGAAGCTGAACAGAGTTTGAAGGCTGATGATCAGTTTCGTCGTGAGTATGCTCACTCGAAATTTAGTGGAATGGTAAACAATGGTGTATCAAGTCAGATGGTGAGACAAGATTTAAGGGCTTTGAGCTAACGTTAGAGACAAAACATTCATTCAATATCTCTTTGTTAATTATATTCTTACCAGATCATAAAGATTGAAACTTTACAAGTACTAAGCTGGCATTTCCTGGGGAAATTCTTCAAGGCAAATAAAAAAATTCGAAAAAATGCATTTTTAGATAAAGTGAATGATTTTTATGTTTTTCGACAATTCGACTTCAATAGGATATGTTCATTTTGGGCATCTTCGTAGGAAGGATGTATGAGAATGGGATTCTCATTTTGAGGTCAATAGGATATTCTCAGAAGTTCAGAACTATTAAAATGGATCGTAACCAGAACATGGGGCAAGTTTAGGCCTTAGAAAGCCCACAAAATGCCTCAGGGATAACATGTATACAATTTAATTATTTAGATTTGGTTAGTTGTATTAACAAAAACTGTATAATTTTACATCAATTCCATACTATATAGATAAAATACTGGTGAAAATTGTATTATAAAATATCTCAATTTTTTGTTTCTTACCAAAATTGTCACCGTGAGTGACAATATTATTTACGTGATCCAAGTTTTTCCGTTTGTTTGTAATATAGAAAAATAAAAAGAAGAAACATTATCCAATTGCTTAGAAAGGAATCCAAATTCTCCAATGAATCAGATAACGAAGATTGAATATGGCTTTTGCTTTACTCACACTGCTACCATATTTATTTATGGACGCCTTGTCGTCCTTTGAGAGACATAATGGTTGAAATAATTATTATATTTTCGAAAATTATCAACAATACAACAATGATGACCTACCAAAACATAATAATAAGCTTCCACCGTCATAGACTCACTCATAGGAGTGGCTATTTTCACTACTATACTATGGTTCGAACAATTGTTAACCCAAATTAGAGTCGAACTAATCCGAATCAAAAACCTTAACACTGGTTTGCTTTGTTTAGTTTCAGAGTTATACACATGTGTGATTTTTTTTAAGTTTGGTATAACTCACACAACACTATTACTCTATTATCAAAACAAATTTCATTTTAATTCAGTGTGTGTAGTACAGTTTAGTTTAATATAATCAGTTTCTCTAATAATTTGGACTGATTTTGATTAACATCATTTGGTTAGTTTCAAATGTGCACTCCTAATCATACATCCCCAATTTTAGTGAATTATACATTACCTGCGTGCTTACAAATAGTTTGAGAATGATTTTGCCTGAAAAGTTAACTATGATATATTTTGTGATCAAGAAAATATAATATGGATTGACAAAAAAAGAAAAGAATTAGTATCCAATTGAATTTGCAATACGGTTAATGCAAGTATGTAACACTATTCTTTGGAAAGTACCAGTATCTGATTCATGTATTTACCAATATAAATATAAAAAATACTTGTATTACATTAAATTCGAAGTTTGACCGAGTCAAATCAGAAAGCTGCATGGATTCACATCTCCCAAACCAAAACACATGGTTTATACTCTTTTGTCTTTAGATTTTTGTGGCTTTCACTTGTTTTGTTTTTTCTTCCCAACTCCATCTTTAAGAGGTTTGAAATTAGAAGTCCTAATATGGGATGTAGCAAATAACGCATTATGGTTCAATGTTGAACAAGAAGTGTGATTGTTGTTGGCTCTATCCGGATTGTGTGCAACAATCAACGCTATCAAATTCTATCATTATTTTGAAACCTACTACTAGTATTTAACTTTTGGCCGGTGCTATTCTTGAATGCTCTAAACTCTCTAAAAATTCGAACCATTTACATATGCAACATGTGAATAAACGAATACGAGAATTTGGGTAAACCCTACAATTTATATCCAGAAATTGAACATAACAACTTGAGATGTCAATGGACCAAAATAAAACAAACTAAATGGGACCTACACAACCTCAATAGGCAACCACCAAACACTGAAAATTTTCGAAATTTTGAAAGTCAAATAAATTACTAAAACTATATACTTACTTCAATTTAATATCAATCGAATCAAGTTCTGATTTAAGATAATAGGAAGCAAGTATACACATTCATATAACTCTTGGAAGAAAGTATCAATAAAATTTGTACTAATGCAAATAATGAAACTTGTACTATAAGATTTGTAGAACCGTATAAAGTTTTAGATCAGATAAAAAAGCAGAATTCATGTAGTAAATTATAGGGACATACACAATCTACATATCCAACCAAATACAGTACACGATAATAATATATCAGAATTGAAAGAAAGAAAAAAAGTTGTTCCGTATTTCAAAGTCTGTGCATTGCCCACTGCTTCACGCCTACGCAACCCTTTTGGCTTCTTTTTTTCTCTTTCTTTTCTTTCCAGATCTTCTTTTCCTCTTTCCTTTTGCTTTTTCCATGTTTACAAGTCATTATGCATCTTTGTTTTTTCAAAAACTATAACGTATCTACACGTTTGATTTGATCCCAATAATCGAAGTACAACACTATAGTAGTTCATTGAAACTGTAACCACTGTTCTTTTTTCAAAATTTCAACGAGTACACGTCACAAGCCGTAACTTTGCGCAATCACAACTCAAAGGTACGTAAATCGAAGTAGTACTTAAAGAGAACTAAAGATATCAATAATTAATTATTAATAAACAAACAAAATAATTCCGATGTTTTTACTACAGACCCATTAGATTTTACCAAAAATAGCAGAAAACACTATTTATGTATCACAAATAACAAATCCCACCCAACAAATTTTCAATTTCCCCACTCCACTCCTTAAAAACCCTCCCAAGGTCAACAAAAAAATTACAGAGAGCTTGGTCTTAGTAACTAAAAATACATAAATATATATATATATATATATATTTATTAATACAAACTTGAATATCCCCCTAAATTTATTCTTATAATTCAAATCCTTATTACTAACCAGAACGCAAACTTCACTAGTTCAACTATAACCTAAACCGAACCACCTTCTAAACTAAGACGCTCCTTCCGAATTTCGAACTTGTAAGACAAAAACAACAGCTAAAACTCCAACAACATCAGTACATCCAATCCTGTGGAAGACCACCACCACTAACTGCTCTGAAATTTCCCTGACGAGCAAGTACTGTACTTCTCGCCAACATGCACTCTGTTCACATCATAACAAACACACAATTTGTTTAATCAAAAAGCTGTTATTATTTAACAATTAAGGTATGAGTAATATAGACACTCACCGTAATCGAATTGGCTACGCCTTGGCCCAACAATATTGGTGAACTCATCAAAGTTGAGATTTTGAGGTTTCACTTTAGGCTGCAACATAGCTGGAGTGTTGACTGTTACAGAGATGCAAAATAAAACAAGTTAAAATCTTTCTGACACATAGGATCTATTAAAAATAAACACAAACTTGGAGTAATTGTACCTGGTGTTTTCAGGGAATCGGAAGGGGCGGCCGATGGGTATCGCCGGGGAAGAAAAACACCGGTTCCAGCAGAAGGACGTTTCAAAGGAGCTGCGGCTTGTTGCGGAGGCAACCACGTAGGATTGTTGCGTCTCACGTATCTCGGATTCTCAAATAAGCCTTCTTCATTAACTACTCTCCTTGGGATACGATTCTCTGAGAGCTTGAATCTTGACTGAGCAGAGCAGAGCCACATCTGTTCGATGAGACGCTGGTGTTGGAGTTCAGCATGTATGGCAGCGTTTTGACGGCGGAGAAGAGACTCAGGGGTTTGAAGGGGAAGGTGATGAGGCTCGTAGCTTCCGAGCTTAAGTCTAGCGACTTCTCCAGCAGCCGCAGAAATCACATCCCACGCGTTGTCTCTACGAAATGATGACGTAGGAGCCGGTGGAGATGGAAGGATAGGGCTTCTACTTCCTGAGTTTGAAAAGCTTCCGAGTCCACTCAGTGTTGACTGTGGTGAAGTAGCTGCAACTTGACGTTTCTCCTGCAGAGCAAGAAACTACAGAATCAGTAACCATGGGCGTTTATAGTTTAACGAGAAAGCAAAGATCTTTGCGGCGTTTCTTACCTCAGACTTGAAGAGAGGGGAAGGAAGACGCTGAGTCGAAGGAGCGAGTCGGCGAGTTAACCCAGCGAGGAAGTCTTCCTCGTCATCACTGCTTTCGTCTTCCGTCTCAGTGGAGTCACCGGGAGAAGTGAAACCAGGGGAGAAGGAAGGAGAGTCGAACTCGTAAGGGAACTCGTTAGGAAAACCGAGTCGAGTTGGGGTTAACTCGGAAGAAGTAGTTTTCTCCATGGTAGGAAGGTTGACGGAGAGATGAGGAGGGAGGAGGCGAGACATAGAAGAAGAAGGAGAGAAATAGAAAGAGTGGATTTGAAGTGTGAACTTGGGGATTAAGTGAGGAGGAAGATGGAGAATGTTGAAGACAAGGTTGCTTTTATTAAGGTTTCATGGTTTCTACGAGACAGCTCAAAAGCACTTTAATATCACTTCTGCTTTTTTTTGTTTTTTTTTTTCCTTCTTAATATAATAATTATCCGTAATTAATGCGTGATGGACGAAAATCAAAACTATTTTCCTTTGGTCTTTTCTTAACTATTTTGCCTTGGAAATCCAAAGAAAAAAACAGTAATAGTATTCACATTTTTTAAAAACCATCAATTTTGGTGTGTTATCATTTGGATTCAACTCTTCACATGTCTCTTAAGATATGGATGTAACTCACTAAAGAACAAGTTAAATATTTTTTAATTGAGACTCTTAATATTCTTCAAAATGTTATTTATTTATTTTGAATGGCACATTAAACTCATATTGCTAATATATGTATATCTCACTCTTTTCTTTGGAACTTTTTTTTATAAGATAAGATAGATATTAATGTGGAAATGTGTAAGGGCATGAGAAATACAGGTGGAACCCACTAAATCCCAAACAAGTTGTCATTTACAGCTCCAATGTCTTATACTATGTTCTAATTAAAACCCTAAATAAAAATCTCACTACTACACTAAAATATTATAAATGTGTGGGCTAATCAAAAGTATCGAACACTTGATAATTACGCCTTCTCTCTCTTTTCCTCATGCAAATCCTTCTCATCATTTTTTCCTCCCTTTCCAACAATCAATACAATACATTTTTACTGCTAAATATAATTATATACACTCCATTTAGTATTCATGAGAGGAATTATAAGTAAGAATCACGTTAATGAATGGCACTAAATAATTACATCTGATTTTCATAATAATATAGCAAAGGTTAGAAAATTAAAAGGTCACACTGTCGGTTCAAAGATTAAACCAAGGAATCGGCGACTGTTCGGTTTTTTCTGGTAACCCCATTGAAGACCCCTATTTTGTAGGGTTTTAAACTTTTAATTAACAAAAAAAAAAGAGTCCATAGAAATCTCGTGACCACTCAGAGAATTTTGAATAAAGCTGACGTGGCAATTCAGCAGGATTCGGCAGATTTATTCAGTCATCCGTCCCTCTCCCTCCTCTCCGTCTGACGTAACGGATTTTAACAGTTCCGTCTTCTTCTCCGTCAGACTTCACGAGTTTTCATTGGTCAGAAGAATCAGCCGTTAACGACGGAACCGAAACCGGTTTATAAACTGAATTGGATAATAGGTGATTTTCCCGCCTTTTTGATATTTTTAGTGATAGAGAAAATAATTTAAAAAGAAGGAAGTGAAAAATGGAGGGTGGGGTCGAGGTTAACCTGCTGAAAACGACAGCACCGTTAAGTCAAAAGAGCGGGAACAGATCTTCTTCTCTTCTTTCTCATTTTATATTGAAGACAAAACTATATTCTATAATTGTTTTTCAACGAAGAAACTCAAAAGTTTTAAATTAATATATAATGTCTAGTTACGCCCAAAAAATGTGCCCCTAGTTGGCTTCTCTTGTCTCCCGGAGTCTACTCTGTATTGTCGATAGACCTTATACTATTGTGTACCAGATATTAAGAGCACCCACAATACTATAATCTGTTAAAAAACCCAATGATAAAGCTGGTTTTGTAAAATGCTTTATTGTGTGAGGTGGAATCCAATTTTTTCCCGTAATTTACTACGAGATTTATCAGGCTTGGCATATAGAAAGAAAACAAGCAATTATGGGCAATGAGAGTTTATGGAAGTGATAGACACGCGCGAGGAAGAGAGAGTGGTGAGGTGAGGCAAGTGAAGGTGGGTTTAGGGTTGTGTCTGCCAGCAAATGCTTTTACAGAAGCTGTCTTTCTCTCTGCCTTCATTCCACAAAACATTTGAAACCAAAATATATTCATTTTCCTCGTCAGGTTTATTAATTAATAATGAATGGTTGGTTGGGGCAATTTACCCTATCCGAGTGATATGTTGTAGGATGCGATTAAAAACCCCAAAAGAAAAAAAGATATAAGTGGAGTGGACAAACAAAAAAAGAAAAGGAAAAAACAAGAAAATCTGCAAATGTCATTTCGAATTTCCCGCCGAAAGGTCATAAGGATGGATAAATAGTGACAGGGAGATATCAACCGTCTATTTCAAATGCCAAGTCTACTTCCTGCTTATACATATGTAGCCTAATAAGGGGGACCCTATGTAACATAAGTAAGTCTACTTTCCCTACTTTACTTATTAGATATTACGTGTTGTTTTTACATATAAGAAAGATAGTATCCAGTTCGTAAGAATAAAAGCAACGAGAAGAAAATAATGATTTTTGTTGTTATTTTGTTATTGTTGTGTAATTTACAAGAGAAAATGATATCTATTTGTAGAATTTAGTATGAGACTAGTAATTCCGATGAATTTAATCACAGTGTTTTTTTTCGTAAGATACGTTACTTGACATAGATTTTTGAAAAATTATAGCCACCAGATTCAAAATAAATAGATTATAACCAAGCAAAAAAAAATTTTGAATGAATTTGGGAGGGAGACAAATTAATTGTATTGTATTAGGTAGTTGCATAGGATGAGAATCTTAACTGACCAAATTTAATCATAAGCTTCGTCCTCTTTTATTACGTGGATTTAGCTGTTCCAACGTTCATCCACATTTGGATCTCGTGAACCTCAAGTTACCAACTTCTTTTCACATTGCTTTTTAAAAATATTTCTTTTTAATTGTGTTTTCTTTCCTACGAAAATGAGAGACATTCGTTTTATGCATATACGATATATTTGTGTATACTTAGACTGAAAGATATGAAAAGATTATTCACTAATGATATCAGTATTGTGTCCACTTCTATTAAAAAGTACAAAAGCTACATAAATATGATATCAGCAATCGCCTTTGGCATGATCTTAAATTCTCAATTGTATATGAATCTACGATCCAGTTTCCACTAGATCTAATGACGACGACCGACGAACTAAAAGCAACTTTAATCTTTTTCAAATAATACAACAAACTAAAAAAGAGCTAAATGATCACTATATTATAGAGATGAGAGATAAATCACAAAACTATAGAAATATTTATAGACGACTCGAGGTTTACCACCTAACAAGTAATATAACATGTTGATCAGTCCTAAATTTGATTCACAAAACGACTGAATTCATCTATATGAAAGTTATAATCATGTAGTCACCTTAAACAATCAATGAGGAAAAATAATAAAAAACCAAAGATAAAACATAGATTCTTTGAGTTTAGAAACTCTCAAAGCAAAGAGGAGGATGGCCCAAAAAATATCTCCCGCCACATGCAAAAGGAATGATTCTTTCTCGTTCACTCGGTTTTGAAATGCTATAGCACGTGCGACGCCAACTGTTTTATCACATATCATGTGTGGAGTACACCGTTACGCACGAGTGCGGCACATGCGACATAGACATTTTGTTCTTAGCAAATACATACCACTATAGTTGAACCGTCAATGGTCAAAGCCTTGGAAACATGAATCTTCGGAAGAGTCTCTTTGTTTTCATTTAGTTCCTTAATAATTAGCTACTCTTTTCATGTTTGGCATTTTTATGCTTCAAATCAGTTATGAAAAGTTTAGTCATAGTCGACTAAATTATGTCTCACTAATTTTGTCACAAAACGATTCAAAAATGCCATAAATCATTTACTCTGCCTCCCTTTAGTTTGGCTGAAAAGTTAAGTACTCGATACGTCCTTCAGATCCACAGTTTTGTTAAATTAAAACGATATAATAATCTTCAGTGGAAGCAGAGCAACAAAGTCGTTGTAGTATAGTGGTAAGTATTCCCGCCTGTCACGCGGGTGACCCGGGTTCGATCCCCGGCAACGGCGTTTTTTTATTCACCTTCTGTTTTTTTTTTTTAATTTTCAGGCCCAGAATATGGACTATTGGGCCGTCTCTTAGTTTAATAAAAACTAAAAA
>Ga0041059_1002704_pt1 | contig 12950 bp, 11 predicted proteins | sample AraColnosormetaG_FD_56232 | JGI IMG/M metagenome (GOLD analysis project Ga0041059, IMG submission 56232) | Arabidopsis roots microbial communities from North Carolina, USA - Col MF nosort | ecosystem: Host-associated > Plants > Roots > Unclassified | place: USA: North Carolina | collected... | reverse complement strand
GTCCGGCGATGGTGACGGTGGTTGTCCGGCGGTGGCGGCGCGGTTTTCCGGCAACGGCGGTGGTTGCCGGCGATGGTCGTTATGGTGGTGATTCCGGCGGCGGCGGTTTTCCGGCGACGGTGGTTGTGGTTGTCCGGCGACGGCGGTGGTTGTCCGGCGACGGAGGTGGTTGGCCGGCGGTGGAGGTGGTTGGCCGGCGGCGGTGGTTAGCCGCCGGCGGTGGTTGTAGTGGTGGTTAATGGTGTTAGTAGTGGGGATAAAACTGTAATAATATATATTACATATGTTATATTGTTAGGTTGTTTTTATTGGTTAGTTTGTTAATTTATAAAAATTTTAAGGTTATATCTGCAAATTATCCAATTAATAATGTATTTTTGTTTTTATAATTTAATTAAAGTTGTATATTATTTTTGGAAAGATATCTTTTTGTTAATTTCTTTTTTATAAGATGAAAATAACTTGGTAATTCGATTTGAATACGAAAGTAACGGTATATTGAAATTAGTGACACCCATACCCGATCCAAACCTGATGGGTGGTTATCCGAATCCGATCCGAGATCTATAAATATCCGAACGGATCCTATACGTCTACACCCGAATATCCAAAAACCTAAAATATCCGAACCGAATTCGAATGGGTATCCGAACATCCATGCCTATTTGTTACTTTTGATATTTTATTGACGTTTAGAAGAAAAAGAAATATTAGTAGAACTGGAATTTGGTAATTTGATTAGGAGAAGGAAATAGTGGTATTCAATTGTAAAAATATAAAATCTTACATTTTTAAATAAGGAATTTTAGTAGACTCGTAAATTGACTATATAACACTTCTTTTTCCAAAGGCATTGTAACGTAATATCTTACAAAAACCAAGATTGTTTTTAATTAGGTACTTCCCTAACATTAATATAGAGATTTAAGAAAAATCAAAAACTGCCAGTTAAATTCAAAACATATCAACATATCAAAATGTCTAGAGTTTCTTTTTGTATATTATATGGGTCGAGACATAAGATATCCAGCATGCCATCTTATGTGTGTACGCCGTTTGCCAAATAATCAACCTAGACAACACTTGAATCAAAAGAAAATCACATAATCGCACCGAGTAAGGACGAATGAAGAGGTTGAGAACAGAGGTTGGTGTTTATGATAATGAGTTCTATCAAGATAGCTTCCACGCATGCATTAATCTTCCTAACATTTTGTTAAAAACTTTCCCAAGGAAAAAAACATTTTCGAACCATTTAGGAAGTTAAGAATATAATACCTAATATGGTTGTGGTTTACTCTGTAAATGACAAAAATTCTTCAAAATCTCTTCGCAATTTCTTCTCTCAAACCCCACTTGTTTTCTAAAACCACATTTAACTCTTCTGAAATTTCTTTTACTTTGCAAAGAAACTTCACATCCATGTCTCTCTTAACAAGTGAACTCAGCTTTGCTAGCTATTTTCTCGTCCGCATAATGGTAAAAGAATGATCCTAAACACATCTGGCCAAGAATGGACAGTATATATACAAATTGTTATGTACGCTTCATTATGACTTTTCTTTTCTTTCTTTTTGTTTTTCTCCATATTCGTTTGTAATAATACATTTAAACTTTCGAAATTTCTTTAACTTTGCAAAGAAACTTCCCATTTCTCTCTCTCTATTAAGTGAACACTATTTTCCCATTCTTATCCAAGACTCAAAATCTGTGATTTTGAACCACTCAAGATCATCTCTCATGGCTTCTTCTTCTTCCTCACCTCGCAACTGGAGATACAATGTCTTCACGAGCTTCCATGGACCAGACGTCCGTATTAAATTTCTCAGTCATTTACGTCAACAGTTTGTCTACAATGGAATTACAATGTTCGATGACAACGGGATCGAAAGAAGCCAAATTATCGCTCCAGCTCTCAAAAAAGCCATTGGAGAATCAAGGGTCGCGATTGTATTGCTCTCGAAGAACTATGCTTCTTCCAGTTGGTGTTTGGATGAGCTATTGGAGATTTTAAAGTGCAAAGAATATATAGGACAAATAGTGATGACTGTCTTCTACGAAGTTGATCCTTCTCACGTGCGCAAACAAACCGGAGATTTTGGGATTGCTTTCAAAGAAACTTGTGCTCATAAAACAGAGGAGGAGAGGAGCAAATGGAGCCAAGCTTTGACCTATGTGGGCAACATAGCCGGAGAAGACTTCATACACTGGTTTGTATTTAGTTAATTACAGTTTATTTTTCTTATGATGAATAATGGTGTTTTTATGATTTTATATGGGAAGATATGGATTGTGAAGTTTGGAATTCGATTATTCTGATAAATTTGAAACTTCAAGTATATTGGATAGAATTTTGCTATGGTATGTTATAGCGTGTGATAAATTGGAGTTTGATATAGACATATAGTTATAAATATCAATTCTTGAGGTATATTTGATCAAAATTTGTAGTGGTTTCAATTACTGTTATGTTTCGTTGTGTTTAATCTTAAATAATGTGTTTGGTATTCCTTCTGATTTAAAGTGTGTTTAATTGTTTATTTTGGTCAAATATGTTTCGGAAAATTGGAAATGAATTTGACCATATACACCTTTTAGAGTGTCACTTTGGACTTAACCATACTCCCTATTTCAAGCATTTTTAAGAAAATAAACTATTAAAACATGTATATATACAAAAATATAGATGCTTTTGGAAAATAAATAAGTGATTTAGTTGTGAAAAAGTTGATTTTTATAGATAAATTTTTATCTAATATCGTCAGAATATGTTTTCTAGTGTTCTACATATCCCAAAGTTTCTATTTTATAACTTTTGTACTGTTTTACAATTTTTAGAATAATTTATCGTTCTAGCAAAAATTCAGAAGTCCGGATGATAAATTTCTAAAAACTTTTGAACATGTATTCTACGCTTTCTTTAATGTTCTAATTTTTGTTTGAAAATGTATTCTACAATTTACTATATGTTAAGAAAACGTTAGAAAATATATTTTTAATTTTAGAATTCATATTCTAAAAGAATATAGATTTTAGTTTCTGAAATGTTTAAAATTCCTAAATATAGAAAGGAAATCTCTAGAAAATGAAACTAAATATTTATTAAATATTAAATTTTAAATAGTATATTGTTGGCTTAGATAATAATTTGTGTAATAAGAACAAAAAAAACAAAGGTTTATAGTTTGGGAGAAATCTCCTTTTCAACTAGAGTGTTTGAGAAACACAAATTTATCTGAATTTTGTAAATAAATTAGGAAATATATTTTTTTTTTTGTTATTTATTTTTTCGAAAAAAATTTGGGTAAATTTTGGTTTTGATTTTTAAAATTTCTATTTCACCAAAATTTTCACATAAAGGTATATATGGACATTTATCCTTTAAAATGTCCTCTATTTCAAAGTTCTCCAATATGTTTTGGAGTGGGTTTAACTGTTGAGGGGGGACCCACAAATCTGTCATGTCCATGCAAAGGAAACAGAGGAATGTTTTCTTAATGACTGTTTCTCAAGATTTTTTTTTGTTTTTTTATTGTTAGGAAAGATGAAGCAAAAATGATAGAGAAGATAGCAAGAGATGTTTCGACTAAAATAAATGTCACACCGTGTCGGGATTTTGATGACATGGTTGGACTAGAAAGACATTTGAAGGAAATGGTGTCTTTGCTAGATTTAGACAAAGAAGGAGTTAAGATGGTTGGAATCTCTGGTCCTGCAGGCATTGGTAAGAGTACCATTGCCAAAGCTTTACATAGTCGACACTCTAGTACGTTTCAACATAATTGTTTTGTGGACAATCTTTGGGAAAACTATAAGATTTGTACTGGTGAGCATGGTGTGAAGTTGCGCTTACATGAGCAATTTGTTTCAAAAATTTTGAAACAAAATGGTTTGGAACTAACTCATTTAAGTGTGATAAAAGATAGGCTACAAGACAAGAAGGTTCTTATCATTCTTGATGATGTGGAGAGTTTAGCTCAACTTGAGACTTTGGCTGATATGACGTGGTTTGGTCCTGGAAGTAGGGTCATAGTAACGACTGAAAACAAAGAGATTTTGCAGCAACATGGTATCGGTGATATATACCAAGTTGGATATCCATCAGAAAGCGAAGCACTAACGATCTTCTGTCTATCTGCTTTTAAACAAGCCTCTCCACCTGATGGGTTTATGGATCTTGCGGATGAAGTTGTAAGAATTTGTGATAAGCTTCCATTGGCTCTGTGTGTTTTAGGGTCGTCATTGCTGCGAAAGAGCCAGACTGACTGGGAGGATGAACTGCCAAGGTTGAGAAACTGTCTTGACGGAATTGAGAGTGTATTGAAAGTGGGCTTTGAGAGTTTAAATGAGAAAGACCAAGCTCTATTTCTCTACATTACAGTCTTCTTCAATTATGAATGTGCTGATCATGTGACGTTGATGCTAGCGAAATCTAACTTGAATGTTAGACTTGGGTTGAAAAACCTAGCTAATAGGTATCTCATACATATAGATCACGACCAAAAAAAAAGAGTGGTAGTGCATCGTTTGCTACGAGTAATGGCTATACAAGTTTGTACCAAACAAAAGCCTTGGAAAAGCCAGATTCTAGTAGATGCCGAAAAGATAGCTTATGTTCTTGAAGAAGCAACGGTAAGTTTTCTATTGGAGGGATTCACATTAGTATGTTTATTTGTTGTTGTTTAAGCATATCATCTAGCGACTAACAAGGTTTGAATTTGAATATATTTTAGGGTAATCGATCTATTAAAGGTGTATCATTTGACACAGCGGAGATCGACGAATTAATGATAAGCCCAAAGGCTTTTGAAAAAATGTGCAATCTTTTGTTCCTGAAAGTCTACGATGCGGGGTGGCATACCGGAAAAAGAAAATTGGACATTCCAGAGGATATTAAGTTTCCACGTACCATACGGTTATTTCATTGGGATGCCTACTCAGGAAAGAGGCTTCCTAGTAGCTTTTTTGCAGAAAATCTTGTTGAAGTCAATATGCAAGATAGCGAGCTCCAGAAGCTATGGGAAGGAACTCAGGTTAGTTATTTATGTGTGTTGTTATGAACTGAGAATCCTGATATTAGTGATATTCGCATGGAAAAGTACTTTTTTCTCATTATGTTGTGATTTTTACATTCAGTGCCTTGCCAATCTCAAGAAGATAGATCTTTCAAGGTCATCTTGTTTGACGGAACTTCCAGATCTTTCAAATGCTACAAATCTGGAGGACTTGTATGTGGGTTCTTGCACTGCTTTGGTAGAGCTTCCATCTTCGATTGGGAATCTTCATAAACTAGCTCATATAATGATGTATTCTTGCGAAAGTCTAGAAGTCATTCCATCTCTCATCAACTTGACATCTCTTACCTTCCTCAACATGAATAAATGCTCAAGATTGAGAAGATTCCCAGATATCCCCACCAGCATAGAGGACGTCCAAGTAACAGGTACAACTCTAGAGGAATTGCCTGCATCACTTACGCATTGCTCTGGTCTTCAGACTATTAAGATAAGTGGAAGTGTAAATCTCAAGATCTTCTACACAGAGCTCCCCGTGAGTGTAAGCCATATAAATATAAGCAACAGTGGTATTGAGTGGATTACAGAAGATTGCATCAAAGGTCTTCATAATCTACACGACCTTTGTCTATCAGGCTGCAAAAGACTCGTGTCACTGCCAGAGCTTCCTCGTTCGCTGAAAATTCTACAAGCAGACGATTGTGATTCACTAGAGAGTTTAAATGGCCATTTAAACACTCCAAATGCAGAGCTATATTTCGCTAACTGCTTCAAATTGGATGCAGAAGCACGACGAGCGATAATTCAGCAATCGTTTGTTAGCGGGTGGGCTCTCTTACCAGGATTAGAAGTACCTCCAGAGTTCGGCCACCGAGCCAGAGGAAATTCCTTAATAATTCCTTATTCTGCTTCCAACAGATTTAAGGTTTGTGTCGTGATGTCACTTAACCATCATCAACCCTTCGAATTAGTTCCTAGAAACCTATTATATCGTTGGACAGTCATAGGCGACTCAGTGAGCTCTGATGAAAAGACGTTTCACCTTTCACATATGTTCAACGCCGACTCAGTGAACTCCAAGTTACAAAAGCCACATCTGTTCATATTTCACTCTTGCTTGCCATTCATATTTCACTCGTGCTTGCCATTCATATTTGACATTAGCAATATAATGCTCGAATTCAGCAGCGAATACAAAGATTTCGACATCCTTGAATGTGGTGTTCAGATCTTGACGGATGAAACAGATGAAAGAAACATTTGGGGTTCTCTAGTATTCTGAGAAGCATTCGAAAGTGAAGAAGAAGACGTTGATAATCTCACTGACAGGAGACCTGAAGTCGGCGAAACGTCCAACAGAGGCAATAAAGAGGGAGACAAATCTGAATCGGGAGAGGCGTCCAAAGACAAAGATGAAGATATGGCCGAAGAGGACGACGATGATCACCAACAAGACAATGGTGACTATGAATCCGTATCAAGGAAGCGTCCAAGGATGACGATGATCACAAATCTCAAGGGGGAAATCCAAAAACGTATGAGAATATAAAAGGTATGATTCATAGGTCTCTGTTTTGATATTTCTTAACTATATTTTAACCCACTATTCACCACGGAATAATTTATTTTTTTAAATCAATATATATAAAAGTTTCCAAATTGTATATATTTATATTTTATAGTTTATAATTATTATTAATTAACAATAAACTACGAATCCACAGGACAATTATTAGCAAAGTGAAGATTTAACCCGTATTAAAACTGCATGTTAATGATATTTTAAAATTTTAAAAATATTGATTTAAATCCGTCCGCTATATAATTATATTCTAAAATATAATCTGTCTCATTATTTTTTTAACTTGTACCATAATTTTTTTTTAAAAGTAGTAATTTTAAAAATTTAATAATTATTTATTATATATAAAAGTTTGCAAATTGTATCATAATATTTATATCTCATAGGTTACAGTTTTAAGTAAATTATAATTGAGATATCTGGATAATTGAGTAATATATGTCCGTTTTTAAAATTTTGAATCACAATATAAAGTAAAAAAAGAAAGATTTTTTCTTTTTACTTTATATATAAAATAACTATTTAAAATAGTTAAAAAAATAAATATAATAAAAAATCATAATATTAAATCTTAATCAAATCTGTTAAATAAAGATATTGTTAAATATGCAATATCCGGTGTATGACTAGTCGGACAAATGTGCCTCTTTTTCCAATGCCAAAAATTAAGAAGAAAGAAAAGCTTAACAAAAATTGTAACTCCTTTATATAATATTTAATTATTTTTCAGTTACACATATAAACATTTATTGCATCTTAAACTTCTTCTTTTTTGTGTTATTTATGTGCTGATAAATTAACTGAGAGATCTTCGCATAATATAGGAGAACCCACCATCTCCATCATGGCATTATCTCTGCAAATTAGGATCATATATACTATATAAGGCCTTGTGGAAGGACAAAGATCCAATGCGAAGTGAACGAAAAAGCTTGGAAAAAAGAAGATAATTTGCATTTATCAGGATAGAAATGCAACATGTAATTACTTTTCTAAACGCTTGTACTTATCTCCCAATGTAAGAATGCAAATCTTGGAGTCTCCAATAGCACGTAGTACTATGTATTTCTTCACTCGAATCATATCCTACTACAATGCGTCCTCTATCTCACTCACGTTTAGGTTCAGGTAAAGTGGAAAGCGTTTCAGGGTAGGATTCCAAATCACGAGCTGTTTCGAACCTTCCAATAAAATCAAGCCGTGCACGTAATAACCAAGAGGTTACCAAAATTAGGGTTCTTAGATTGATAGCTTCCGAGACAAGAAAGAGGACCATCAAAACTACTTTTATCTAGCGAAGATAAGAAAACGAAGAGCATATTGCCTTTATAGACGTTTAGCAGTACAAAAGATCGTGATGCCAAGGATCGATCCGCTAACGAGTTGATAAAATCTTGATTGGTGGTGATGGCCGACCAGAGCTTAGAGACGGAGCGAATGCAGGAAGTCTTGAGAGTATCTCAATGGTTAAATCCAGAGGAATATGTTCTGATTGAGATATATCATTATCATGTGAGGACATTGTCGATGAAGATTGTGTTCTTCTCTGGATCTTTCTCGTCTTCTCTTCCATGGCTGACCGCTCCACTATTTCACTTTCTTTATATTAGTCAAGAGAGCTTGATTTATTCATTTAGAGAACATGTTGAGTGTGTATAATCTAATTTTTGTAGAACATATAAAATGTATAGAATACATATTCTAATTTGAAAAGAATGTGTATTCTAAACGTTATAGAACAAATTTTATCTACTCAAAACGTCAATAAAAACCACATATTTTTTATATTTATATATCCTCATGTTTTCTTTATCATTTTTCTACAATATTTTCTTAATTATTTTTAAAAGAATTGGTTCAATCTAATGAAGGAATAGTTGCTATTTGTTCATAGAATGCATATATGGACAAATGCTTATATATTTGTCCTTTATTTTCAATTTTCCCAATCATAAAACATGAAAATCTAAACCAGAAAGCATTCCAAAATTTACCAAAATAAATGGAAAAGTATTAAAAAAAACTCCACCATGCATCACTGAGTTTTTCTGCATTCTACACTGATTAAAGCTCAACGAGAGCAATCAATGACAATGTCAATGATAGGGATTTTTCCATATATTCTCCCCAAAACATGAGAGAGATCTAGAGATATAGAAATATACTTCATGACATGAAATAAATTTGACAACTACAAGTCTCTATTTCTTTAAAAAAAAAAAATTTATGTGCCAAATACAAAAGCAACATGAAATAAGTTTATGTCTACATAAAGCATAGAATCATCAGTTCATCACACAAGTAGATAGCCTAACGAAATCAATTAACGCAAAGAGATAACATATGAAGCAACTTGCTTGATATTGATTGGTAGTCACCGTCGTGGGCGGTATCTTCATCTTTGTCTTCGGACACAATTTCAGATTTGTCTCCCTCTTCATTGTCGTCTTTATTGGACGCTTCATCATCTATTCGAGGGGTAGCAAACGCCGCCGCCGAATCTGGGAAAGTAAAACGAGACAACGGCCGTGAAGATGAGGCTGTTGGATTTGGAATCGGATCTAGCTTAGGTGAAGGATTCAAGCAGATGTCTTCATATGCGGTGGGAGCAGATTCGTAGTCATGGTCTTCTTTGTCGAATGCTTCGTTGGATTCATGTGTATCCCATAGATCATCTTCTTCTTCTTCTTCGGATTGATTTGTATCCCATTGATACTCTTCTTTTTCAACTGCTTCTTCGTAGGATTTATATGTACGCCATTCTACATTTTCAAATAACCCTTTGTTGCTTCCGTCCGTTTCGTCCATCAAGATCTGGACACCACATTCAATAATGCGAGCGTAACCACCGAAGAACTTGAGCATTATCTTTCGTCCATTAAAAATTAATGGGAAGCTAATGTCAAATATAAAGACATGTTCCGTTTGGAACGTGTAGACGGTTTGTAGTTGGAAATCCTCGGAAGCGGATTTTACTGAGTCGCCAATGACTCTGCAATGACATGCAAGTCCTAGTTCGTAAGCTTTGTAAGACTCGAATTCTTCGACATCGTCTAGTGAATTGACAACACAACGCAAACCTTAAATCTGTTGAAAGCAGAAGGAGGAATTGTTAAGCAATTTCCTCTCGCTCGGTAATCGACTTCTTCAAGTACTTCTCTTGCTGGTAAGATAACATTCCCATGAACAAACGATTGTTGAATAATCGCTCGTCGTGCTTCTCTATCCAATGTGAAGCATTTGATGAAATTGAACTGCGCATTTGGAATGTTTAGAGAGTCACTTACTCTTTCTAGTGATGTACAATCCTCTGCAAATAGACACTCGAGCGAACAAGGGAGTTCTGGCAAAGACACAAGTCTTTTGCAGCCTGATAGTTTAAGGTAATATAGATTATGAAGATCTTTGATGCTATCTGTAACCCACTCAATACCACAATTGCTTAGGTCTAGCTTCCTTAGACCCATGGGGAGATGTGTTGAGAAGGTCTTGAGATTTCTATTGGAACATATATAAAGAGTAGTAACACCAGTGCAATGCCTAAATGATGCAGGCAATTCTTGTACCCCTGTTTTCTCTATCACAAGTTCCTCGAGGCTGGTGGGAACATCTGGAAAACTTTTCAACCGTGGGCAATCATGTATGTTGATAATCTTAAGAGATGCCAAGTTGATGAGAGTTGGAATGACTTCTAGACTTTCACAGGATTCCATGTGTAAGTTAACTATTTTGTGAAGATTCGCAACTGAGGATGGAATCTCTACCAAAGCATTGCACTCAGCCACATCCAATCTCTCCAGATTTGCTGCTTTCGAAAGATCTGGGAGTTCCTTCAAACAAGATGACCCACACAAGTTCATCTCCTTGAGATTTGCAAGTGGCTGAACGTGAAAATCAGAACAAAATGTGCTATTAGACTATTGCCAACATCAAATATCTCATTTCCCATCAACACACGTAAGTAACTTACCTGAGTTCCTTTCCATAGCTTCTCGAGCTCACTGTACTCCATGTTGAGTGTGACGAGATTTTCTGGACCAAATCTAAAAGATTTTCTCGGGTATGCCTCCCAATGTAGTAACCTTATGCTAGATGGAAGCTCCATCTCCTCTGGTACGTGCAATTTACTATCTCGGGGATCCGTCCCATTAAAGACTTTTAAGATGAGAAGATTGCACATTTTTTTAAAAGCCTTTTTGTTTATTACTAATTCTTTGATCTCTGCTACGTCCAATGATAATCCTAAAGCTGATCCTTTACCCTAACAAATATTCCAAACAACTTGTTAGTGGCCAGAGATAATATGCTCAAACAATAACATGGTAAGTAATGCAAACCCCCTTAAATTAAGAAAACATACCTTTGCCTCTTCTAGAACATAACAAATATCCTGGGGATCTTCTAGAATCTTTCGTTTGGAAATTTTTTGTTTGGAAATAACTTCTCGAGCCATTACTTGTAGCAACCGGTTCATTACGACTCTACTTTTGCGATTATGGTCTATATCTATTTGTATAAGACATCTATTAGCTAGTTTTTTCAACCCAAGTCTAACATCCAATACGTTAGTATTTTCTAGCATGGATGTCACATAATCAACATAATCATAATTGAAGTAGACTGCAATGAGGAGAAAAAGAGCTTGGTCTTTCTCATATAAACTCTCATAGCCAACTTTCAATACACTCTCAATTCTTCCATCAAGACAGTCTTTCAACCTTGGTAGTTCTTCAATCCAGTCAGCCTGACTTTTTCCCCACAATAACGTCCCCAAAACATGCAGACCCAATGGAAGATTACCACAAATACTTGCAACTTCATATGTAAGCTTCAAAAAACCATAAGGTGGAGAGGGTTGTCTAAAAGCAGATAGACAAAAGATCATTAGAGCTTCTCCTTCTGATGGAAAACCCACATGGTATATATCCTTGATACCATGTTGCAGCAAAATCTCTCTGTTTTCAGTGGTCACTATCACCCTACTTCCAGGACCAAACCACCTGATATCAGCCAAAGCCTCTAGTTGATATAGATGCTCCACATCATCAAGAATAATAAGAACCCTCAAGTCGTCAAGCCTTTCTTTCATCACACTTAAATGGCCCACCCTAATTTTATCCTGATTTAAAACATATGCAAGAAGTTGCTGTTGTAAGTGCAACTTCAAACGATACTCATCAAGACCAATCTTATAGCTTTCCCTAAGATTGTCCACAAAACAAGTACGCTGAAACATGTTAGAGAGTCGACCATGTAAAGCTGTAGCAATGGTACTTTTACCAATGCCTGCAGGACCAGAGATTCCAACAATCTTAACTCCATCATTCTTTAAATCTAGCAAAGACTCCATTTCCCTCAAATGATCGTTTAGTCCAACCATGCCATCAAAATCCCTACACGGTGTGACGTTTAGTATATCTGAAACATCTCTTGCAATCTTCTCGATCATTTTAGCTTCATTGGGCCTAACAAAAAGAAAAGAAAATTCATGAGAAAAAATCATAAAGAGACCATTCCTCTGTTTCCTTGCATGGACACTACCGATTTATGGTTCCCCTCAACAATTAAACCTACTCTAAAATAGAATGCAATATCAGATATTAATTAATATCTGATATTCATAACGACGAAATATAACAGTAATTAGAACCACAACAAATTTTGATCAAATATACTTAAAGAATTGATATTTATAACTATAGTAATCAAACTCCTATTCATTACACGCTATAACATACCATAGCAAAATCCCTGTCAAATATACTTAAAAGTTTCAAATTTATCAGATTAATCAAATTCCAAACTTCACAACCCATGTCATCCCACATAAAATCATAAAACACCATTATTCATCATAAGAAAAATAAACTGTACTTAACTAAATACAAACCAGTGTTTAAAGTCTTCTCCGGCAATGTTGCCCACATAGGTCAAAGCTTGGGTCCATTTTTGCCTCTCCTCCTCTGTTTTATGAGCACAAGTTTCTTTAAAAGCAATCCCAAAATCTCCGGTTTGGTTGCGGACATCAGAAGGATCAACTTCGTAGAAGACAGTCATCACTATTTGCCCTATATCTTCTTTGCACTTTAAAATCTCCAATAGCTCATCCAAAGACCAACTGGAAGAAGCATAGTTCTTCGAGAGCAATAAGATCGCGATCCTCGATTCTCCAATGGCTTTTTTGAGAGCTGGAGCGATAATTTGGCTTCTTTCGATCCCGTTGTCATCGAACATAGTAATTCCATTGTAAATAAACTGTTGACGTAAATGACTGAGAAATTTAATACGGACGTCTGGTCCATGGAAGCTCGTGAAGACATTGTATCTCCAGTTGCGAGGTGAGGAAGAAGAAG